>Ga0193696_1000157_pt1 | contig 28433 bp, 29 predicted proteins | sample L3m1metaG_FD_145074 | JGI IMG/M metagenome (GOLD analysis project Ga0193696, IMG submission 145074) | Soil microbial communities from a riparian zone of the East river system, Colorado, United States - L3m1 | ecosystem: Environmental > Terrestrial > Soil > Riparian zone | place: USA: East River... | reverse complement strand
GAAATGCGACTGCAAGTGATAGAGCATCCCGCCGACGCCGACCAGCACCGAGAGCCAGCCGATCAGCATCCCGAAGAGACGTCCGCTGACGATCAACAGCAGCGGCGCGGCGATCGAGAAGATCACCGGGAGCCACTCCGGCCGGCGCTCGAACTCGTTCGTCAGATGCGCGACGTAGACGTCCACCGCCAGGAACGCGAGGTTCCCGATGATGAAGATCTCGACGATCGTGCGCGGTCTTCGCAGGGCGTCAGGGATGTGCATTCGCCGCGTGTTGAATCTCCGTCAGCTTCGACACCAGCTCGTAGTTGCCGTGCCACTGCACGAAATCGGCCCCGCCCATGAACGCGCCGTGCTTCGACGTGCGGCCGTCGTAGTGCCACATGTTGAAGTAGGTGTACTCCAGCGGCTCGTCGAACGGCTTCGGCGTCAGCTTCCCGCTCGCGTGCAGGTTGTCCATGATCGTCTTTGCCTGCGCCACGACCGCGTTCGTCGCGGCGAGCTGCTGCTCGGCCTCTGTGAAGAAGAGGTCGATGCGCGGCTTCGTGTGGCAGCTCAGGCAGACCTCCTTCATGTTCGCCTGACCCATCGTGTAGTTCGGGCGTTTGGTGGAGATCTCGGCGAAGAGGTACCACGACAGCCGCTCGCTCATGTCGTGCGTCACGTTCTGGGCTTCCAGTCCCGACATGTGGCAGGTGGCGCAGGTCGGTACCGGCATGTCGCGCGCCGTGAGCTTGCGCGCCGGCACGCTGAGGTTCATCGAGCCGCGCTGCGCGTTGAAGAGCACGCCGTGTTTGGACTCGTGGTAGATCTCGATCTGCGAGTGATCGGGTCCCATGTGGCACTGACCGCACGTTTCGGGAAGGCGCGCGAGCGCGACCGACGCGGAGTGCCGCGCGTGACAGTTCGTGCAGCTTCCGATCGAGCCGTCGGCATTCGGCTTGCCGACGTTGTGGCACTTCGCGCAGCCGCCGGTGATCGCGGTCGGACCTTCCAACATGGCGATCGCGTTCGACGGACGATTGATGCTGCCGGGGTGGTACTGCTCGCCGACGGCGATCTGCTCCGGCGTGAAGTCGCGCGCTCCGCTCACCGCTCCCCACGACGGCGCGGCGTGACGGCTGCGGAGGAACTGCCGGTATTGCGTGGCGTGACAGCGCGCGCAGTTCGCGGAGGTAAGGCTCTTCGCCATGACGAAGCCGCGGTGATCGAACTTCGGCTGACGGTCGCCCGCGCCGTGGCAGTCGAGACAGGTGACGCCCGCCGCAGCGTGCTTCGACATCTCGAACTCGTGCACGATGGCCGGCGTTTCGCGCGAGTGGCACTCCGCGCATTTGCCGCTGGCGCGGATGTTCGCCGGCGACGGCTGGTCGACTTCGCCGCGAGGACGGCGGCTGTTGAGGATGAACGCGGCCAGCACGATCGCCCCGGCGATCACGACGGCGATGAAGACTCCACGAAATGAGCGCACGACCAGCCTCCCGAGCGATGCTATCGCATGAGCTCAACCGCTAAACTGCTCCCATGCGATTCTTCTGCGCGGTGATGCTTCTGACACTCGGCTGTGCGTCTTCGCCCGAGGGCCCGCGCCGCTACCTCGCCCTCGGCGATTCCTACACCATCGGCGAGAGCGTGGCGGCCAAGGAGCGCTATCCGGTGCAGCTCGCGCGCGAGCTGAAGATGCCGGAGCCGGAGATCATCGCGAAGACCGGCTGGACGACTGATGAGCTCAATGCCGCGATCGATAAGGCTGATCCGCGCGGGCCGTACGACCTCGTCACGCTGCTGATCGGCGTCAACAATCAATACCGCGGCCGCAGCGCCGATCAGTACCGCACCGAATTCGCCGCGCTGCTGCAGCGGGCGATCGGATTCGCCGGCGGCAAAAAGCGGAACGTCGTCGTGGTGTCGATTCCCGACTGGGGCGTCACGCCGTTCGCGAAGGATCGCGACCAGGCGAAGATCGCCCGCGAGATCGATCAGTTCAACGCCATCAATCGCGAGGAGACGCTGCGCGCCGGCGCGCGCTACGTCGACATCACGCCGTTCTCGCGCACCGCGGCGGCCGATCCGTCGCTCGTCGCGGGCGACGGGCTGCATCCCTCGGGGAAGATGTACTCCGAGTGGACGCGGCTCATCGTGTATAACCTCCGCGAATGACCGCCGAGACACCCGTCAAACCACGCGACTTCATCCGCGAGATCGTCGAAGAGGACCTGCGCAGCGGACGCGAGCAGCAGGTCGTCACCCGCTTCCCGCCGGAGCCGAACGGCTACCTGCACATCGGGCACGCGAAGTCGATCGTCCTCAACTTCGGCGTGGCGAACGAGTTCGGCGGCTACTGCAATCTCCGCTACGACGACACGAATCCGACGAAGGAAGACGTCGAGTATGTCGACGCGATCGAGGAAGACGTCCGCTGGCTCGGCTTCGAGTGGAAGAACCACCGCCACGCCTCCGACTACTTCGAACAGCTGTACGAGTGGGCCGAGCACCTCATCACGCACGGCAAGGCGTACGTCGACAGCCTGAGCGCGGATGAGATTCGCGAATACCGCGGCACGCTGACCGAGCCGGGCAAGGACTCGCCGTTCCGCAATCGTCCGAACGAGGAGAATCTCGATCTCTTCCGCCGCATGCGCGCGGGTGAGTTCCCCGACGGCGCGCATGTGCTGCGGGCGAAGATCGACATGGCCTCGCCGAACTTCAACATGCGCGACCCGGTGCTCTACCGAATCCGGCACGAGTCGCATCACCGCACCGGCGACCAGTGGTGCATCTATCCGATGTACGACTACGCGCATCCGCCGTCGGATGCGATCGAGCACGTCACGCACTCGATCTGCACGCTGGAGTACGAGGACCATCGGCCGCTGTACGACTGGGTGCTCGAGAACCTGCCGGTGCCGTCGCGCCCGCACCAGTACGAGTTCGCACGGCTCAACCTCAATTACACGGTGATGTCGAAGCGGAAGCTGCTTCGCCTCGTGGAAGAGAACTACGTCACCGGCTGGGACGATCCGCGCATGCCGACCATTGCCGGACTGCGCCGCCGCGGCTACACGCCGGCGGCGATCCGCGATTTCTGCGAGCGCGTCGGCGTGGCGAAACGCGAGAACCTGATCGACGTGGCGCTGCTCGAGTACTGCGTGCGCGACGATCTGAACAAGACCGCGAATCGCGTGATGGGCGTGCTCGATCCGCTGCGCGTCGTCATCGACAACTATCCCGAGGGGGAGGCGGAAGAGCTCTCGACGCCGAACAATCCGGAGGATGAGTCGGCCGGCAGGCGCAACGTGCCGTTCTCGCGCGTCATCTACATCGAGCGCGACGACTTCATGGAGGATCCGCCGAAGAAGTTCTTCCGCCTCGCACCGGGACGCGAGGTGCGTTTGCGGTCGGCGTACTTCATCACCTGCACGAGCGTGGTGAAGGACGAGAGCGGGAACATCGTCGAGCTGCGCGCGACGTACGATCCCGCGACACGCGGCGGCGACGCGCCCGACGGCCGCCGTCCGAAGGCGACGCTGCACTGGGTCTCCGCCGCGCACGCGATCGATTGCGAGGTGCGGCTCTACGACCGTCTCTTCCGCAGCGAAGATCCGGAAGAGGGAGACGACTTCCTCGCCAATCTGAATCCCGATTCGCTGCGCGTGGTGGCGCACGCCAAGCTCGAGCCGTCGGTCCGCGGCGCCGCCCCGATGTCCCGCTTCCAGTTCGAGCGCCTCGGATACTTCTGCGTCGATCGCGAGAGCACGAACGAGAAGCTCGTGTTCAATCGCACGGCGACGCTGAAGGATGCGTGGGCGAAGGTAGCGAAGGCGTAGTCAGCGGATCGCCAGAAAGATCGTCCTGATCGACAGCGCGATCACCACGACTCCCACGATCACCAGCAGCGGGCGGGGCGAGATCCGCTTCGTCGACCATGCCGCGAGCGGCGCGGCGATGGCGCCGCCGATGGCGAGACCGGCGATCGCCTTCCAGAAGGTGAAGCCGATGGTCACGAAGAAGGTGACCGACGTCGCGACGGTGACGAAGAACTCGGCGAAGTTCACCGAGCCGATGGCGGAGCGCGGCTCGTTGCCGCGCGCGAGCAGCGTGCCGGTGACGATCGGGCCCCATCCGCCGCCGCCGATCGCGTCGAAGAATCCGCCGGCCAGGCCGAGCGGGATGAGATGCGTCGTCACCTCGCGATGCTCCGTGCGGCGCAGCGCCTTCGACAGGATCACGATGCCCATGATCAGCAGATAGGCGGCGGTGAACGGTTTCATCCGATCGCCCGGAATGCTGACCAGGATGTACGCGCCGAGGATGCCGCCGATGATGCCGGGGATCAGCAGCGCGCGCACCAGGCGCTTGTCGACGTTGCCGAAGCCGAAGTGGGAGGCGGCGGAGAGTCCCGTGGTCACGCATTCCGCCGCGTGCGTGCTCGCGCTGGCGATGGCGGGAGGGACGCCGAGGGCGAGGAGGAAGGTGGTGGCGCTGACGCCATAGGCCATGCCGAGGACGCCGTCGATCATCTGCGCGAAGAAGCCGACCAGGATGAAGGCGGGGAGGGAGGGGTCCGGCACGCGGGGAGTGTAGCGGAATTATGAATTTCGAATTAAGAACAAGAATATTGTTTGCTATTATCGCGGATAAATCATGGCTGTCTGCTGGCGCTGTCCGCGTTGTAGCGAAGTGAGTTGCGAAGATGACGCAAACGCGGAAGGGCATCCGTTGGCGTGCGATCACTGCGAGCGGCCGTTCCTGCCGGCGGAGACGCAGTGCACGGTGTGTGACGCGCCGAACCCCTGGAGCCGCCGCGATACGCAGCACTTCTGGTGCAGGGAGTGCGGCAACACGCAGACGTTCTACGGCTTCAGCGGACAGGCCGATGCTACAATCTCGCCATCCCACCAAACTTGATACGGGAGGGTGTGATGGGGGAGATCAAGCTTTTCCAGATCTGCTATGAGGGCGATCTAACGCTCGAAGTCTCGCAGACGATGCGGCGGTTGGGCGCCGAACCAAACTTCGATCAAAGCTGGCAGGTATGGCTTCCCGAGGGACGTCATTCGGCGGCGCTCGTGCGCTACCTGCGCTCGCATCTCGGCCACGACGCGCGCCTGCTCGTCGCCTGCACGCAGTTCACCACCGCGCGCGACTTCCTGCTCGTGCGCCACAGCCTCACGCCGGGCGCCGATTACAGCGAGCTGCAGGAAGCGATGGAGTACCTCGGCATGATCGTGCCGCTGCCGTTCGAGTCGACGTTCGTGATCCAGTCCGACGACCGCACCGACGTCCAGACTCTCGGGCAGGCGCTCTCCGAGCTCTGTCCCGACGAGTCGCTGATGATCAACGGCGTCAGCCACGACTGGGCCTATTGCAACGCGGGGACGAGCCAGATGTTCGTCGCCGACGCGATGGACGAGCTGACCTTCCGGACGTTCTGAGGGCTGGAGATCTCAGGCGCGTTGCGCCGCTCGAAGTCGAGACTCGCGGACACGGCAGCGCGCGTACCGGAGGCGGAGCAACGAGCGCAGCGGCTCGTAGCCGCTAATGCACGTCACCCATCAGTTTCCGGATCACCGGAATCAACAAGAGCAGCAGGACCGCCGCCAGGCCTGAGCTGACGAACCCGATCCAGAAGACGTGAGAGAACGGCATGTCCTTCAGGAAGCCGGCGACGTAGCCCGCGAGCTTGTTTCCCACGGCGAGCGCCAGGAAGAAGAAGCCCATCATGATGCTCACCAGGTGCGGTGGTGAGAGCTTCGTCACCATGCTCATGCCGGTCGGGTAGAGGCATATCTCGCCGAACGTCTGAAGCAGGTACAGAAACACCAGCCACAATGGACTTACCCGATGATGGGTGCTTTCGAAGATGTGCGCCGCCTGCAGGATCAGGACATACGAAACGCTGAGGAAAACAAGGCCGAACATGAACTTCGCTGGACTCGACGGTTCGTGTTTGCCCAGCTTCAGCCACAGCCAGGCAAACATCGGCGCGAACACCCAGACGCAGAACGGCGCGACCGACTGCAGCCAGGTGAAGGGGTATTTCCATCCGAACAACGTGGTTTGCGTGGCGCGATCGGCGAACAGATTCAGCGTCGTGCCGGCCTGCTCGTAGCCTGCCCAGAAGATGACGCAGAAGACGAACAGGATTCCGATCACCGAGATCTTCATCCAGTCGGTGCGCGTGAGCGGCGGAGCCGGCACCTTGGTCGGATGCTCTTCGATCTCACGCGCCGTCGGTTCGGCAGGCACGAGGTACTTCTTGCCCATCGAGTATTGAATCAGGCCGAGCACCATGCCCACGCCGGCAGTGGCGAAGCCGTAGTGCCAGTTGCTGTACTTGAACACCAGCCAGCCGGTGACGATGGGGCCGAAGAACGCGCCGATGTTGATGCCGCTGTAGAAAAGCGAGAAGCCGGAGTCGCGGCGCGGATCGTCCTTGCGATACAGCGTGCCGACAAGCGTGCTCGCATTCGGTTTCAGGAGACCGGTGCCGAGGGCGATCATCACCAGACCGCCGTAGAAGAACGACATCGAGTGGAACACCATGCTGAAGTGGCCGAGGGCGATGATCACTCCGCCGACGAACACGGTCCGGTAGTGACCGAGCCAGCGATCGGCGATGATTCCGCCGAAGAGCGCTGTGGCATAGACCGAGAACACGTACCAGCCATAGATCGCGCCGGCCCGCTTCTCGTCGAACCCGAGGCCCGGCAACTCCGTCGCGCCGACCATGAAGGTGAACAGCAGCGCGCGCATCCCGTAGTAGCTGAAGCGCTCCCACATCTCGGTGAAGAAGAGCGTTGCCAGTCCGCGCGGATGCCCGAACCATTGTTTCCCGTCGACCGTAGTGTCAGCAGTCATGCGGGGCATTGTCTATGATGAAGGTCGTCCGATGCCAATCGATGATGCAACGCACCGGCAAACTCCGGAAGAGACTCCGACGCTGCACGTGGGCTCGGAACAACAGCCCCGGGACAACCGCTTCACGCCCGGCACGCTGATCCTCGGGCGCTATCGCATCATCAATCTATTGGGCCGCGGCGGCATGGGCGAGGTCTATCGCGCCGATGACGTCAAGCTCGGCCAGCAGGTCGCGCTGAAGTTCATCCCGCGCAATCTCCTCGCCGATCCGGCGATGCTGCGCATGCTGCTCGCGGAAGTGCGCATCGGGCGCGAGGTCTCCCATCCCAACGTCTGCCGCCTGTACGACGTCGCCGAATTCGACGGCGATCACTTCATCGCCATGCAGTTCGTCGACGGCGAGGACCTCGCGTCGCTGCTGCGTCGCATCGGACGGCTGCCGCTGGAGAAGGCGATCGACATCGCGCGCGACCTCGCCGCCGGGCTCGCCGCTGCGCACGAGCGCGGCGTGATTCATCGCGACCTCAAGCCGGCGAACGTGATGATCGACGGCCGGGGCCGCGCGCACATCACCGACTTCGGCCTCGCCATCGTGAGCGGCGATCCGCAGCGCGGCATCGCCGGCACGCCGGTCTACATGGCGCCGGAGCAGCTCTCCGGCGAAGAGGTGACCACGGCCGCCGACGTCTACGCGCTCGGCCTGATCGTCTGGGAGATGCTCACCGGCAAGCGGTTGTTCGATCACGGCTCGATCACGCAGATCGCGCAGGCGCACAACGAGCCGAAGCCGCGATTGATGTCGAGCATCCGTGATCTCCCGCCGAAGATCGATGCGCTGTTGACGCAGTGCCTCGACGAGGATCCGTCGCGGCGGCCGCAATCGTCGCGCGAGGTGCTGGCCATGCTGCCGGGCGGCGATCCGCTCGCTGCCGCGGTGGCCGCGGGCGAAACGCCGTCGCCGGAGCTCGTCGCCGCCGCGGCGAAGAGCGGCATCGTTTCGGCGCCGATCGCATTCGGAGCGTTCGCCGCGTTCATCGCCATGCTCCTCGGGGTCGCGGTCCTCAATCCGCGCGCGACGATTTTTTCGCTGACGCGATTCCGCAAGCCGCCCGCGGTGCTCGCCGATCGCGCCGAGGAGATCGTGCATGTCTGCGGGATCACGGGTGAGGCGGCGGACCGGTCGGGGACGTTCATCGACCGCGCGTACGGCTCGCGTGTGCCGGTCGCGGACGGCGATCGCCTCGCATATCTCTATCGCCGGTCGGTCGCGGCGCTCAACACGCGCGACCTCGCGTTCATGGTCACGAGCGACGACCCGCCGTTCGACGTGCCGGGGATGGCGAACGTGCAGATCACCGGCGATGGCCGCTTGCTGTCGTTCGCCGCGGTGCCGCGCGCCGACGCCGCGCCGGTGCCTGCGGCGATCGACGAGCTGTTCCGCGCTGCGGGCTTCGATCGCGCGAAGTTCGTCGCGTCGACGCCGCGCTTCGCGCCGCCCGTCGGATGCGACACGCGCCTGGCGTTTGATGCCCTTCTCCCCGCGGGAGAAGGTGGCCGGAGGCCGGATGAGGGGCTCCCGCACATCGAAGCGGCGATGTTCCACGGCGCGCTGGTCTGGTTCGAGATCAATCCGCGTCCCGCCGCGGTCCCGCCCGGAAGGTCGTGGATCGGCCAGGGTGGCATCGCCTGGAGTCTGGTCTATGCGGTGCTGCTCGGCATCGCGGTCCTGCTCGCGATCGTCAACGTGCGCCGGCGGCGTGCCGATGAGCGTGGCGTGCGCCGCACCGCGAGCTTCCTCGGCATCGTCGCTTTGCTGCAGTTCACTCTCGCCGCGCACATCAACGGCGCGCCGTTCGGCGATCTGATCTCCATCATCTGCGGCCAGGCGCTCTTCGAGGCGGCGACGTTCGTCATCGCGTATCACGCCGTCGAGCCGTACGTGCGGCGCAAGTGGCCGGTGCTGCTGATCTCGTGGCAGCGGCTCGTCGACGGCCGCTGGCGCGACGCGCTCGTCGGACGCGACCTTGGGTTCGGCATGCTCACCGGCATCTTCAGCACGCTCGTCCTGCGCATCGTCATCGTGGCCACGGCATCGCAGCCGCCGGCGCGCTCGATCAACACCACCGGACCGATCTCCTCGATCTCCGAGACCGCGTCGTGGATCGCGCACGTCATCCCCGAGTCGATCCTCTATGCGCTCTGGGCTCTGCTGCTCCTCGTGGTCGGGCGCATCTTCATCAGGCATGCGGCGATCTACGTCCCGCTGTTCGTGATCGCCGTCGGCCTCGCCATCTCGCCACCGACCGGCCGCGTCGCGAGCGACATCGCATGCGGTCTCCTCTACGCGGCGATGCTGCTGCTGGCCATCCGCGTCGGCGGTCTCCTCGCGGCGTGCGCGAGCTGGACCTGCTATCACCTGCCGGAAGCGATTCCGCTGACCTTCGATCCGAGCGCCTGGTTCGCCGGACGCGGCATGTTCGTGATGCTCCTCTTCATCGCGCTCGCGTCGTACGCCTGCTTCACCGCGATCGCTCCCGGCAGGCGTTTTGCGAACGTGCCGGCAACTGCATGACGATCGAGATCGAGCGCGACATCCCGCTTGCACCGTTCACCACCATCGGCATCGGCGGACCGGCGCGCTTCTTCATCGACGTGAAGAGCGTCGACGAGCTGCGCGAGGCGCTCGCCTTCGCCGTTAGCGAACGGCAGCGCGTGTTCATCCTCGGCGGGGGGAGCAATCTGCTGATCGCTGATGAAGGCTTCGACGGCGTCGTCATTCGCATCGACCTGCGCGGCGTCGAATTCGGCGCCGAGGTTGCGAGAGTCGCCGCGGGCGAGTCGTGGGACGCGTTCGTGGCGATGGCGGTCGAGCGCGGACTGGCGGGCATCGAGTGCCTCTCCGGCATCCCCGGCCTCACCGGCGCGACGCCGATCCAGAACGTCGGCGCGTACGGACAGGATGTGAGCGAGACGATCGAGCGGGTCGAGGCACTCGATCGCACGACCGGCGCGATCGTCGAGTTCACGAACGAGCAATGCCGCTTCGGATATCGCTCGAGCCTCTTCAAGAACATCGAGAAGGATCGCTACGTGATTCTGGCGGTGACGTTCCGCCTGAGACCGGGAGGCGCGGCGTCGATTCGCTATCCGGAGTTGAAGAAGGCAATCGGCGACGACGCTGATCTGCAGCAGGTCCGCAATGCGGTCATCGCCATCCGCAAGCGGAAGGGGATGGTGCTCGACCCGGGCGATCCCGACACGCGGAGCGACGGCTCGTTTTTCATGAACCCGGTCATCACGGCGTCACAGTACGAGTCGTTCGCGAAGCTCGCGCCCGATGCGCCGCACTTTCCGGCGAGCGACGGCACGGTCAAGCTCTCCGCCGCATGGCTCATCGAGCACGCCGGATTTCAGAAGGGATTCGTTCACGGCAACGTCGGACTGTCGTCGAAGCACTCGCTGGCGATCATCAATCGCGGCGGCGGCACGGCGAAGGAAGTGCTCGCGCTCGTGCACCTCGTGCAGGAGCGGGTGCGCGCGGCCTTTGCAGTGGACATTCATCCGGAGCCGACGTTTGTCATTGCCCCGGGATGACGGCTAGACTCGTTTTCGTTCACCCAAACTATGGATCTCAAAGACCTCCGCGCCGCGGATCGCTTCGTGGCAGATGAACGCCTCACCGGCAGCTTCGGTGCCGCCAGTATGACCGTCGTCGACCTTGCCGATCAGGGCGCGCAGATCGAGCATGCGCAACCTCTCCGCCTCGGATTGCGTGCGCGTTTCTGGTTCCGCCGCGGCGATGTCTCCGTGAGCGCGCAGGGCCTGGTCGTCTGGAGCCACCTCTCCAAACGGCCGAATCACGATGGAAAACTGTTCTATCGCTCCGGCATCCGCATCGAGGAAGAGATCGAGGCGTTCGGCGACGCGCTGCGTACGCTCGTCCGCACCGGCATCGTCCATCGCGACATCGAGGCACTCGATCGCAAGCGCAAGCGGATCGAGGAAAGAGAGCAGGAGCGCTGGGGCAAGCCCGGCCTGCGGGTGTTCCGGTCGGACGAGATTCCTGCCGACCAGGTGCTCTTGATCCAGCACGCGCGCGAACGGTTGCGCAGCCATCCCGATGAAGCGCTGAAGTGGTATCAGCGCGCGAAGTTCGCGCTCACCGAGAAGGGCGGCGCGGTCGGCGAGAACCTGCACTATCGCGAAGACGTGCTCGCCGTCTGGGAGTACCTCGAGCGCAGCCTGCCGATCGCCACGATCGCGCTGGTGTTCGAGAAGAAGTAATCATTCGCCGTACGCCGCGACCCGCTCCCGCAACACATCCGGCACCGGCACCGGTTTGAACGTCCCCTGCTGCACCGCGACGAGGATGTACTTGCCGGTCGCCACGACGACGTCACCCTGCCGTGCGGCGAAGTTCAGATGGATCGAGCTCTTGCCGATGTGGCCGAACCACGCGTCGACCGCGAGCAGATCATCGAGCCGCACCGGCTGATGAAAATCACACTCCACGTGCACGCGCGGTAGCCAGATCCCGAGCTCGTCGAAGAGCACCTTGTACGAAAGGTTGCAATGGCGGAACAGCTCGACCTCCGCCAGGCCGAAGAAGCGGAGGTACGCCTGGTAGTTGATGATGCCGGCGGCGTCGATGTCTTCCCAGCGGACGTATTCGGAGATCGAGTAGCGCGCCATCGGCTCATACAATACCGCGCATGAAACGCCTGATCGTCACGCTTCTCTTTGCCACTTCACTCTTTCGCGCTCAATCAGCGTTTGCCGCCGACGACGTCACCGTGATCCGCGCCGCGAGGATGATCGACGGCAAGTCGGACGCGGTGATCGCGCCCGCCGTGATCGTCATCCGCGGGAACAGGATCGAGGCCGCCGGTTCCAAGGTCGCGGCGCCGGCCGGCGCGAAGGTGATCGACCTCGGCGACGCGACGCTGCTGCCGGGACTCATCGACGCACACACGCACATCCTCCTGCAGGGCGACGTCACGGCCGAGGACTACGACGTGCAGCTCTTCAAGGAATCGCTGCCGTATCGCGCGTTGCGCGCCAGCCGAGCCGTGAAGATCGGGCTGGAGAACGGCTTCACCGCGATGCGCGACGTCGAGACCGAGGGAGCGATGTACACCGACGTCGACGTCAAGCGCGCCATCAACAACGGCGTGATCCCGGGACCGCGCATGTTCGTGTCGACGCGCGCGATGTCGGTCACCGGCGGCTACGGACCGAACGGCTACTCGCCCGAAGTCACGTATCCGCGCGGCGTGCAGCTCGTCGACGGCGTGGAGAACGCGCGCAAGGCGGTGCGCGAGCAGATCGGCAACGGCGCCGACTGGATCAAGATCTACTCCGACCGTGCGTACTTCGTGGCCAAGGACGGCACGCTCTCGTCGATCCCGACCTTCACGCTCGAAGAGACGAAGGCGATCGTCGACGAGGCGCATCGCCTGCGGCACAAGGTCGCGGCACACGCGATGGCGCGGCCGGGACTGACCAACGCGCTCACCGCCGGCGTCGACTCCATCGAGCACGGCGTCGCCATCCCCGACGATCTGCTCGACCTCATGGTCAAGAACGGCACGTATCTCTGCCCGACGCTCACCGTCACCGAGTACGTCGCGCCCGGCCGTGCCGCCGCGGGCGGCGCGATCTGGGGAAAGATGCCGGTGTTCCATCGCGACTCGTTCAAGCGCGCGGTGCAGAAGGGCGTGAAGGTCGCGTTCGGCACCGACGTCGGCGGATTTCCCTGGGAGATGAACGAGGCGCTCGAATTCGCATACGAGACGAAGAACGGCATGACGCCGATGCAGGCGATCCGCTCCGCGACGGTCGTTGCCGCGCAGCTCCTCGGACAGGAAGACAACATCGGTTCGCTCGAAGCGGGCAAATTCGCGGACGTCGTCGCCGTGCCGGGCAATCCGCTCGATGACATCACGCTGATGGAGAAAGTCCGCTTCGTGATGAAGGACGGGAAGGTCTACGTCAATCGATGATCGGCGCTAACGCGGGCGGCTGTTAACCAAACACCCCATTCCGCCGTATAAGCCTCCGTAACAAGCACCGGAGGTTTCATGGATCATTTCCTCATACTGCTCCCGATCTTTCTGGGACTCGGCTCGTTCGTGATGATCACGCTGATCGTCGCCATCTCCGTACGCGCGAAGCAGCGGCGCGCCGAGATCTACGCCGACGTGCAGACGAAGCTCATCGACAAATTCGGCTCCGCGCCGGAACTGCTCACCTTTCTCAGGACCGAAGAGGGACGGAAGTTCCTCGGCGAGATCGAGCGGGCGCCGAAGCTCGGCGCGCGCGATCGCATCGTCCGCGGCATGGGCAAGTCGGTGGTCATCGGACTGGTCGGCGTCGGCTTCCTGATCATCGGATTCATCCCGGCGACGTACAACGAGTTCTGCATCATCGTCGGCTTCCTCCTGCTCGCCCTCGGACTCGGCATGCTTCTCTCCGCACTCCTCTCGCTGAAGCTCTCGCGCAGCTGGGGTCTGATGGAAGAGCAGGAGCCGACGCAACCGAACGTGTGATGATCCAATGAGTGCGGACGCGATGATGTTTCTGCCGGCGACTCTTCCACTGGAACGGACCGCGCCTCCCAGGCGCGCTCCACGACCCATGGACGAAGCACGTTTCGAGGCGTTCTATCGCGCTCACGCCAGCAGTCTCTGGTCGTACATCTATCGTCTGACCGGTGATCCCGCCACCGCCGACGATCTGCTGCAGAAGACGTTCTTCCGATTTCTGCGAGCCAATCCGCAGGCGGCGAACGACGATCATCTGCGCCGCTACCTCTTCCGCACCGCGACGAACCTGGCCTTCGATCACTTCCGCGAGACGAAGCGCGAGCGCGGCCGCAAGATCGTGGTCGTCGACGCCGGGGCGCACGATTCCGCCGATCTCCGCCACGACATGATGCGAGTCTTCGCCGAATTGAAACCGCGCGAGCGTGCCCTTTTGTGGCTGGCGCACGTCGAAGAGTCGAATCATGAGGACATCGCGGAGGCGCTCGGATTGAAGGCGAAGAGCATCAAGGTGCTGCTCTTCCGCGCGCGCCGCCGCCTCGGCGATCTGCTGAAGAAGAAAGGGCTCGCATCATGAGCGACGACGTCTGCCGCCGCGAGCCCGAGGTCCGCAAGGGGAACTGGAGCGACGAGCTCCGCGCCCATGCGCAGAGCTGTCCCGATTGCGCCGCCGCCGCGGCGATCGCGCCCTGGATGACGAGCTTCGCGGCGATGCCCGACCGCGAGCACATCCTCCCCGATCCGTCGGTGGTCTGGCTCAAGGCGCAGCTGCTGCGTGACATCGCCACCGCCGATCGCGCCACGCGTCCGATGACGTCACTTCAGACCGGCGCGTACCTCGTCGTCGCCGCGTGCTGGGCCGCCGTGCTGACGTGGAAGTGGGAGGTCATCGTCATCTGGCTGCATCGCCTGTCGCCCGGACAATTCGTCCTCGGCGCATCGACCGATGCCGCGGCCTCATCGATGTCGATGACGTTCCTGATGGCGCTGGTCGTGCTCGCATCGCTCACGATCATGCTCGCGCTGCACACGATCCTCGCGGAAGAGTGACCTAAAAACTGCCCCAGATCAGGATCCGCTTGTATGTGTAGAAGAACGGCCGCTCGTCGCCGAGGATCGGCAACAGGCGTTCTTCGTACACTTCGAGGAAGCGCGTGAATTCGGCTTCCGACATCCGCTGCTGGTAATCGGTGAGCAGCGAGCCGCGCACCCACTCGATCACGTCGCGCGCTTCATCGAGCACGTGTCCGTAGATCTGCATCCGCACATGCTGGCGCGCGAACCCGAGGCGGTGGAGGAGATTCGCGTAGCGCTCCACGGGCATCACGGACGAGATGCGCGGTGCATGTCCGAGTGACTGCGCCACCTCGCGCGCGACCGCGTGCGACGCGTGGTCCTCGTTCGCCGGCATCTGGATGGCGAGCTGGCCGTGCGGCGCGAGGAAGCTCGCCAGTTTCGCGAACAGCGATTCGTGATTCTCGACCCAGTGCAGCGCCGCGTTGGAGAAGACGAGATCGAACGGCCTGTCGGCGACGAACGCCTCGATGTCCCCCTTGGCGAAGTGCACCATCTCGCCCCCGAACGCGCTCGACTTCAGCAGCATCGTCTCCGAGTTGTCGATGCCGATCGTCTCCTCGGCCCCGAGGTGCTCGTGCAGCAGGCGCGTGAGCTCGCCCGTGCCGCAGCCGAAGTCGGCGACGTGCATCCGCGGACGTTTCTCGATCAGGGAGACGAGGTCGTGAAACGGTTGCGCGCGCTCGGTTTTGAAACGTTCGTACTGATCAGGATTCCACGTCATGCACTGCCAATCCCGTAACGAAGAATATCAGCCACCTCGCGCACCATCTCCGCCGAGCTCTTGCCGAACGGCTCCGCCACGCCGAAGAGGATCTCCATCTGGAAGTAGTTGAAGAAGATCCGGGAGGCGAGGAGGAGGGCGGAGCGCGGCGAAACGCCTTCGCGCAGGCGTGCCTGCATGTCGTCGCCGCGCCCGCGCTGTTCCTCGAGGAATGCGGTGAAGCGGTCCGCGATGCCGGCGTAGAAGTCGCGGACGTGGTCGCCCTGGAACTCGATCACGTCGACGAAGAAGAGCGCCTGATAGTCGCGGTACTGGCGGACGCTGTCGCGCGCGGCGTAGCCGAGCTGCTCGAGGTTGTTCGGAAAGAGCCCGGTGCGTATCGCGCGGTAATAGGGGAAGCGCGGCTCGTTCGTGATCGCCTTGTACTCCTCGATCAGCGAGCGGAACATCGTCTCTTTGTCCGGGAAGTGGTGATACACCGCGCCGACGGAAACGCCTGCTTCTTCCGCGATCTGGCGCACACTGGTAGCGCCGTAACCGTGACGCGAGAACAGTCGCAGAGCGGCGTCCAGCACCAACCGCCGGCAACGCTCCGACCGATCCTCTCTGAGCATGTGGGAACCCCTTGGACTGACCAGCGGCAAGGATAATCTACAATTGCAAAAACCACGGAGGTCGTGACCGTGGCCCTGAATTCCGCCGATACAGCCTGGCTCCTCGTTGCAACGGCCCTTGTGCTGGTGATGACTCCCGCCCTCGGCTTCTTCTACGGCGGGATGGTGCGTACGAAAAACGCGCTCAATACATTGATGATGAGTTTCTCCGCGCTCGGCTTCGTCGGCCTGGCGTGGGCTCTCTTCGGCTACTCGATCGCATTCGGCCATGCATCACAGTGGTGCGGTGGCAGCGAATACTTTTTATTGCGCGGCGTGACGCTCGATCCGCAGGGGACGATCCCGCACGTTCTGTTCTTCGCCTACCAGGGGACGTTCGCCGTCATCACCGCGGCGCTGATCTCCGGCGCGATCGTCGAGCGGATGCGCTTCGGCCCGTACATCGCGTTCATCACGTTCTGGTCGCTGCTCGTCTACGCGCCGGTCGCGCACTGGGTGTGGGGGAGCGGCGGATTCCTGGCGAAGCTCGGCGCGCTCGATTTCGCGGGCGGGACGGTCGTGCACATCAACGCGGCCGCGGCGGCGCTCGTCTGCGCGATCGTCGTCGGCTCGCGCAAGGATTACGCGCGCCAGGCGATGCTGCCGCAGAACGTCCCGTTCACGCTCCTCGGCGCGGGACTGCTCTGGCTCGGCTGGTTCGGCTTCAACGCCGGCAGCGCCCTCGGCGCGAATCGCTCCGCCGCGCTGGCGTTCACGAACACGATGCTCGCGCCGATGGCGACGCTCGTCGTCTGGACCATGCTCGACCTGATGCGAACGAAGAAAGCGACCGCGATCGGCGCCGCAACCGGCATCGTCGTCGGACTCGTGGCGATTACTCCCGCCGCCGGATTCGTCAGTCCGATGTCCGCCATCGTCCTCGGCGGCATCGCCGCGTTTCCAAGTTACTTCGCGCTCTTGTATCGAGCACGAACGCGACTCGACGACTCGCTCGACGTCGTCGCCGCGCATGGCGTGGGCGGCGTAGTCGGCGCGCTGCTGACCGGCGTGCTCGCATCGAAAGCGTGGAACGGCAGCGTCGACGGCAGCCTCTCGCAGCTCGGCGTGCAAGCCATCGCCATCGGCATCACCATCGTCTACAGCGCGATTGCAACGTTCGCCATCGTGAAGCTCATCGGCGCCGTCTCCGCCCTCCGCGCCACCCCGCGCGACGAAGGCCTCGGCCTCGACTTCTCGCAGCATGGGGAGGAGGCGTACAGCCGCGGGGAGGGAGCGATCTTGCTCTTGGACGGGAGAAACGAATGAAACTCGTCGTCGCCGTCATCCGCCCGGAAAAACTCAACGACGTCCTCGAAGCGCTCTTTCACGCCGAGGTGAAGGGGCTGACCATCTCGCGTGTGCAGGGACATGGCGGGGAGACCGAGCGCGTCGAAACGTATCGCGGGATGACCGTGAAGATGGAGCTCTCGGAGAAAGTGCGGATCGAGATCGGCGTCTCCGATCACTTCGTCGAGCCGACGGTCAACGCGATCATGAACGCCGCGCGAACCGGCGACGTCGGCGACGGAAAGATCTTCGTTTTGCCGGTCGAACAGGTGTATCGCATCCGCACCGGTGAGACGGATCGAGCCGCCGTGACGCCGGTGGGAGTTCCTCCCGGGTAGAACGATGTATATCGTTCGATATACCCAAAACCTACCTTCGCACGGATAGGCACGGCGTCGTTTCGTGACTATCTTGCTCATCAATTCACAACATCCTCTCGCGTAACGTGGCGGACGGGTCCAACGCTCACCATCGCAGGTTGTGAAGGCAGGGACAGGGGGCACGTTGGGCCGCCGATTTCTGGCGGCCCACGTCTTTTTTTGTAGCCCCTCTTTTTCTCACCCGCCGCCCTGCCGATATACATCTTTCAGCGCGCGAAAATGTACCTTCCCACCGATGGTTGCGCTCCCTCGCAACACCTAACTTGCTCGCAGTGAAAGAGAGGCTTCACATGCGAGTCACCAAACTGACGTTCTTCTTCCTGATCTCGACAATCTTCGCGGTTCAGGCCTTTGCATTGAGCGGCGCGATCTATACGACCACGTCGAACTGCTCCGCCGTCGATGCCAACCGTTATCTCTGGAAAGATGATGTCTATCTCAACGGCGGTCCGAACAACGATCACTCCGCCGGCTTCACCCCCGGCAACTACTACGTCCAGGTCACCACGCCGCAGGGCGTCCTCCTCGGCCGCAGCAGCAGCGCGGTGGTGACGGTCGGCAGCGACGGCCGCTTCATCTCCTGCTACCAACTCAGCGACGTCGTCCAGCGCGCGAGCAATCCGAGCCTCAGCGGCTACGACACCTCGCCCACCGGCGCCGAATACAAAGTGTGGGTCAGCGAGACGTCGGCGTTCAATGAGTCGGAGAGCAAGACCGACAACTTCCGCGTCGACAACCCGCACATCTCGGTGCAGAAGATTTGCACCCCCGACGCGTTCGTGAACGACACCTTCACCTCGACCATCACCGTGACGAACACCGGCAGCTGCCCGCTGACCAACGTCATGGTCACTGATTCGGTCGCCGGCGGACTGGCGCTTCCCGACGAGTACCTCGATACGCTGCCGTTCGGCGGCTCGTACACCTGGACCGTCGCCGCCTCGAGCTCCGACGCCGGGCCGTTCGGCTGGTCGGTCACCGCATCGGGTCAGGACGATTTCTTCACCTACACCGCGAACGACTCCGCGCACTGCGCGACGAACGTCTGGGCGCTGGCGGTGACGAAGACGGCGAGCACCTCGTACACACGCGATTGGAACTGGTCGCTGACGAAGACGGCGAGCCCCAACACGACGATCACCATCGAGCACGGGTCGTTGACGAACATCGCCTACTTCGTCGTCGCGACGCCGACCGCGGTCGACAGCGCGTGGACGGTGGCCGGCTCAGTGAAGGTGCACAATCCGGCGCCGATCGCCGCGACGGTCTCGTCGCTCGTCGACGTCCTCTCCGACTCGACTCCGGTCGCGCTGCAGTGCGGAGGCTCCGCCCCGTACTCGATCGCGGGCAACAGCGATCTGATCTGCACGTACTCGATCGCGCGGAGCAGCGCGGCATCCGGCTCCAACACCGCGACCGCCACGCTCGCGAACAACAACGGCCTCACCACGACGTTCGACGGCTCCGCGAGCTACTCGTTCGGCGCACCGTCGACGGTCCTGCATGCGCTCGTGACCCTCATCGATAACGGCGTCACGGTCGATTCGACCGGCTGGTCGCTCACCACATCACCGGCGTCGTATCTGTTCGGGGCCCCGGCCGGCGGATCGTTCGCTTACAACGTGATGGCCGGCAACGTTTCGGCCGCCTGCGACACCTACGCGAACGTCAGCAACACCGCGTTTCTCAACGACGGCGATCACACGCTGCAGGCGAGCGCGACACACCAGCTCTACTCCGGCGCCTGCGGCAACAACTGCACGCTGACGATCGGCTACTGGAAGACGCACGCCGGCTTCACCGGTCGCAACGCCGACCGCGTCACCCCGGAGCTCCCGCAGCGCCTCGGCACGCTCGGCGGCCTCAAGACCGTCAACGTGACGACCGCACCGCAGGCCGTCGGTCTGCTGTCGAACAGCGGCGACGCGTCAAACGGCGTGAACAAGCTCTACTCGCAGATGCTCGCGGCGAAACTCAACATCTTCCGCGGCGCGTCACCGACGGCGATCAACACTGTCCTCGCCGCCGCCGATGCATTCCTCGCCACGAACAACTCCGCCGACTGGAACGGCCTGGCCAAGAACGCGAAGACGCAGGTGAACAACTGGGCCTCGACGTTCGATCAGTACAACAACGGCCAGATCGGACCGGGCCACTGCGATTGATTCGATAGGCCCTCACCCGGCCTTCGGCCACCCTCTCCCGCTGCGGCGGGAGAGGGACTTTGCGTCTCGGGCCTTCTCCCCGCGGGAGAAGGTGCCCGAAGGGCGGATGAGGGGAGCCCACTCACAGCAATCCGTTCTCCCTCACATACGCCACGAGCTGCACCCGCCCCTTGAATCCGAGCTTCTCGTAGATCGTGTGCAGGTGGGTCTTCACCGTTCCCTCGCTGATGAAGAGCCGCTCCGCGACCTCGCGATTACCGAAGCCCTCCGCCACCATCTTCACGATCTCGATCTCCCGCGGCGTGAGGATGTTCCGCGCCCGCGCCGCCTCGCCGCCGCCCTGCAGCAGCTTCCCCAGCGCGCGGCCGATCGCTTCCTTCTCCAGCCAGACGCCCCCCGCCGCGACTTTGCGGATGCATTGCACGAGGAGCATCGGCGCCATCTCTTTCAGCACCACGCCCTTCGCGCCGAGGCGCATCGCCTCGACCACTTCCTCATCGCTGATATTGCCCGCGAGGACGATCGTCGCCGGTTGTTGCGCTTCGCTGCGCAGTCGCCGCAGCACTTCGAGACCGCTCGCTCCCGGCATACGCAGATCGACGATCAACACGTCGGGGTTGTGCTTGCGCACTTCGTTCAGCGCGCTCTCACCGTCGGCGCATTCGGCGACGACGTGCAGGTCGTCCACTTCATCGAAGAATTGAGTCAATCCGCGGCGAACGACCGGGTGGTCATCGGCCAGGATGATATTGATCATGCTCCCTCCGGAAGCGGCAGGCGGATCTCGATCCGCGAGCCATGGGCGGTCGAGTCGACGATCAGCGTTCCGCCGAGCGAGGTCACGCGCTCCTTCAGCGTCGCCGGCCCTTGTTTCATGCTGGTCAGCTCCGTGACGCCGTAACGTCCGCGGAACGGGAATCCTTTTCCGTCATCGGCGACGTCGATGCGCACTTCGCTGTCATCGACGCTCGCCGCCACGTGCACCGACTTCGCCGAGGCGTGCTTCGCCGCGTTCGCCACCGCCTCGGAGACCAGCGTGTAGACCTCGTGGCGCAGCGCTACCGGCAGCAGGTGGATGATCGGCGCGACGTCGTTCTCCACTTTCAATCCCCACTGCTGCTCGAAGCGCTGCGACATCGACGTGATGCGCTCGGCGATCGCCGCGGCCTCGCTGTCCTCGCGCCGCCGCTCCGGATGCAGCTGCTCGATGAACCAGCGGAGGTCTTTCTGCGCGCTCACGATCACCTGCTCGATCTCGCCGAGCCGCACTTCCGCTTCCGCGCGGTCGCGCACCATCACGCGCGGGATGGTGCGCAGTTGCAGCGCGATGCCGGTCAGCGCCTGCAGCACTGAGTCGTGCAGATCGCGCGCGACGCGCACGCGCTCCTCCGCCACCGCGCCGCGCTGCAGTTGCTCCGCCGCGTGATAGTGATCGAGACGGCTGGCGATGACGGCGCCGGCGATGCGCGCCAGGTTCACTTCCTCGAGCAAGGGCGGACGGCCGTCGAGGAGCAGCAGGCGTCCGCGCACGAAGTCCCCGTTGAACGACGTCGCGACGACGTCTTCGATGTGGTACGCCGCGACGACTTCCAGCGGGATCGATCGCGACGGGCGCATCGGGACGAGCGGTCCGACCTCGGTCGGCGTCACGGCGGCGAACGAGCCGCTGCGGACGAACGTCGCGCTGCTGCTGTCGAGCAGGAGGTCCGCCACGTTGCGCGATGCCTCTTCGATGCGCACGTCGTTGCCGTCGCGCGTCCCGAGGAACGCATAGCGCGTGGCGAAGTGCTCGTACGCGAGCAGCACGCGGCCGGCCTCGAAGACCAGCGCCGGCTCGCGAATGATCTCCGTCATCAAGCGCAGGTGGTTCTGCGTGAGCGAGCGCGGCCAGCGCGCGATGCGCGCGAGGTCGGCCTGGATCCGTTGCAGATAGTCCGCGACGTAGACGAGCAGCGACGCGACGACGATCAGATACGCCGCGCGGATGATGAAGCGATTCAGCTCCCCCTCCTCGAGGCGCGGGATCGAGCTGACGACGAAGACCATCAGCGCGCCGATCGCGGTGATCAGCGTCCCGCGCCGCCCGAAGCGGAGCATCGCGCAGACGATGCTGAAGACGAAGTAGACGAAGAAGGGGCTCGAGTCGCCGGCGGAGAGATAGTTGATCGCGCCGAAGACGATGAGGTCGAGCACGTGACTGCCGATCATCACGCGCATGGCCAGGCCGGCCGGACCGAAGAGCGTCCAGATGAGGAAGCCGAGCGCGTAGACCGTGTACGTCCCGAGGAGACACCAGGTGAAACGCGGGAGGGCGGTGGGCTGGAGGTAGACCGCGCCGAGAGACGCGACGGCGAGCACGGATCGCCCCGATGCAATCAGCCGCTCAGCACGGCTTTGCGGAATCCATTGCTCCTGCATGAATGACATCAGTTTATGCTTCCCCGCGACTTTGCACGACGCCTACGCCTCCCTCCGCTCCCCCGACTTTCGGCGCATCCTCTTCAGTTACGCGGCGGCCACCGTCGCGCGCGAGGCGCAGATCGTCGTCGTCGGCTGGCAGGTCTTCGCGCAGACGGGCGATCCGCTGACGCTCGGCTTGATCGGACTGGCCGAGGCGTTGCCGTTCATCGGCGTTGCGCTCTACGCGGGACATCTCGCCGATCGCGTCACGCGGCGCACCATCGCAGTCGCCGGCACGTTCGGCATCCTGCTGTCGGCGGTCGCGCTCCTTCTCTTCACGCTCGGTCACTTCACCGCGATCTGGCCGATCTACGTCGTGATCTTTCTCAGCGGCATCGCGCGCAGTTTCACGCGGCCGGCGGTGACGGCGCTGTCCGCCGAGGTCATCGATCGCGAGATCTATCCGAACGCGGTGACGTGGCGCAGCTCGACGTGGCAATTCGCCGCGATCCTTGGGCCGGCACTTGGCGGAATCGCGTACGGCTTCGTCGGACCGGCGGGCGCGTACGCGGGAGTGTCGGTGCTGCTGTTGCTATCGCTCTTCTTCATCGGCGCGGTGACGCATCGCGTCGTCCCGATCTTCGACAACGCGGCGCCGATGAGCGAGAGCCTCGTCGCCGGAATCAAATTCATCACCGCCGATCCGGTGATGCTCGGCGCGATGACGGTCGATCTCTTCGCGGTGCTCTTCGGCGGCGCCGTCGCGCTCCTCCCCGCGTTCGCGAAGATGCTGAGCGCCGGCCCCGAAGGCCTCGGCATGCTGCGCGCCGCGCCGGCGATCGGCTCGATCCTCATCGGACTCTGGATCGCGCACCGTCCGCCGATGAAGCGCGCCGGCGCAACGCTGTTCATCGTGGTCGGAATCTTCGGACTGCTGATGATCGCGTTCGCACTGTCGCGCGATTTCTGGCTCTCGTTCGCGATCCTCGTTGCCAGCGGAATGGCCGACAACGTCAGCGTGATCATCCGCGGCACGCTCCTGCAGACGCGAACGCCGGGCGAGATGCTCGGCCGCGTGTCGTCGGTGAATCAGATCTTCATCGGCGCGTCGAACGAGATCGGCGCGTTCGAGTCCGGCGTTGCCGCGCGTCTTCTCGGAGTCATTCCCTCCGTCATCTTCGGCGGGACGATGACGCTGATCGTCGTTGCGTTTACAGCGGCGCGCTTTTCGGCACTGAGAAAGCTGAAGCGATTGAGCGGTTGAGCTCACGGCCGGGGAATTGCTTGCATGCTCACATGCGAACAAGCAGCGTCGTTCTCTTCACGCTCGCGGTGTCACTCTGCGCCACGGCGTCCGGTCAGGACGTCGGGTACCTCTCGCCGCGTGCAAGCGTGGCATTTGTTGCCGTTGCCGGAGCGCCGTTCACCACCGTCGACTTCTCCCATCCCGCCAGAACGGACGGTCTGCTGACCACGGCGACGATTCGCTGGACGCAGGCGCCGGCCGCAGGCTGCACCGCGGCGATGAAACTGAAACTCGTCCGCCCCACAGTCAGTCCATTCGGCAATATCTTCGTCGTTGCCGAGCGCGGCCCCTTCGACATGGTCAATGGCTTCAATACCGTGACGCTCAGTCCCAGCGTCCCGATGCTGGCCGGCGATTATCTGGCCGTCGCGCAGACGCGCGGCGATCCGTGCGGCGGAATGGCCGTCGCCTCGTCGCAGGCGGATTCGATCATTTTTCAGTTTCCGTCTGACCTGGCGACCGGCAGCTTTACGTCGGGAGATCTGCGCCGCGGTTTCGAGTTCGGCGCCCGGGCCAGCGCCGCTGTCTCGGTCCTCACGAATGTCCTGACCGTGGCCGGCTCGGCGCGTGGCGCATTCGGCTCGAATTTCAAGACCTCGGCGCAATTGGCGAACATCAGCGCGTTCCCCATCAAGGGAAATCTGGTGTTCCATCCGGCCGGCAGGAGCGCCGCCGCCGGCGACCCGTCGCTTTCCTACAATCTCAATGGGTTCGACACCGTCTATTACGACGACGTGATCGCGCAGATGGGACAGAGCGGCGTCGGAAGTCTCGACGTCATGAGCACGACCTCCGCGCCGCCGGTGATCAGCGTCCGCGTTTATAACGACGCCGGAACCGACGGCACGTCGGGATTCACCGAAGACGTCTTGCCGCCCGAAGCGGCGGTGCAGCGCAATGAATCCGTGTTCCTGGCCATTCCGTCCGACGCGGCCAATTTCCGGATGAACGTCGGCGTGCGCTCGCTGTCGGCGGGAGCGACGCTCGTGGTGTCGGTCAACGACCAGCACGGCTTCAGCATCGGATCGCTGGTGACGAAGACGTACGCCCCCGATTTCTTCGAGCAGACGACGGCGCAGCTGTTCTTCAACAACACGCCGCTGCCGGCGGGCGGATACATGCGGATCTTCGTCACGGATGGCAGCGCGTTCGTATACGGCTCGACGACCGACAATCGCACGAACGACAGCCAGATTCAGTTCGGCGCGCGGCGGTGAGTCTCTACACCACGTAGCTTTTCTTGACGCCCGCGATACGCTCGATTCATGAGCGCAATCAAGGGCCGCGGTGCGAGCTGGAATCCGCAGAACCGTTTCGAGCCGCTCGAGTACGTCCGCGATGACGAGTACACCGACGACGACGCCTCGCCGCGCACGATCTACCTGCGCGATCCGAGCCGCACGATCATCGCGTCGAACGACAGCCCCGACGTCGGCTTCGAAACGAGCATCAATCCGTATCGCGGCTGCGAGCACGGCTGCATCTACTGCTTCGCGCGGCCGACGCACGAGTACCTCGGCATGTCGGCGGGACTCGATTTCGAAACGCGCATTCTGGTGAAGGAAGACGCCCCCGAGCTGCTGCGCGAGGAGCTCAACGCGCCGAAGTGGAAGCCGCAGGTGATCATGATGAGCGGCGTCACCGACGCGTACCAGCCGATCGAGCGGAAGCTCGAGCTGACGCGCCGTTGCCTCGGTGTCCTCGCCGATTTTCGTAATCCGGTCGCGCTCATCACGAAGAACCACCTCGTCACGCGCGACGCCGATCACCTCGCGGAGCTCGCCAGCTTCAACGCGGCGAAGGTCTGTCTCTCGATCACCACGCTCGACCCCGAGGTCGCGCGGATCATGGAGCCGCGCGCGTCGACGCCCGAGAATCGGCTGGCAGCAATCGAGCACCTGACGAAGGCGGGAGTGCCGGTCGCGGTGATGGTCGCGCCGGTCGTCCCCGCGATCACCGAGCACGAGATGCCGAAGATTCTGAAAGCCGCGCGCGATGCCGGCGCAATCGAGGCGGGATTCGTCGTGCTGCGCCTGCCGTGGGCCGTCGCGCCGCTGTTCGAGCAGTGGCTCGCCGAGCACTTCCCCGACCGGAAGGAGAAGGTGATGAACCGCATCCGCGATCTGCGCGAAGGGAAGCTCTACGATCCGACGTGGGGCATCCGCCAGCGCGGGAAGGGAATCTACGCCGAGCAGATTCAGGCGATGTTCGACATCACCTGCCGCCGTCTCGGCTTGAACGAGCGCCATTACGAGCTGTCGGCGGCATCGTTCCGCCGCCGTATCGCACAGGGGGTGCTGTTTTGATCTTCGAGGGGAAACGGGTCGTCGTCCTCGAGCGCGACGGTTGGGAGTACGTCGAGCGGAAGAAGGGGAAGGAAGCGGTCGCGGTCATCGCGATGACGGACGACGGCAAGCTGATTCTCACCGAGCAGTACCGCCGCCCCGTCGATGCGCGCGTGATCGACTGGCCCGCGGGGCTGGTCGGCGATGAAGGGGATGAAGGTCCCGAGGCGACCGCGCGCAAGGAACTGAAAGAGGAGACCGGCTACGCCTGCGAGCGCGTCGAGCTCCTGGCCAAAGGCCCGACCTCGCCCGGCATCACCTCGGAACTGGTGAGCTTCTATCGCGCGCACTCGGTGAAGAAGAAGGGCGGGCACGAGGAAGAGATCACCGTGCACGAGATCGCGCGCGATGAGATCGATTCCTGGCTCCGGTCGCGCGATGTGATGGTCGATCTAAAGGTCTGGGGCGGACTGCACTTCGTTTAGCACGATCTTTCCGAAGTGCTCGCCGGCGGCCATCATCCGATGCGCGTCGGCAACGCGCTCGATCGGCAGTACCTCGGAGATCACGGGCCTGATGCGCCCCTCGCGCAGGTCGTCGCCGAAGCGCTCCATGAACGCGGCCACGAGCGCCGCCTTCTCGTGCACAGGACGCGCGCGCAGCGTCGAGCCGATGATCTGCTGACGCTTGCCGAGGAGTGAGCTGACGTCGATCTCCGCGGTTTTCCCTCCGCCCATCGATCCGATGACCACTACGCGTCCGCCAACGCCGAGGGCGCGAAGATCGCGCGGCAGATACGGCGCGCCGATGTGATCGAGGATCACGTCGACTCCCTTCGCCTTCTCGGCGAAGTCTTCGCTCTTGTAGTTGATCGCCACGTCCGCGCCGTGCTCGAGGCAACGCGCGCACTTTCCGTCCGAGCCCGCGGTGACGAGCACGCGCATCCTCGCGAGCTTGCAGAGCGTCGTCGCCGCGGTACCGATCCCGCTGCCGCCGCCGTGAATCAGCACCGACTCTCCTTCCCGCGCTTTCGCCCGTTGGAAGATCGTGAGAAAGACGGTGAGGAACACCTCGGGGATCGCGCCCGCTTCTTCGTCGCTCAGCGACTCCGGCACATGCATCGCGGAGCCGGCATCGACGACCGCCTCCTCCGCGTAGCCGCCGCCCGCGAGCAGCGCCATCGCGCGATCGCCGCGCGTCCAGCCGACGACCTCCGAGCCGCACTCGCGCACGATGCCGGCGCATTCCATTCCGATGACGTCCGACGCGCCCGCCGGCGGCGGATAGTGTCCCTCGCGCTGCAGCAGGTCCGCGCGATTGACGCCGGACGTGCGCACCGCGATGCGCAGATCGTGTGGACCGAGCTCCGGCGCTTTGACCTCGCCGATGCGCATGACGCTTTCGTCGCCGAAGCGATCGAGGACGACGGCGCGGATCACTTCTTCGCCTCGTCGCGAATCCACGTCCAGACCGCGACCGCGCTCGGCATGCCGATCACGCTCGACGCCAGCGCCACCACCTGATTCATCTCCGCATCGCTCGCCCCGGTCGCGCGCGCCTTGCGCACGCTCGAGTGCACCGCCCCTTCGCGCATCGCGCCGATGGCGATCCCGAGCTTGATCAGCCGCTGCGTCTTCTCGTCGAGCGGACCCTCCTTCGCGGCATCGCCGAGGAGGTCCCACGCCTCGCGCAGCTTCGGGAACGTGGTGCTGAATTCATCGAATGTTCGCGGCGGCTTGTTCTGTGACGTCATGCCGCAATGTTATCGTCGCGCGACGTCATGTCTGAGCCCGTGATTCATTGCCGCGACCTGCGGAAGTACTACCCCGACGTGAAAGCGGTCGACGGTCTCGATCTGCTCATCAACCGCGGCGAATGCTTCGGCCTGCTCGGGCCGAACGGCGCGGGAAAGACGACCACGATCGAGATCCTCGAGGGCCTCATCCCCGCCGACGGCGGCGACGTCCAGGTCCTCGGCATGCACTGGAATGGCCGCGCGCGCGAGCTGCGCGAGCGCATCGGCATCTCGCTGCAGGAGACGCAGTTCACCGACAAGCTCACGGTGATCGAGACGCTCACGCTCTTCCGTTCGTTCTATCGCGCGGGGCACGATCCCGAGGAACTGCTGCACACCCTCTCGCTCGAGGAGAAGCGCAACGCGCGCGTCGGCAAGTTGTCGGGCGGCCAGAAGCAGCGCCTCGCGGTCGCGTGCGCGCTCGTCGGGCAGCCCGACATCCTCTTCCTCGACGAGCCGACGACCGGACTCGATCCGCAGTCGCGCCTGCAGTTGTGGGAAGTGGTGACGAAGTTCCGCGCCGGCGGCGGCACGGTGATGCTGACCACACACTACATGGACGAAGCGGAGCGGCTCTGCGACCGCATCGCCATCGTCGATCACGGCAAGGTGATCGCCCTCGGCACGCCGGCGGAGCTGATTGCGAAGCTCGACGCCTCGAACATCATCGAGTTCACCAGCAACCCGGCGATCCCGGCGGAGGCGTTCGCCGGTCTCTGCGACGGCTATCACGGCTGCGCCAAGCGCGGCGACGGCTGGCAGTTGCGCGTCGACTCGCTCGCCGAAGCGGTGCCGAAGTTGATCGCGGTGGTGGAGAAGAACGGATCGAAGCTCCTGACGCTGAGCACGCACGCGGCGACGCTCGAGGATCTCTTCGTCTCGATGACCGGACGGGAGCTGCGCGATGCCTAGCCGGCCCGGCCGGCTGCGTCCGTTGCCCAAGGCTCCTTCAGGATCTTCG
>Ga0193696_1000156_pt1 | contig 28639 bp, 37 predicted proteins | sample L3m1metaG_FD_145074 | JGI IMG/M metagenome (GOLD analysis project Ga0193696, IMG submission 145074) | Soil microbial communities from a riparian zone of the East river system, Colorado, United States - L3m1 | ecosystem: Environmental > Terrestrial > Soil > Riparian zone | place: USA: East River... | reverse complement strand
TGCTGTCGACATACGCGACCTGCACTGCGATCATCTTGTCGTTCGGAAGTTTGTAAGCCATGCCATCTCCCCAAGCGGTGAGAGTGAGCCCGTCATAGCGGATGGTGATCCTTGCGCCGGGACGGGAAGCCGGCTCATCGATCAGAAATTTGAGCGTGCCGCCAAGCTGGAATTGCAGCGTGTTCACGGCGCATTGCCCGTGATGACCACCCGCGCACTGCCAGGAGGATCGATCGTGATGGTGATGGTCGCGATCACAGGCTCGGGCTCGGGCGGGATCGGCTCGGCTTCCAGCACCAGCTCTTGCACCGCCATTAGCAAACTGTCGGCGTCCTTGTTGATCTCGACTTCCTTGCGATTGATCGGTCCCCAATGCTTGCGCAGCTTGCGCATACCGATGCCGGTGACGAAGGCGGCGAACGACGGCGAGAACTTGGCCAGGAACTGATAGCGAGCGCCGTCGCCGCTGCCAAAGCTGCCGAGCCCCGCCGCTGTCGGGCTCAAGCCTTGCTGGAATGACGGGAGGAAACCATTCGGGTCTTCCCAATACTCTGTCAGCAGCGGCGCAATGTTCGAGCTGCACGAGCGGATGTTATACGATGTCTGGAACAGGCCGGCCTCGCACGTTTCAGACGATGTGTTCGACGCAGTGGTGTCGCGCCCTTCATAGTATTTGCCGGACGACTCGCGCATCCCGAGCCCGATCATCATCACGAACAGGTGCCGCAGGGTATCATAGCCCGCAGTCGAATTGGCCATGCCTTTGGCGGAGAACTCGCTGCGATACCACGTCAGCGCATCGGTCTGATCGTCGGAACGCTGCGCCTGCGCCATCTCGACCGCACGCGGCAACCCTTCCTCCAATTCCAGCACCGCCACACCGAACGCATTAGCCATGCCGTTGAGATAGGCGCGCGGTGCCTTGCCGCGATCCTTCCACGAGTAGTTGACCAGCGGAGACTTGCCGACCAGATCGATAATGGCCGCGCTCAACTCTGGCGGCATTAGACCGTCGTCGCCTTCGTCCATGCGCGCATCGAGATTATCGACCGCCGCCCATGTGTCCTTGCCGACCACGCCGTCGGCGCTCAACTTTGCTGCCGCTTGGAAGCTCTTGACCTGTGCATCAGTGATCGCGTCGAAGTCGCCATCAGCTGGGACGAGGCCGAGCGTGACCTGCAGCGCCGCCACGTCCGGCCCCTTGTCGCCTTTCTTGAGCTCGCGCCGCTCGGCTGGCGGCACGTGCGGCACCGGACCGGCCGCGCTTGGCCATACCAGCGCGATCACGCTGCTGATCGGAAAGCTCTGTGTGTTGATGGCGTCGGACTGATTGCCGCCGCGGCAGACGTAGTTGCTGCCCGAGGTGCTCTCGTAGAGCGTGACATGCCCACCGCCCGAGCGCGTCATCACCACGATGCAGCCGAGCCGCGGCGACGCCAGGCGCACATATCCGGGATCGCTCGCCCATGCCTGCGCCCATAGGAACTTGTCGGTGTCGGTCGGGCCGAACACCGGCCGGATGCCGGCCATGGTCATGCAATAGGCAACCGTGAGCCCGCACCACGGCACCGAGTCGTGATTGTATTGCGCGCAATAGTCCGCCATCTCGGGATAGTGCTGCGCGATGGTATCCGCCATCGCCATGATCTTCGGATTGTCGGCGGCACCCGGCGTCTCGACGATGCCGGTCATGGCGCGCATGACCGCCAGCCATTCCAGTGTTTCGTCCGCGCGCACGCGTGCAACCGCCTGCGGTGCCGCCATCATCATCTCCTGAATGTTCGGAATTCTAGTCGCGCTTATCCAGGGCAATCCGGCGGGCTCCACGCCGAGACCGACTTGCTTGCTTTAAGATATGCCGCAACTCCGTTGGTCACTCCGGTGCGCGCCCGCTCGGGCTGACCGCGATCGTCCTTCATCCAGACCTCGAACATGTGAACCACATGATTCTTGAGGGCTATGTCCAAGGCCTCGGACATGATCGTGCGGACTGTCTCGCGCGCTGTGGGATCAGCACAGATCACCGGCGTCGATTGAGCAGACGCCATCTCGAACCCAACATTAGGCAGTTGCGGCGCCGGGCAGCACGTCCCCAGCAACAGCGCAAGCGCGAGTGCTACAACCACCTGCGATGCCGCCATCAGTCACCCTTCGGCACGATACACTTGCTGAGAATCTCGGTCACGTGCCTCTGATATTCGTTCTGCTGCGTGATCAGCGTGGTGCGAAGCTCGGCGGCCGCATGCAACGCATAGAACATCCATGCCAACAGCCCGAGCAGGACAACGGTCAACGACAGCGTGGCCGGGCTCTGCTTCAACCCATCAATGAGACTGTTGGCGACCTTGCCGGCTTCTTCGCTGATACCTGGATTCATGTTGGAGGCTCCCCCAAAGGGACTTTACCATCGCTGGCATCACGAAGAGCGTGCGAGATGCTGTTCTCTCCATGATACGGCACCCGAGATCACGTCTGCACCACGGCCGTTGTTCATTCGATCGTGTGCAAATCGCGTCCTACCTCACGCGCTGTGCCGCCAAGCTGAAATTGCAGCGTGTTCATTTTCCGTTTTTCACTTCCTCCTCGACCTCTTTCTTCAATTTTTCCATCGGCACTTTCAGGCTGTCCGGCAGGTTGTCGATGTCAACCGGTGTGCTGATGTCCGATTGCAATTTGTAAACCGCCTTAGTCTGCTGGTTCATCTCAAGCAACTGCTCGCGCATGACCGTGATGCGCTCGTCGATCACCGGTAATCTAGTCATCGTCTCGCCGAGCTTGTCCAAGCTGCGTTCCAGGTTGCTGATACGCGCCAGGGTCGAATGCACCTGACGACCGCCGACCGAATCCAGGATCTCAACCTTCGCGGCTAGTTCGGTCACTTTCTGATCAATATGTGCAGCCCACACCAATGCAAGCACGACCTGCCCCAGCAGAAACAACAGAAACGCGACCGCGCTCTTATTGTCGTTGAGCATCTCCCACATTTATTGCGGCTCCATTGTCGGCTGGTGCCACACTCGGCGCATCCCCTTAGTCTTCCGTCGCCCCTTCGACTCGACCGAGATAATCGCTGCGCGAATTTCCTCGCCCTCGCGCTGCTCGGCCTGCGCCATCAGCAAACCCCATACCACTCTGCGAATATAAAAGCCGTTGCCGCGCTGCTGACCGAGCGCCCAAGCCGTGGCATTAGCGGCATGCACCAGATTTTTCATTTGTCCCTCTCCCGGTCAATTGTCCGGGAAAAAATAAACCACGATAAAAAGCAGCCCCAAATAGATCGCCGTTATTATCAGGATGGATAATAAAGGCCATCTATCTTTCGACCACTTTCTCATGATCTTTTAACGCCCCCTCCGCGATCTCTGCCGTTGCCACCACTTTCTTGACCTCGGGCATATCCGCCACCTTGGCGATCTGCGCCGTCTTCGAATTGGCCACGAACGACCAGATCATCGCTCCGAGCAGGATGATCCCCACCAGCGTGTTGATCACCATGTCCGTCATCGGTCCGACCAGATCAGCGGCAACGAGCCCGCGCGCGCTGAACCATGCCACCACGCTCGGAACAAAAATGCGCAGCACCCCGGTGAGCTGTTCCTTATCCATCATGCTCTGCTACTTCTTTGTTTTTACGCTCGTGCGCCTCAATCGCGGCATCGACAGCATCCCGATAGCGCACGAACATTTCGATCTCCGTGCGAAGCGCATTGATCCGATACCCCGTCAATCGCTCGGCGCTTTCGCTGATGACATTAGGTGGTCGCCTCACCATCGCAGCAGCGAACGTCCAGGCCCTTTATAGTTTGGCTCGTAAAGCACCCAATCAGATCGCGCCTTGAGATGATTGTTTTCCAAGAGCGTCACCTTCTGCTGCCAGGTTGTCTGGTCGTCCTTGCAGTTTCCCCACGCCGAATAGACCATCTCACCCGACGACACCCAGCGATGGTCGCCAAGCCGGACCACCTTGCTCACTTCACACGTTGCGCGCGGACTTCGTAGCTGATGCTTCTCTACCTGCAAAAAATTGTCGCCCGCAAGGCAGCCCCCGCGGGTATAGATCAGAACATCAGGCTCATATTCCCAGCGCACCACTCCACACCAGAGACCTAAGACCAACGCTGGTAGTTCGGGAATCATTTGCCGCCCATCAATGTCTTGAGGTGCTCCCAGTCCAGGTCGACGCCGACGACGTTCATGGCAGTTCCGACCAGTGCTCGAACCCGAGCCAGCCCACAAATGCGAGCACCAGCAGGATCACGACAACGACTGCGATCCAGGGCAATGCCGCTCGGGTGTTTGGGGTCATAGCGACGTGCCCTGTTAAGTTGGGTCGATGAAGATTTTGCCGTGTCGGCGACACTTTGCACACGGTTACAGGCTGGTGCTATAGTTTACGTTGAGCGTGTCGCCGTTAACGACCGCCTTGTCGCCGGTGCTAAACGTGCCGGCCGACCACAGCACGCCGGCAGTGTTGTCCTTGGTGTTGAGCGCGGCGCTGCCGTAGCAGAGGAACGCGCCCTTGGCGGTTCCGGTGCTGGTGATGGCGAACGACAGCGCCGCCGACAGCGCCTTGGCTCCTGATGCGGCGGCCGACCACACTGCGGTCTTGCGGTTGCCGGAATAGGTCGGCGCATTGGCGCCGCCAGCCTCGAGCCAGCCCGCATGCGAGGCCATGGTGTCGCCAGCCGCGACCGCCGAATAGGAGGTCGATGAGATCAGGCCCATGTATGGCCCGGTGACGGTATAGGTCGTCCCGGCGAGGAACGTGTCGAGCGCCAGGTTCTTGCCGACTGTCGCCACCACGTTGTCGATGGTGTCGCGCCATTTGAGCTTGCCGTCGGCGCCGATGCATTCGATCTCGTAACGGCCATGCGCGTGTGCCTGCTCGCCGATACCAAGGCCACGAATCACGGATGCGTCGGTGCATTCGCGCGCGGGAGCGCGTTCCTCGGTCATGGATTTCTCCCTCTTGAGTTATTAAGGCCCGGCAGTAAAGCCTGACGGTATGGTTCCGACAAAAGCGCTGGCGCCGAAATTAGCCACTGCCTGCTCTGTGTTGTTGGTGAACATGGCGCCGGGGTAAAGCGATCCGGCTATGGCGCTAATGCTAAGCCCGCCCGTGCCAGTCGCCGGGTCGGCCGTACCGCTTCCATTCCAGTTGCCGGCCGGTGCCTTACGGAACCAAATCAGGTTCGCCCCACGATCTACAGCGCACCCGATGACGTCATTGGAATTGCTGGTCCCGAGACTGCTGCCGCTGGTGGCGCCATTGATACGGATTTGCCCAAAGCCATCCACATAGGCGACCCCGGTGGTGGTGTTGATCCATGGTAACGTGACGGACGAAAGCGCAACGCCGGGGCCTGGGTTGGCGCCGAGCCAAACTGTCATCTTGATTTCGAAATAAACCTTTCCCGAACTTATGGCAGCAGTTGCGCGAACAGCCCCATTGCCGCTTGCCGTCGCGGTCAAATTACTGCCGCTGAGCGCGACGTTGGCCGATATGTCGGAGGGATTCCAGGTCGTGCCAGGAGGAATGATCGTTCCATCGGGCACATCGGCGGCCGTCACCGACTCGGCGACTGCCGCATCATAGGCAATGGCCAAGCTGACGACATCGGCGGCGCTCGCCGCCTCGAGCATGATCTCGCCGAGATAGGCATCGACGATCTCACCCACCGAAGCCGGATCATCGACCAGCGTTGCAAACACAACATTACCGGTTGTGGTTGCATCGACCGCCGTAGCGATCTCCGCGATGTCGGCCGCGATCGCGCTACGCGGCGGACGTAGGCTGACGCTACAGACGAGCATCCATTGCCTCCGTCAAGCGATGGGAGTTTCTTCAAGCGCCGGCTCGGGCCTGTACTTTTCGATCTTGGCGGTCGGCGTGAATTGCCCACCGAACGTGCCGGTGTTGTGACCGACCTGCCAGTTATTACTGCCATGCAGAAGAATTTCAGGCTTTTTCCCGAGCAATTTTTCTCCTGGCCCTCTTGGATCGTCCTCCGTCCCTTTGGTTGGATTGACGGGCTTGCCATTTTCATCGACGAAGGCACGGCGATTAGTCGCGGACCCGGTATCCAGGGTAACGCCGGTCCACATCTGGAATTCGGCCATCTCGCAGCGAAAGATGCTATCAACATATTTGATGGACGACGGGATGCCGATTGCATATCCATCGGCCGGGATTATCCCTCTGCTAAAAGTGCCTTGAGGGAGGCCGACAAAGTGATTCATATAATACTGCGGCGCTTGCCAATTTGGATCTGAGCCAGAGTATCGCCACACATTTTGCGTTAAAATAGTATTCGGCCCCAAAGTATCAGGCCCCCATTGCCCCCCCAAATCTCTATAAGGCAGCATGTTTTCCGCGCCCCTGTAATCAACGTCATCGATGGCATACCACAATCGGCAATCACTAGAGGCAAACGGAGTGCCGATTGAAACTGAGCCGCTAATGTCGAACGACAGCAACAAATGATGCCACTGATCCGGCTTAAGGTAATCTCTGGTTACAACTTGGAACAACTCTGGTTGAGTCTGATCAAGATAAGGAGCTGCCGCAATCGTCGCCACGCCGACATTGGGAAACATTATAACGACGCCATTCCCAAGGACATATTGAGGACAGCCAGGATCGGAGCCGCTGTAAATGTCCATTTTGGTGGTGATGTAGCTGACCGAGCCTGCACTACGAGACATAAAGTCTTTCATTTGCAGATTGAATACCATGTTAAATTTTCCATCCTCAAGGCAAACGAGCCCGATATAACTCGGATCAACATCATGAGTCTCACTGGCTGGATAATAGTCCGTCATAAAAGTTGTCTCGGAATCAGGCTCACCCGGCCTATAAGTATGAATCACAGCGACATCATGGGTGCTCGCAGGATAAACCGTACCGATTTGTGGCACACCTAATGTCATTAGCGGCAGGATGCTTTGCATTATGGCCCAATCCCCTCCGATCTTGTTTGTTGACGCCGCGATGACTGATTCCCTCGGCACCCGGAACCAGAGCGAAAAGACGGCCTTGGAAAAATCGGGGATGCCTGCTGACAGAGTCAAATAGCTCATTCGTCTTCCGACCCTGGCGGCTTCGGTGCATCCTCGGCATGGTCACCAAACTCCACAGCCAAACCGCCGCCCCAATGGACGTTGATGACATCTGTCAAAAAATCCAGCTCAAGTGCCATCAGATGTCGGTGCGGATAAACGGCAACGTCACCGACAGGTCGGACGGCACGGCGCTGTTGGACTGCGTGACCCGCAGCGCATAGCGATCACCCTCGGCGAAGTCGGTCGCGGCCGGAATGCTGAACGCGCCGTCCTGCGCATTGGCGGCAATCGTGATAGTGCCGATCTCGGTTGTGTTCTTCTGGATCGACAGGATGATGCTGGTGGCACCGACCGGATTGGCAATGTCGAGCCGCGCATAGGCGCCCTCGTCCCCACTACCCAGGCTCATGGTCCGATTGGCAATGCCCTGAAACAGCAGCTCGCCCACGGCGCGCTGGATGCTGCCGGGCACGAAGATCGCGGCGTCATAGTTAACATCGTTCAGCGGCATCCAGAGCTGATAGAGCGGAAGATTGTCGGGTGCTCCGGTCGTGGCATCCGGGTCGAACGGCGCCGGCCACGCTGGCGTCGTATGAACCTGCAGCACCTGATAGAATCCGTTAGCGGCGGTTATCAACTGACCCGGCGCATATGGTGTGCTATTCGTCCACTGCCCCATATATTGGAACGTGGCGACCGGCAGCGGAATGACTTGCGACGTGCCATCCGTATAGTGAAACGTCATGCTGTTGGAGGTATAGGTAACGGTGTCGATGCGCTTGCCCTCGGCCAGATCGGCGTCCAAGGCTACAATGCGCTGGTCAACGTCGTAGAAATTGCCGTCCACCTGGCCCGCGCTGTTCGGCGTGCCGGTGCCGGCGCCCCAGGCCCCGGTCGTGACGTAAACGATCGTCATTCAGATGCCCCTGCGTCCGGGTTCTTTACGATAACATCCGTTTTTGTTATCTCTATATTGTCCTTTGCCGTGATCCTGTTGTAATACTCCACTTGTTCTAGATGGCCCGACATGGCTGGGTGTGGCAGCATTCCCGGCGTCGACGTACCAGGGCCACCATTATCGACGGCCGGTCCTTTCCCTCCCCGCTTCTTGATCCTGTTAGCCGCCTGGATGTCGACGAAATTATCCCGGTTGACCGTGCCGTCGTCTTCCATCTGATAGACCCGCGCCTCGTCGACACGACGCTCGGTTTCCACCGACCTCGATCGCGACATGCTCATGCTAAAGCTGTATGAGGTGGTCATGGACTTGGCGCCATTGCCTTTGATCACCGCGAACCCCTTCGTGGGATCGTCCACGGGCGGCAGTGAGCGTGCCGGCGCCGGTCGAATATTGGGGAAAACGACCGGCCGAACGACGACCTCAAAGCCCGCCATCACACTGCCTCCAGATCATATCCGGTCGGGATCATTAGGTCGGTGACTTGCAACTGGTAATCGCCCGAGAATTCGCGAGTCATGCTCTTGAGCTTGAACTTGGCACGGGTCTCAAATAGCGGAACTGCGGCTTGCATCGCCGCGGATTGCGCCGCTAGCAGCGCATCACCCATGCCTTTGCCAACGCCTGCACTGTTGCCAGCATTCGTGATAATGTTTTCTGCGGGGTCCGGTCCACGCTCAACGACGAGTCCCACCTCGATTACATCCTCGGCGGTGAGAACAGATAGAAAGTCGAGACCGTCGTCATTCGGGTTGGCAGCGGGTGGCTGATAACCGACCGACGTATCGAGCGGAAACAGAACCACTCGATTGATGAACTGCTGATAATCAGGGCCAGCATAATCAATTGTGCAATAGGTCGGCGTTCCGTCGGCCGCCGCAACGTTGCCGCCACGGCCGATCGTGCAGCCGATGCGAACCTCGCAATTGATCCGGCCATCCGAGCCGTCGAGCGCAACCGAATAGCCGATGATCTTGCCCGTTGCCTCGCCGATCCGCGGTTCCGCGAGAAACGCATTCTTGCGCAGCGTGATTTCCGGCATGCGTGCGAGCTTGGGCGCGAACGCGATTTCCACCACCCGCGCCCGTTTCATCAGATGCGCCCGCGCCAGCGCGATCAAGTGCTCGAGACTTTGATTGCCGCGCTCGGTGGCGATATAGGACCGGCGTCGCGGATCACCGATCGGCGTGCCTTCCTCGGGATCACTCAGATTGACCGACTTGACATCATCGATCCGCATCGCCTCGCCATCCTCGGGATCGGTGAGAATGGACTGCACGTCGGAAATCAACGTGAACGACACCGTCTCGGTACATTTTCGTTCGGCGGTATATCCTGCCACCAGAGTAGCCTTGAGGACTTGCACCCAAATTCCGCCATGCGTCATCGAAAAACTGCGACTTATCGATGAGACATAGTCTATACCGTCGCCATCTTTGCTATGCGATACACTGTACGAGTCACTGGTAACGACGCCCCCAAAGTAAAGCGCCGGCGACGATCCAGCCGCGCTGTGTGATTCCGTGTAAGTGGTTGTTGTGCTGTCGCCCTCTGCAAATTTTACGATCCAACCGCCGCCGCCCGTCACGGTATTTATCGTCATGTTTGTCAATTCATAAGCACTCGATTCCTCTACTTCCCACCCATCGCCAAGACCAGTTCCGTGCTTTGGCCAATCGCCAGCGGACAGTTCAATGCCGCCGTTCGGCCAATGCGAATTCAGATAATTGGTCAGATCGACAGTGCCACGTGCCTGCTGGGTCCAGGTGTATTCGGCGTTGACATCAACCTGCGCCAGCGGCCCGCTGGTGAGCGTCAGGCCGAGCCCGTCATAGAGCACATCCCCATTGGCGCATAGAAAGTCGACCTGGCCATCCTCGCCGGTGATCTCGTCCGAAACGGTGAGGACATGCGTCTCGCGGTCGTAATGCCATATCCTGGTATAGCCCTCGAGCACGACCTCGGGATCGGTGCGCCGCGCCTTGTCGATCACCGCCTCGTCGTAATACGGCAGCACCCGCAGCGTATCAGCCAGCGCTTCCTTCTGCGCCACCACATCGAACGGGCGCGCGACAAATTCCAGCGTGACCAGTTCCTCGAAGATGCTGGTCGGGATGCCGACCAGGCGGCCGCGAAATTTGATCAGCGCCGGGCCGCAGTCGAGCGCGAACCACGCCCAGATCTTGCGACCGGGACCGAGCAGCCCGATGGCATTGCCGTCGACGTTGACCGGCCGGCGAACGACAGCGGTCAGGCTCGCCGGATCGCCCTCGTCCTGCTTGAGCGTGAATGAGAATACCTGCTCGTCCCAGCGCATATGCTCGGAGCCGAACGTGGTCTCGGTCGCGTCGATCCAGGCGAAATAGGGCAGGCCGGCAGGCATCGGTCAGACCGTCCTCTGCTCGGCCTCGAGCTGCCATGCGATCTCGGCCGCCCACTCGTCGCGCGACACGTTCCAGGCGGTAACTTTGGCTTGGATGATCAGCACGTCGCCGGTGGTGTTGGCGGCGCCGAGGCCGGGGATGCAAGTGATGGTGATGTCCTGGCCGGGCCAGACATCGGTGAGCTCAGGCACCTCGTGATCGGTGCAGGTGATCGTGACCTTGTACTGCCGGAATTGCGCCACCGAGATATCGGCCAAGGCGCCGCGGCAGTCGCGCGCCACGTTCTTGGCCTGGTTGATCGGTTCTAGCGTCATGGTGATGCCGCGCACGGCGTACTGGCTGAAATCGATGTTGTCGATCGCGAGCAGCGTGTAGGGCGGATGCGCCATCTCAGGAATACCGGCTTGGCTTGCGGCCACCCGAACGGACCTGCGCCAGCGCCGCCGCCCGGTGCAACTGGTCGACGACATCGGACGAGGCGCGCAGGCCGCTGATCGCCGGCAGGCCGGGGAACTGGATGGTGACATTGCTGCCGCCCGCGAGGCCACCGGCGGCAAACGCCGGCATCCGCGGGACCATGCCGCCGAGCGCAAACCGCCCCATGCCGTCGAGCAGCCGGCTGAGGTTGCCACCCGAGCGGCGCAGCGCCTCGAGGAATCCCAATACGCCAGGCTGTGCCACTGCCCGCGCCGGGGTGATGTATTCGCCGCGCGACACCCAGGCCAGATTGCTGTCGGACGTGCCAGTGCCACGCCCACCGAGTAGTCCGCCGGCCGCATTGCCAGGAGCGCCCTGGCCCGTTGCCGGACCCGACGGCTTGAGTCCGATGAACGTCAGCAGTTTGTCGATGGCGCCCTGGATCGCGCCGGTCAGCGCGTTCCATGCGGCCACGCCGACGCTCGAGATGCTGTCCCAAGTGATGCCGGCGATCTTGGAGGCAAGCTCGCCAACTTTGTCGGACCCTCCCTGAATTGCTGTCCCAAGCGTCGTGGCGCCCCCCGCAGCCTGTTCCATCGACTGCTTCGCCTGGTCGGCAGACTGGCTCGCCACGGTCCCAAACGATGTGAACATCGTCGCAGTTTCTTGCACCGCGGCCTGCGCCGTGTTGGCGCCCTGGCTGGCCACAGTTCCCCACTGCGTGAACATCACTCCAGATTCTTGCACCGCTTGCTTAGCCGACTGGGCCGCCGTAGCTACCCCGTTGATTTGATCCTTGACCGCCTGGATCTGTTCTGCCGAAAACCCCGCCCGCTGCATCGCCCCGCCGACGAGTTCGGCGACTATGGTATTGAGTCCTGATACTGCGTTCCGCAGTTGCTGGCCGGCAGCCGTCAGCACAGCGGTAAATTCAGGCGGCGGCGTCGCAAACGTTCGTCCAGCCTGATTCAACGCCTCGACAATCGCGGCAGCACCATTCAGTGCCGCCGCTTTCATATCATTCATGATCGCGCTGAAATTCGCGGCCAGGGTTGTAAATACCGTGCTGTCCAGAGATTGCTTGAACCTAACCCACGCACTGTCGGCGTTCTGGATGCTGGTGCGCATCGCATCAAAGGCGGCGGCAGACTCCGGGCTGATCAGAACCCCGGCGCCTTGTATTCTCTGGATCAGATCGCTGATATCTCCCTTGAGCCGACGGACGCGATCAACGTCAGCCTCGGAAAGACCGAACGCTGCGCCGACCTTGATAGAGGTCGCCAGATCGGCGTTGCGGAGAAACTCGAGCAGCACCTGTGTTGCGTTCTTGCCCGCGTCCGCCGCCTGCTTCATGGCGATGGAAACGCCCTTGATCTTGTCCTCGGCGGTCACCCAATCAGCAAATGTGATGTTCTTATTTCCTGCTGCGATCTGGTTTACGAGCGCAACAATATCCTTCATGCCCGTCGTAAGATTTTTTACGTCAGTGCCCGCCAGCGTCTCGTTGATCTTGGCGATGGTGCCGCGGAAGGTTTCGGCCGAGATGCCGATCTGCTCAAAGGTCGCTTGGCCTTGTTGTAATTTTTCGAAACTTTGGCCCGAAGTAGCGGCCAAGGTTTGCAACGTATTGTTGAGCTTTTCGTCACTGGCAGCGAATTTCGTCATCACCTTCTCGGCGGCTTCGAAAGCAACTGCTCCCGCGGCAACAGCCGCCGCGGTGCTGCCAATGGTCACCCCGACCAAAGCCAGCTCCGGTGTGAGCAGCGAAACGGCCTTGACGGTTGTATTCGTTATTCCTGCCAGTTTGATAAGCGTTTGGATTAGCGTGTTGTGATGCCTGACAGCTTGGACGATCTCCACGCCGGCCAAGCCGATCTCGGCAGCGAGCTTTGTGATCTCCGCGCTGGTCTTCACCGTCTCCAGTGAAAGAGCCGAGTGCGCCTCTGTCGCTTTGTTTGTTGCCTCGGTAAGTTTGTTTGTCGCCTCGATTAGCGAATCGAAGCCCGATGACGTCGTCTGGCTGGCCTCACCGGCCTGGCTGATTCCAGCCGCCATCGTCTCGCCGGCCTTGCCGACATCGATGAGTTGCTTCTGAACCTGATCGCCGCCCTCGAGCGCGATCTGGACCGAAATTTTCTCTGCCATGGCCTGCTATGTGTCTTTGAGATATTTGCGAAACAAATCGGCGATCTTCGCCGCCTGTTGCTCGACGATTTCGGTGATGCGCCACTTCTTCGGGATGCGCACGGACGGCACGCCGATATAGAGCGGCTTGCGGTCGCGGTCGCGATCATTGGCGTCGAACAGCATCGGCTTGCCGCGCACCGTGGCCGAGACCAGTTTCTTTCCTGATCGGCTGGCCCGCGGCCCGCCGGCTGTGGTTGGTATCCACAGCAACGGTTTGCCAGCAATCGTCGCGCCGTGCTCGAACACGCCGGCGAAGCCGAACTTATGGAAGATGATGGCCGACGGCTCGCCGCCTGCTGTCTTTTGCATCCGAAATTGCAAACCTTGCTGCCACTTCGGCCCGAATTTGCCGGCGCCCGCGATGTTGCGGCGCCCTTCTTCGACTGCATTGGCGGCGGTCTCGCGCAACGCCGCAACCGCAGCCGCCGCGATCGGCCGTTGCTTGTCACGGACCAGCTTGAGCAAGGCCGACTGGTCGACGTTGACCTCCAACTTCATCGATTGATTTCCTTGCGCAGCTTCGCGATCGTCTCGTCATCCCCCTGCGCTCCGACCGCAGTGATCATCAGATCGTATTCGCGTTCGATACTGTCGATCTTGTCACTGAATTCGAGATAGGCCGCGACCTGCCGCGGCGTCAGCGTCATTACATAGTCTGGTGGGAAACCTCGTCGGACGAGGGCGGTGAGATTGAGCGCGAGCGCCTCAAGCGTACTTTGACGACTTTTGCTGTTTCGTTGGCTCCGCCGATCAGGTTCGTCAATTCCTGCACGAAGGAGCTGATCCCGTTTGGGAATGTTAGTCCGAAGATTGCCCGTAGAAATTTAAGCTGATGTTCGGGTAAGAGTTTCGCCGCAAATTGCTCATATTTTTCATCACCGAGATGCCCAACCCCGGCCGCGATGATCGGCCCAACTGCAGCGCCGCATCCCGCAATCAGACGCGAAACGATATCGCCACCCTCGCCATTGACAAGCGATTTCAACTCGGGAAATCGGGCAACAATGGATGCGATGGCATCGACGGAAACACCCCGCACGATCACGCGCGTGCCGTCGATCTTGACGACCTCGCAAGCCGTCGAAGGCGCAATGTCCAGAAGGTCTGCCATGAATTACCTCACGCCGTTGGCTCTTCGACCGTCCAGATGCCGAACGAACCATCAACGGCTTTCTGCACTTCGGCCTCCAGCTCGAGCGTCGAAAAGTCATCACTGTCAGTGATGAAGCTGAAGTCGCCAGAAGGCACGAACGATATATCGCCAGTCCAGCCAACATGCTGGCCGATGTCGTTGGTGCCGATGACTTTGAGCGTGCCGGTGAACTCGGCCTTGGTCAGTCCTGTTATGGTGCCATCGCTGGCCAAATCCCCCAGCGCAAACATTGCGAGGTTCTCGGGTGTGATTTCGTCCAGCGTGACTTTGATCGTTGCGCTGATCTGGGTGATCGCGGTGAAATCCTTGGTCTTGATTCCCTCGCGCGAGGAAAAGTGCTCTTTCTTCTCGACGTTGGGCGTGTAGACGAACGATGGCGCATTGCCGAGATCGACGAAGGTTGCGGAGCCAGTTTCCTTGAAGGAAACAATACCTTTGCCGATGTGATAATTCTGGACGCTGGGTGACGTGGGCATGGTGGTGCTCTCCTTTCTAGAGATCGTCGGGCTTGAGCGAGTACTTGAACATGAACTGCGCAGTTAAGGCTGCATATCCCGTGCGCGTCCATCCGACATCGGTCTGACATCCGAGATAGCGGATTGCGCCGTTGCCGTACCGCCCGGTCTTCACGATCTGCTCGAGTTCGGTGTCGGTCAGCACCCGCTTGATCAGCTCGCGGCGAAAGGTAGTGACGATCGAGCCGAGCACGACGTTGTCATCTTGCACCTGGACAACGATGCCGGGCGTCATCTGTACGTTGTAAGGCCGATGCGATTGCTTCATTGACACGTCGCTCGCGCCATCGGATTCCTCGTCGCCGTCGAGCACGATTACCGCAGGCAACTCAGCCTCAATGAGGTCAATGTTGTTGCGATGCACCGAGCGCATGTTTGGAATGGCGGCGACCACCTCGAGCAGCCGCGCCAGGATGTCCTCGCGAACGTCAACCATCGGTCGACTCGATCGCCTTCAGCAGGAACAGCACCTCGCCGAGGTCTTCACCGTTCGGACTGCCGGTCAATTCATAGGATCGCACTGTCCAACTGCGGCCGTTAAACGTCAGCACCGATCCTTTGTAAAGCTCGCGCGCAATGCCTTTGCCGTCGAGCTCGGGGATGCGGGCATAAGCGCCAGGCCCGACGCTGCGCACTTCCACGCTGCCGCTGGTCTGGGTCTTCCGCCGGGTCTCGTCGATCACGGTGAGCGCGACCTCACCCGCGGTTCCGGCCGCGGTCAGCGTCGCCGGCACGCCGATCGCGTCATAGACCGGGTCATAGAGATCCGCGCTGTAGTCGATCATCGCCATTCCCGCCGGAACGCAAATGTGCCGATGTCCTCGCGGCCGAGCTCGGTCTCGACATTGCTTTCCGACACCAGCGCAAAGCCGCACAGGTTCATGGCGACCACCAGCCCCTCGCGGGTGAAGTACCAGCAATGCTCGTCCGGCTTGAAATGCTTGCTCTGCAGCACATGCGCGGCGTCGCGGAAGATCGGCAGCGAGAGAAATAGCCACTCGCGCACATTGCCGAGTAGCGGCTGGAAGTCCGGGATGTGCTCGAGCACGTCCCACAGCGAGACCGCATCGGACAGAACAAGATAGGGATCGACCTGCAGTTTGCGCTGCTCGAGCCAAGCGATGCCGGCCGGGTTGACGTCGAAGCCGTAGGTCGTGCGCCCGCGCTCGCGCCGCAGATCGATGAACGCGCCCGAGCCGATGCCGACATCGACCAGCGTGCCGCGGTAATGCTGCTCGACGAAGTTGCAGCGCGCCTGCATCAGCGCGCGTCCGAGGTCGGTCTGGGCGTTGCGATCGAAGCTGTCGAAATAGTCCTGATCGTAGGGTACCAGCGCGGCCTCGACCGGGTAATAGCCGATGCCGAGCTCGGGCCACCAGGTCAGGCTGCGGCGCGCGAACTGCGCCACCAGCGGGAAAACTGACTGATCGGGTCCGCGATCCTCTTGTCGCAGTTGTGCAGCATGTTCGTGCATTGACAGAACTTCTCCGGTAGGGCGAAGCCGATCCGGCTGAGATCGAGCCGCGGGTCGGTGATCTTGGCGGGCGCGTTGTGGCCGCCGTGGCCGCCCAGCACCACGAAGGTGTTGACCTTGAGCGCGAGCCCGGCCGGGACGACCCAGCCGACGCCGCCGATGACGATGTCGGCGTCGCGCACCAGCGCGAGCAGCTCGCGCACCGCGAGCTCGCCGAACACGAAGTAACGATGCGCCGGCGGCAGCTCGCCCACTGCCCATTCCTCGCCCGGCGCGATGTCGGCGACCGCGACCACGGTGTGCGTCGCCATCAGTTCGCGGGCTAGGTCCGCGATGTATTCCGGCCGCGGGTTGCGCGCCTCGTTGCGCCATTCGCTGCGCACCGTCACCGGCCGCACCACCGCGATCGGGCGATCAGGCTTGACCGGCGAAGGCCCCATATCGGGCAGATCGAACAGCGCCGGATCGAAGGCGACTTTCAGCGCCGCCCATCGGCATTCCAGCGCATTGATGATCGAAGTCGTCGCCAGGCTGGCGCCATATCCGACCCTGACCTCGCGCATCGGCACACGCGGTCGCGACCAGAGATCCGCCCGCTGCCGCGCCATGTTCTTCTGCTGCGTGCGCAGCTTGTGTCCGCCGCGGATGAACTTGATGTCGAGGTCAGCGTAGAGCTCGGGCCACGGCGTCTCGAGGTGGATGTCGTATTTCGCCGCGGCCGCGCGCACGAACGGGCGCTGGTATACGTTGTCACCGAGTCCATACATACCGCGGATCAGGACCGGCTTAGGCGGCGAGACGTTCACCCAGCACGTCCTGCAGGCTGATAACCGGAAGCAGGTCGCCCCATGCCGTCCCCGGCGAGGCATTGAACGCCGCTATCTTGAGCGCCCGCAGCGACGGCACGATGGTGACTAGGTCCGCGTGCTGCTTGTCGTAACAGCCGGCCCGGTGCGGCCAGCGGTGCGGCGGGTGATGATGGCTGCGGCCGTCGGCGGCCAGTTTGCCGTCGGCGCCGAGCCAGACGATGGTGCCGCCCGGCCCGATCAGATGCGCCGCCAGGTTGGTCGCCGCTGTCAGCGAGGTCCATTTCTGCATCAGGCTGTCATGCTGCTGCGCCAGCCCCGGCGGCTTGGCGGCGCGGCAGACCAGCACCTTCTTGTCCTCCGACACCATGCGCGAGGTGGTGACGACACGGCCGCGGAAGCTCGCAACCGCCGCCCGGTTGTGCGGCTCGTTCCACCAGCGCCAGTCGCCGAAATAGAGGATGTCCGCCCACGGCAGCTTGTACACGCTGGAATTGATCGCGATCACGCGGCGGCCGCGCAGCGCCTCGAGCTCGAGCCCGAGCACCGATGGCCCGCCGCCGACGATGAACACGGTCTCGCCCGGCCATTCGCGCGGCACCGACCAGAATGCAAACTCATGCGACATAGAGGCGCCGGTAGGGTTGGATCAGGTCAGTCACGATCGCGGACAGATAGCCCGATGACGCGGTCGACAGCGACGGCGTGAAATAGGACACGCGGGTATCGCCGTGCTGCACCTCGCGGATGCTGGGATCACGCGTGCCGGAGGTGCGCCCCTCGTTTACGGCCTGGATGATCGCCTGCTGCAGCCGGGCCGGTGCCTGTTCCGGCAAGTCGTAGCCGCCCGAGTAGAGCACGGCGACCACGGTCTCGGCCCAGCATCCGCTGGTCCACAGCCGGCCGCTGGCGGGATCGAAGTCATAGTCGGCGGCGGTGGCGCCCGCGGCCGATACCTCGGCGATCTCGACCACCGGATAAAGCGACAGCGTCAGCGCCTGCCGCGGCAGCAGGTTCTCGTTGCGATCGAAGGTGAAGGTCTCCAGCGCCTCGGCCAGGCCGAAGCGGCGGTTGCAATACTCTGCAATGAGGCGTGATTGCATGGTGATGGCGGCCTGCAACGCGGCGTCTTCCGTCGTGCCCTCGATCTCGAGCGCGAGCTTGAGGTCGGCGAGGCTGATCAGGTCAGGCCCGGCGCTGTCGGTCGCCTCGCTGAGAATTTCGAGGATGGAATGCATTATTTCAACCTGAGCGGCTCGAGCGCGCGTTTCTCGTCCGACCGCGCGTCGCGCCCGTCGCTGCCGCGCTTGACGGCGAGGCGCCAGTCGTCCGACTTGCCGGGCTTGGCTGATGTCTCGGCCTGGGCGATGAAGAACGAGCCGCCAAGGGTGACGCCATCGCCGGGGACATAGGTCGTGCCTTCCTTCCATACCCCGGCATCGAGCACGATCGCGGTCTTGATCTCATGCACGGTGTCGCCGACGGCCCAGCGCAACGTGCGGCCACCGTCCGGCGAGGTGATGGTGGAGGTCTTGACGGCGCGGCTAACTTGCTCGGCGGCATAGTCCTGCAGATAGGTCAGGTCGGCGGCATTGCGGCCGGGCTCGCCCTTCTGGCCACGCTCGCCGGTCTTGCCCTCGAGGCCGGCCGGTCCCATGGCGCCAGGTTCGCCGCGCTCGCCCTTCTCGCCGGGCTCGCCCTGCTGCCCCGGCCCGGTGTCGCCCGGCGGTCCCGGCAAGCGCGCCAGTGCCCGCACCTCGGCCAAGGCGCGCTGGCACATGGCCAGGCAAACGCCGAACCCTTCGATCAGCGTATATTGCGGAGCGGGGATCATTGGTTTCTCACTCATGCCGCCCCCTATGCAAATATCTCGTCGGCACGGGCTTGCGTCAGGATGCCGTCGGTGACGAGCGATGTTTTTAGCGTCGTCACTTTTTTCTTGTTCATATTGATGACCGGATCGAACGCCACGACATCCCAATTCTTGGCGTTGCCCCCGATTTGCCGCCAAGTGGTTGCGGTCGCTGCGCGATACTCCGCATTAGTAAATCGCCCGATGAACTCGCTACTCGCAAGCGTTGCCTTGATCGCAATCGGTACGGTGGCGATGACGTTGTTTCCGGCGTTGATCTGCGGCTGTGTCGCATTGGCTCCCGGCACCCAGGCCCAAGTCGCGCGATCATCGGCATTGCCGACCGTTGTGCTGGTGACAGGCGAGACTTCGGCGATGGCGTCGTGCAGCGTGATCGCGTCCATGCGCTACATCCGGTAACCGAGAAATAATTTGGACAGAGATTGCTGGAAAGAGCCGTAAAATGCAGCCGTACCGGCCGCAGTTGCCGCCTCCAGCGCCTGCACGAAATGCCAGCCGGCCGCCGGTGCGATCGCAATCTGTGCCGTTACTGCCGATTGCAGCGAGGTGCTTGCGGCCTGCGCGCTGCCGCTGGTGGAGAACACCGAGGTCGAGTCATAACCGATACCAATCGTGCCGCCATTAGTGGCGCTCAAAGCAGCGTGCGACGAATACACTCCAAGCAGGCTGTCTTCCTGTAGACCAACGATAAAACTTGCCCGATATGTCAGGCCGCTTGCAGAACCGGCGGCATTGGCGCAATGAGGCGTAACATTGCTGGAGGTCCAGTTGCTGGTCGTATCGCCACAAAACCCCGCCACGTTCACGCGATTGTAGGCGTTCCAAACGCCGAACCAGGTTTCGCCAGGAGGATTTGCCGCCGTGCCGTATTTCCAATCTAGCTGCGACGATGCATTGCTGCGCGTGGTGCCGACATAGGTGCCACGATTGGTCGCCGGACCATTGGTAATGGTCGAGCTATTGGTCCAAAGACCCGAGATGTAATTCAGCGCCACCGATCGTGTGGTGTCGTTGGTCCAGTCCGGACCGTGCGTCAATCGTAATGTCCCACCATCATTCCACACGAACCAGTCGTTGACTTTGCTTGCGCCGATCGCTGCCGGATTCTTCGAGGTGTCCGTAGTCGCAACCGAGATTTCGGCGAACGCCGTCATCACGAAGCTGGTGCTGTCGAAGATCGGGATTTGGATGCCGACATATGGCGTGTAATAAATCGTCGTTTTCGCCGACTGCGTCGTCGTCATCACCGGCACGCTTGACTGCAGCGTCAGCCGTCCTTGCGGCGCGGAGGTTCCCCCTCCGGCGACATTTGCCTTGATCTGTCCCGCGGTCGTGCGATCCCACGTCACCGTCGCGGTGTCGGTCAGCACCCGCTCGGAGGTCAGCGTCGCATCGGCCGTCGAGGTGATGTACTCCGCACCGACTGGCGCGCCGGCACTCGCCGCCAATGTGCCGCCGCTGAATGTCAGGTTGGCGCCGATCGTGACCGCGGCCCAGGTGTTGGCGGCCGATCGGTAATAGATGACGTTGGTGCCGGTCAACGCCGCGATCGCGGTCAGATCGCCGTCGAGCGGTTGATAGGCCGAGAGATCGATCGATAGCGCGCCGGTGCCGGAATTGAACGATAACGGCGCGCTCGCCGAAACAACACCAGGCGGACCTTGCGGCCCTTCATCACCCTGCGGTCCCTGTATTCCGGCTGTTCCGGGCGGCCCTTGCGCGCCGGTCGCGCCGGGCACCCCTTGCGCGCCGGTGGCGCCGGTCGGGCCTTGCGGGCCGGTGTCGCCTTGATCGCCCTTCGGTCCCGGTGATCCGGTCGCCCCTGTCGGGCCGGGATCGCCTTGCGGGCCCGGCGGCCCTTCTGGTCCTGGCGGTCCCGGCGGGCCTTGCTCCCCGTCACCATTGCCGCTTCCGCTGCTCCCGCCGCCTCCACCGGGCGCGGTTGGAATGCGATCGATGCGATCGTTTAGCTCGTCGACGTCCTCATAAAGCTCGGTAAAATTCTTATTGCACTTGTCGAACGAGATACGGATCTCATCATTGGGCGGCAGTTCGTCGATGTTGATAATCTGCTGCGACATTTACGAGTTGCCGGAATCTCTCTTCTCCATCGGCGGCGACTCGTGCAGCAGACGGATTGCGCTCGCGACCTGGTCGGCGAGCTCGGGCGGCAGCACTGCAAGCTCGCCACTGTCGCCTTTCGGGCCAGGCGCCCCTTCCGGTCCTGTTGATCCGTCGCTGCCGCGTTCGCCCTTCTCGACCGGCCGCGCCTCGAGGTCGGCAAGCCGTGCAGCGAGCGGCGTCACGGCGTCGCTCACAACCTCTCGCACGAACGGGACTATACTTTTAGCGATCGTAGTAATTGTGTTGCGATCCATGGTGATCTCGCGATCAGGCGGCGAGCGCGGAGTTGATGGCCTTCAAATCCAGAGCAAGCCACTGCATATCTTGCTCATCAAACTCCCATTCCTTGGCTGCTGGCTTGGACGGCGGTACATCAGGCGGCGCTGCTTGATCCGGCTGCGGCGGCGCTGGCGGCGTTGCCGGCTTGAACGGATCGTCCTGCGCGTCGCGTTTAGCGAGCGCCTCCAACGAATAGTTCTGCTGCTGCAGATATGGTGAAGCGCCGCCAGTGACTGGCTTGAGCTCGAGCTTGGCGCGGCCCTCGTTCGGGGTCATCACGCCGGCGCCGACCGCATCGCGAATGGCGGTGACTTGGGTGACGGTATCCATGCGCAGCAGGTTGTCGGTATCGAACTCGGTGCCGAGACCTTCGCCGACACCGATGCTGAGTGCCGCGTCGAGCAGCTCCTCCATTTCCTCGATGTGCGACTGCAGCGCTTGCGAGTAATACTCGACGTTTAAAGCTTGCACGTTATTGTAGGTCGGCAGCACGCCGACGCCGACCTTGTAGGGCGGCACATGGTAGACGCTGCAGACCACCTCGGCCGACCATTTCAACTGCTCGATCATCTGTCCTTCGACGTTGGTCATCGCCATCTTCTCGTACTTCATGCCGCCGCTGAGGACGGCGACGCGACCGAGATTGCGCCGCGAGAACCGCTGTTCCCATTCCTCCTTGATGCGCTTTTCCTCGACATCACTGATGTCGCCGGGTGCAATAAGCAGACCACCGGGCACCGAGGCATTCTCGAACAGCAGCGCGGATGTCTTCTGCGCATTGATGCCGAGCATCGAGGATAGCCCCGAGGCAAACACCGGCGGCGTACCGACCAGTGGGTGAAACAAACAGTTAAAGCGATCGTGGATGATCTCGCGCGCCGGCACGATGATGTCGTCGATGTCGGCGAGGTTGTCGCTGCTCAAGCGGTAGAACACGCTGCCATCGTCGGCGACCAGCGGCTGCACCCGCGTCGGATCGAGCACATGCAGGGCGGTCACCACCTGGCGATTATCGCGCACCTTGAGCACATAGGTATTGCCGCGCGAGAGTTTCGAGAGCACCCAGCTTTCCCAGAACTGATTCCGGGTTTGATAATCATTGGGCCGCCGCAGCACCGGGCTGAAGGCTGGGTTTGTCGTCTCCGACCAGATGTCGTTCTTATCTCTCTCGACCAGCTTCACCCGCAGCTTGGCAATGTCGCGGGCGATCAGCGTCTTGCACGCAAAGTCGGCATGAAACGACGATGCGGTATCGACATTGATCTCCATGTTGCGCTGCCAGGCGCCGCTGAATGGCTCGCGGATCAGTGGATACCAGCCGCCGCGATCCGTCGGCAGCGAGTTTAGCGCCTTGCGCTTCTCGCCGGTGAATGGGATCGGCAGACCGAAGATCCTCATCAGGATTTTGCCTGTGCAATCTCGTGCTGCAGCCGGGCCACGCCCCAGCGCCCGTCGACGTCGATGCCGAGCTGCGTGGCTTCCACACGCAGGCTGTCGATGGCCGCCTCCGTCGTTGCAGCACCGCCAATGCTATCGTCGGAATCAGATACGAATTTTTGCTCGACCTTTGCTGCGCGCACCGGCTTGTCCGGTACAAACTTCGCCTTCCTGCCTGCGACCAGTGCGATCGCATGCCGTGGCGGCACCTCGTATTCCTCGCCAGCGACCAGTTGCCGGGTGCCGTACTTGTGCGGCTTGATCGCCATCAGGGAGCGCATTTTCATCGGCATCATCTCCGAAAAAAGGAGGCGGACGAAGGCCCGCCCGCCTCCAGGCAGCGAAGAGGCTTAGGCGGTGTGGACGGGGCCGCCCCAATCAGCGCTGGTCAGATACGCAACCGACTGCGTCCGGCCGCGCATCCAGTTGATGACTCGCTCGGCTTTGACACCAACCGAATTTGTTTGCCAAAGACTTACAAGGGAAGCGCCTGTCGGCGTACTCGAATCGTGCGCCGGCGCGTCCGACATTTCCAGCGATGCTTCCATGCTGGTATCGACGGAAACATCGCCATCATCCGCCAGGAAGACATCCGTGGCATTGACCAGCACAACAAGCGCAGCGGGGACATAATCACTCACGATAACCGGCATGCCGTAGACTGTTCCGCCGGTTGCGCCCATGGTTGGGAATTCCTGCTGACCGAGCGGATTGACCATCATTGCCAGTGCCTGAGCACAAGCTGATGTCATAATAAACACGCCACTCGAAGGAGGATTATTCGCCGCATTGAACTTTGCGAGCAGCGAGCGAATATCCAACCGAATGGCGTCGGAATCATCGCCCGACGATATGATCGTTGCCGCGCCGTTGGTGATCGAGGCCGGCGATACATTCGTCACTGCGGTCTTTGACGGAGTGATGAAGTCGGTGTCGAGTCTTGCCCGCAATGCTTCTGCCAGTTGATTACGCACGATCGCATCCGACTTCGGATCGCTGAACCTGATGTTCTCCATGCTCAGCACACAGATGTTCGCGACCTTCAACGGTGCAAGCGTGGTTCGTGTGAAGGCAAACGACGTTAACGGTTTTGCTTTCGATTCCCCGACCCAATAGCCAGCACCGGCGCCGGTCTGTGTAACGATCGGAACGCGGAATGGGACCGAAGTCAAAGCCGGAACGCCACCAGTGCCGAAGCGCCCCAAGATCGTCCTCGGACGCAAATACTCGAGAAAAGCCGCGACCGCCGCGCCCCCGGTCTCTGCACCGATGAGGTTGGCCGCCCAGCTGCCCGAGATGGTCGTGCCGGCGGGAACGGCAGCCTTGTAGAACGCGGCGACTTCGCTGTCGCTTCCGTACATCGCCGCGGCAACATCTGACGCACGCTCGCTTGATACTCGCTGGATGATTTTGACTTTCACCCGCCGGGCCAATTCAATGCCGGGTTCGAGTGTCGGCTTTGCTTTGACGATGATCGCTCCGCCACGCGCGGCGGAGCCGTCCTCGGTCCTCTCGGCCTTCACCGCCTTGGCCGCGAACGCCTTGGCCTGCTCGATCTTGCGCAGCCGCACGAGATCTTTGTCTAGGGCTTCGACTTCACCGGCGAGGGTATCGAACTCATCTTGTTCGCCCGCGTCTGACGTGCGGTCCTCGTCGAGACTCTTCTGCATCACGGCTTCCATGCGCGCCGCGCTGGCGGCCCGCTTGGCCTCAAGCGCAGTGATCTGCTCTGCAATGGTTTTCATATCTACACCCTCCTGGGTGGACTTCCGTTGAGGATGTCCCGAGGCGCCGGGTGGGTTGAGATGAACGACACGACGCGGCTTTGCTTGGCCGGACGCGGCCCGCTGCGCAGTGTCGATCGATTTCACGGTGGCGATGGTGGCTTCGCTGTTCGCCGGGATGGTCACGGCACTGAGCTCGAGCCAGTCCCATTTGATGAAGCGAATGCCGTCGGTCTCTTCGATGAACGAGAACTCGATCGGCTTGAACCCGATCGAGAGGCCAGGAACCAGCCCAGCCTTGATCAGCGACCAGGCGCGGTCGATCTCAGCGGTCACACCCTTGGCAATCTTGGCGACGATCTCAATGCCGGATTTGCTGACCTTGGCATGAGTGACGTGGCCGATCGGGTTGCCTGAGTCGTGTTGCCACAGCAACGGCAACGGTAGTTTGAACTGCGCACCGGTCGGCTCGACCACATCCTCGAGCCGATCCGGCGTCGGCGTCGATGCCATGCCGGTGATGATGCGCGCGTCCTCGTCGACCTGCTTGATCTCAAGCAGGCTGTATGCCCGGTTCAACATGGTGGTGGCCTCTCAGGAACTTTGCTGGCCGCTGCGATGTTGTCTTGGTGCAGGTGGGCAGAGCAGCAGGTGTGACGCGATGGGCAACGATCCGAACAATCCAAAACCAGATCCGCAGAACCCTAATCCGGGTAAACCGAACCCCAATCAGCCGCCGCAACCACAGCGATAACAACCACGCGGTGGCATGATCGTGAGAGCGTGAGTCAGCCCCCCGATCGTCATGCTCTCACGGCGTTTTTGTCAGGCGAAAAACAATCGGACTTCCGGCCGCTTCTGCGGCGTCGGATTGAGCGCCATCAGCGCCGAGGCGTTGAATAACGCCATCAAGGGGTCGATCTTCCCATAACCCGAATCATCACGCGCGATGCGCATGCCGGTCGGCGTCGGCACGATGCGCGCGTTGCCGGCGCACCACGTCATCAGCGCCTGACCGCCGTGCTTGAAGCTGCCGTCCACCAGTTTGCGTTCGACGGTCTTAATTGCGCCCATCAACGAGATGCCTTGGCGGATGCCGACGAGAAGCTTGTCCTCTTGCGTGACGCCGATTTTTGCGAGGGCATCGACAATGCCGCCGATCCCGATCGCGTCCACGCCGACACCGGCAAGTTTTTTCGTGCCTTTAACTTTTTCCACGATGTCCGTGACATACGAAATGTCATCCGGCAATTCCTCGACCACGGTTAAGTCGCCGTCGGCCTGAAACCTTTCATAAAACCCGGTATTAGCTTTCCGCCGCTCGAGCCCTTCCGGCGAGATCAGCGCATGCATCCACGCCAGATGCGTCTTGGTGTCCTTCTCGCGTCCGACCACGGCAATGCCGAGCAGATCGTCAAGCCCGCCGCCGTCGATGCCGACCACCACCGCTTCCGAACGCTCGAGCACCGATTCGAGCGTCAGTCCGTCCTCGACACCGCGGCTCCAGTGGTTGGCGCCGGCCCACCCGTCGGCGCGCAGCGACATCCCGATTTGAATATTAAAATGTTGGGAGGCTATAAGTGCGACCGCCGCCGGCCCATCTGCCTCGGCTCGCACAATCTCGCGTGCCAGGAAGTCGGCGTTGGTCGAGCGCCCCAGGTTCGGGTTGACCAGCGGCCAGTACTTGCGCTCCTTCCAACCGCCGTCGCGCGCCAGTCGATCCGGCAACTCATACAGCACCGGTAACAGCGGCATCCGCGTCTTACCGTCGCGCACCGCGCGCGCCATCGCCAGCTCGGACGCAAACACGCCAGACGGTGGCGACTTGCTCTGGGTCGTGGTCTGAAACAGGAATCCGTCCGGCCGCTTGGTCAGCGCACCGCGGAGCTCGATGAACACTTCCGCCGCGTTCGCTCGTTTTGCAAAGACATGCGTCTCGTCGATCATGGTGCCCAGCGCCAGCGAGCCGGTGATCACATCGGTATCCGCGGCCTTGATCTGCAGGCTCGCGCCGGTCTGCCGGTGCGTGATCTTTCGGATGTGATCCTGCACATGCAGGATTTTGCTGAGCTCGGGATCGAGCCGGATGGTGCCTTTCGCTTGCCGATACGCGATGCTCGCAATCTCGATGGTCGGGGCGACGAAGAGAAACTCTGCAGAGGGGCGCGGGTTGATGATCAGCGCCGTCAGCATCACCGCGCCGCCATTCGTGCTCTTGCTGTTGCCCTTAGGGATTAGCTGGAAGACCTCAGAAATCCGACGAACATTGGCGGCCCGGTCGTAGCTCCCGAACAGCGCCGCCACGATCGGGAAAAACCAGGGGCCACAGACCTCCCCCAGCCGCGGCGTCCCGATCACGTCCGGTAACCGTAGCCGCTTGAAGCACCGCAGCGCCTTGGCCGCCTCGCCCTCGTACAGCGGAAGTTCTGGGATCAGACTGCGGCCGTCCAGGATGCGCTCCTCCCAGTCCAGGCAGCTCGTGTCCCAGTCCTCGACGCCACGTAGAATGCCCCTGGGAGCCTCTAGGAAGGCCGCTGGTTGAGTTTCCGGGCCGGTGGGCTGTTGGATAGCGGGTAGGAACTGCAGCATCAGTTGACCTGATTAACCTCCAGGTCGGAGGCCCACTCGGTGCTCGCGCCACCTGCTGTAGCCGCCGCCTGCTGCAACTGCTCCTTGCGGCCGATCGGCGCCTCGTCCCACGGCTTCGGCTCGACCCAATGCGCCCGCACCTTCAGCCAGAAAATGCAGGCCGCCACCGCGCCATTGCCGTTGCCGGTCGCCTTCTGGAACAGACTCTGCGCCACCATCGAATTTGCCTTGATGTGGCCAGTATCCAGCTCGTAGCGATACCATTTTTCCAAGGTGGGCTGCGATATCCCGATTACACGCGCAATATCCAAATGCGGAATGCCATAGCTCGCCATCGCCTCGACTTGCTTGCGATCCTTGTCGTTCGGCTCGTGCAATTTTCCCTGGCTCATGCCGCCTCCTGACGCCTCGCCTTCTCGCCGGTGAAGTTCTGCCAGCGCTCGATGATGACGTCGCAATAGTGCGGATCGAGTTCGAGCATGCGGGCATCACGGCCGGCCTGCTCGCATGCAATCGCCAGCGGCCCGGCACCGGCGAACATGTCCAGCACCAAGTCGCCGCCCTTGCTGGAGTTCTCGATCGCGGTCGCGTATAGCGCCACCGGCTTCATGGTCGGATGCAGGTCGACCTGCTGCGGCTTGGGACAATCCCACACCGTGCTCTTGTCGCGACCGCCGTACCACGAGTGCCCGCTCGGCTTGAACGCGTACCAGCAGACTTCGTGCTGCCAATGATAGTCGGCGCGGCCCATGACAAACGGCGTCTTGCGCCAAACGAGCTGCGACTGGACCTTGAAGCCAGCGGCGATCACCGCCTGCATGATGTGATAACCCTCAGCCAGCGACGGCGCCCAGACATAGGCGGCGCAATCCTTTGAGACTTCGAACGCCATACGCAGCGCCTGCGTCACAAACCTAGCCAGATCGTCGCCGCGCAATTGGTCGTTGGCGATCAGCGCATGCTTCGGCGCGTTGTTGTTGCCCTGAAATTTGCCGCGCTCCATCGAGACCCCATAGGGCGGATCGGTCACGATCAGGTCGGCGCGCGCTCCAGCGAGCAGGCGGCGCATATCATCGGCGCTGGTGGCGTCGCCGCACATAAGTCGATGCCGGCCAAGCCGCCAAACCTCGCCGCGTTGCACCACCGGCACCGGCGGCTCGGGCACCTCGTCGGGATCGGTCAGGCCGGGATTGGCGGTCAGCGCGGCCAGTTGCGCCTCGTCGAACCCGATCAACCCGAGATCGAATTCCAACCCCTGCAACTCGCCGAGCTCGAGCCGCAACAGATCCGGGTTCCAGCCGGCATTCAGCGCCAACTGATTGTCGGCCAGCACATACGCCCGCTTCTGCGCCTCACTCCAACCGGTCGCCAACATCACCGGAACCTCGGCAAGACCGAGTTGCCTTCCCGCCAGCACCCGGCAATGGCCGGCAATGATCCCGCCGTCCTCGGCCACCAGAACCGGGTTCGTCCAACCCCACTCCCGGATCGACGCTGCAACCTGTTCAATCTGCGCATCGCTATGCGTTCTCGCGTTCCGCGCATATGGAACCAGCCGATCGATCGGCCACCGCTCAACCTTGTCTGCAGGCCACGAATTTGGTTTCAAAGTTCCGCCTAAGTCCCTTTTTTAACAGAAAAAAGTCTGCGCGTGACA
>Ga0193696_1000155_pt1 | contig 28663 bp, 18 predicted proteins | sample L3m1metaG_FD_145074 | JGI IMG/M metagenome (GOLD analysis project Ga0193696, IMG submission 145074) | Soil microbial communities from a riparian zone of the East river system, Colorado, United States - L3m1 | ecosystem: Environmental > Terrestrial > Soil > Riparian zone | place: USA: East River... | reverse complement strand
GCGCTCAGTACGTTTTCCCAAACACCGAGAGCTGGCTGTAAACGTACTGAGCGCCGCCGCCGCTCGACATCGAGTGGGCCAGAAACGCGTCGTCCAATTCGCGAAGCGTCAATTCCAGCGTCTTCGGCCCGCTGGCGAACACCACCTCTCCGCTGAGCGTGTCGCCCGTGCCGGTGCGAGTAGAGAAGGCCTTGCCGGCAACCGGCTCGAATCCAAGCCCCGCGGGTCCGGTGAGGCGCGCCCATGCTTCGTCCAGCGATCCGGGGAGCTTGCCGATGACCTTGATTGTCGTCCGCGGCTTGCCGGCGTGGTGTTCGAGGTAGTGGCGCATCGTGCGGAAGAACTGCTCCCATCCGGAATTGGTGCCGTCGTAGAACCCGTCCCATTCGGGCGTGTTTGGAACGCCCGATTCCACGAGCCGGAGCACCGTCTTGCCGCCGCGGCGCTCGATGGTGTACTCCTCGACGATTGGCGTCTGGCCGTCGTACTTGGCCGGTCCCATCTCGAACGGCCGTAGAGTGACGCGCAGCCGCTTGTTCGGCTCCCACACGTCGATCCGGCTGTATCCTGCTTCGGCGCCGTCCCATGACAGCCGGAACGATCCGCCGACTCCTGGTTCGACCTTCGCGGCGTCGACGAACCACCGCGTCAGCTCCTCGCCATCGACGATCGCCTTCCAGACGGCTTCCTCTGGCGCGTCGATCGTAATCTCGTGCGCTTGTGACCTCGTCGGTGCTGAACGGTCTTTCATGATCTCCTCGCTCGGTTTCTGCGGTGTTTCCGCTGGTGACGCGCCGCTTCGGCGGTGGCCTGGCGTGCGCTCTTGGTGACGGTGGGATAGGAGCCAATCGCGACGTGGAAGCCTCGGCTTCCCGGCGCCGACGGCCGGTCGTACTTGACGGCTAACGCGGCGACTGCCGACGCCAGGTCTTCCGTGAACTCGCGAAACGCTGCGGGAGACGCAAACCGGATCTCGGACTCCATCGTGAACGTGGCGAGTTTCTGATCGACCGCCGCGGCACGTTCCCGAAGCAGCGTGACGTCGCGCATCAGCGAAGTTGCGGCGGCAATCAGGTACGCGCTCGAGAAGCGATCGCGCGTCTGCGCCGGATCGTCGGCGAGGGCGCCGAGCATCGCCGGATTCACGACGAAGGCGCGGGAAGTGACCTGCAGCCGGCGCTCGACGCACCCGCGCCGCTGTCGCTCCTCGACCAACTCGAGAAACCCCTCCCGCTCGAGCTCGCGCAGGTGGTAGTTCAACTTCTGGCGCGAGAGACCAAGCCGCGGCGCCAGGCTCGTGGCGGACTGGGGATCGTGCATCTCCTCGAGCACGCGCATGCGCAAGGGGGACAGGAGGGTCGCGAGCTGCGCCGAGTCGGAGACGACCTGCACGGGCGGGAAGTATTGAATAGAAAAATGTATTTGTCAAATGGCGCCAAAAGAAAGCCGGGCCCTCAAGCCCGGCTTCCCGCCAACCCCGGAACGCTAGCGCGCCGCCGCCGCCGTCGTCGTCGTCTTCAGCGACTCAATCAGCTTCCCGACAACCTGGTCCAGCGCCTTGTCGTTGCGAATCCAGCGGAACACCGCGACGATGTCGTTCTCCCAGTCGATGTAGATGATGTTCGACCCGTTGCCCACGAACCGGACCGCCGTGGCCGGCGCCGACGGCAACGGCTTGCGGTCGGTGTTCAAATACCAGTTCGCGTAGCCATACGTCTTGTTGTCCGAGCCCGGCGTCCGCGCCATCTGGATCCACTTCTCCGACACGATCGAGCGATCCTTCCATTTGCCGTTCCGGAGGAACAGATAGCCAAAGCGCGCCATGTCGTACGAGTTGATGAACATGCCGCCGCCCCAGTGCCCGCCGCCGCTCACCGACTGCACCTTGTGGCCGTCGAGATCGACCCACGAATTTTCGTAGCCGTACCACCGCCACGTGGACGAGGCGCCGATCGGGTTCATCACTTCCTCGCGGAGCACGTCCGGCAGCGGCCGCCGCCAGACCTGCAGCGCGGCGAGCGCCATGACGTTCACACGGACATCGTTGTATTTGAAGTGCGTGCCCGGCTCCCACAGCTTGCGGTTCTGCTGTTCCTCGGGCGTGGCACCCACCGGCCGATCGGCCCAGTCCGGCCTCGCCCACAACGTTCCCTGCCAGTCGCTCGTCTGACGCAGCAGGTGATCCCATTTGATCTTCTGGTTGTGCGGCGAATCGAACAGATCGACATGCGGCGGCATGTAGTCGCGCGCGTAGTCGTTGACGTCCTTGATCAACCCGCGCTGCACCGCCAGGCCGACCACCGTGGTCAGGAACGTCTTCGTCACGCTGTTCGTGATGTCGGCGCGATTCGGATCGCCCCACTCCGCAACGATGTAGCCGTGATGCGTGATGATCCCGCTGGCTGGACCCCGATCTTTGACCGGCCCGATCAGGCTGAAGAACGGCTCCTTGCCGAAGCTGTTCGTCAGGAACTGCGTCATGTCGTGCGGCCCCGGCGTGTCGTTGGCAATCGCCAGCTGCACGGCCTCGTTCACGAGCGCTGCGTTCATCCCGACTTCTTCCGGCTTCTTGTGCTGCCAGTCGAGACGTTCGGGGAAATAGGGGGTCCGTGACGCAACAGCCTGCGCGGCGATCCGCGACTGGTGGAAATACGGCACCACGCGGTCCTGCGCGAGGGCCGGCACGATGAAAAGAGCGGCAAGAATGAGCGGAAGTGTGCGGCGCAGCATGGCGTATCTCCTTGCGATGCTGCAGTATAGTGCAGGTTTCCCATGCACAACCGGCTGTCTCAGTCGGCGGTCTCAGGCTTCGCGTTCGCGCTGATCGTCAGCGCGATTGCCGCCGGCGCAACCCATCTGCGCGCGGCCGATCCGGTCACTCTCGAAGGACTGCTCAACCGGGCCTCGTGGTATCTCGACTACTTCGTCGATCGGTTCGAGAACGTCGTCGCGGAGGAGCAATACGCCCAGAACGCCGCGTCGCCCCTGCCGACCTACAGTCCATTCACCGGCCGCGGCGGCGTCGCGCAGCCGCCATCGGCCGCGGAATCGACGCGCGCCCGTCACCGCGACCTGCGATCCGATTTCCTGCTGGTCAAGTCGCCGCAGACCGAAGCGCTCGTGCCGTTCCGCGACGTCATCGCCGTCGACGGCGTCGTCGTTCGCGACCGCGAAGCGCGTCTGGCCAAGCTGTTCCTGAATCCCGCGGTCGACGCGATGGCGCAGGCCGAACAGATTCGCGACGAAGGCGCCCGCTACAACCTCGGCAACATGCGCAGCACGATCGGCAATCCGGTGATGGCGCTCGCCGTTCTCCAGCGAAGCTATCAGCCGCGCTTCCACTTTTCGCTCGGGAAGGAAGATCGCGGAATGGGCGCCAACATCTGGATCGTGGAGTACAAGGAGGAAACGGCGCCGGCGATGATCCGCGGCGAAGCCGGCACGAACCTGTTTGCCCACGGCCGCCTGTGGATCGATGCGATCAGCGGCCGCGTCGTCAAGACGGAGCTGCGCGTCGAACAGCCTTCGATCCGCGCGGTCGTGACCACCACGTTCCGGCCCGACGAACGATTCGACATCGGCGTGCCGCTCGAAATGCGGGAGACCTACGCGTTCGGCAACGGCAACAACATCAACACGGTCGCCACCTACGGCCGTTTCCGCCGGTTCGACGTGCGCGCCGAAGAGGAGATTCGCTCGCCGCGCCCGACCCATGTGGATCCGCAGACCGGCATGACGTTCGTCGAGTTGCTGCCCGGGCGCTTCACGATGGGCAGCGCGGCGGGAGAGGTCGGCCGCAACGCGGACGAGACGCTGCACGACGTGGTCATCAGCCGTCCATTTCTGCTGGCGCAATACGAGGTGACGCAGCAGGAATGGCGGGCGGTGATGGGGACGTCGCCGAGCCGCTTCGGTGACTGCGGATCGAAGTGTCCCGTCGAGAACGTCACGTTCTTCGACGTGCTCCAGTTCGTCGCGAAGCTCAACGATCATCCGGGGGCCACGCTCCGCTATCGGCTGCCGACCGAGGCCGAATGGGAATTCGCCTGCCGCGCCGGCACGACCGGTCCGTTCTCCACGGGAGAGAACCTGACCACCGCCCAGGCGAATTACAGGGGGCAGATGCCGTACGCGTCGTTTCCAGCCGGCGAGTTCCGCCAGCACACGACCGCGGTTGGCGCGTTCCCCGCCAATCCGTGGGGTCTGTCCGATATGCACGGCAACGTCTGGGAGTGGACCGCGGATTGGTATGGACCGTATACGGAAGACCCGGCGGCCAACATCGACCCGCACGGGCCCACGGAGGGAACAAAGCGCGTCATCCGCGGCGGCAGCTGGTTCTTCGACGCGAACAGCGCGCGGTGTGGTCTCCGCTACACGCACTCGCCGCAGGACAAGGGCTTCACTCGGTTTTCGGCTCGCCGCCGACCGCCGCCGCTGAGATAACAGAGGTTACGGGGCGAACGGGATCACCACAGAGCAACGGAGTAACGGAGGTTCAGCGGAGAGGAACGCGCGGGACATTTCAGCGCGACCGGCGGCCGGCGCAGCCGGCCGGCGTAAGCCAAGCGCGCCGGCGCAAATCACAAACCCGGTATACAGGTGGTTTGTGTTTGCGCGGCGCGTTTGGCTTTCGTAGCCCGCTTCGCGGGCCCGGTCGCAGCGAGTCCCGCTCTGCGGGACTCCCGTTCAACCTCTGTTGCTCTGTTTCTCTGTGGTGATCCCGTTCCCTCCGTCTACTCCGTTCCCTCGGGGGCGATGAACGCGTACTGGAACTGGTCCGTCATCTTGCCGTCCTTGATGGCGCTGCGGCGCAGCCGCGCCTCGAGGACGTAGCCGGCCTTTTCCAGCACCCGGCACGACGCGGCATTCCACACGAACGGGACCGCGAAGACGCGCGTCAGGTGGTGCTTCTCAATCGCGTATGCGGTCACCGCGGACAACGCCTCGCTGGCGATGCCGCGGCCCCAGTAGAACTCACCAAGCCAATAGCCGATCTCCGCGGACACGCGCTCGACGTCCTGCCGCAGGACGAATCCGATACCGCCGATCGGCTCGTCGTTCACCGCGATCGCGAAGCTGGTTTCCGGCGTCCGCTGATGCACGCCGCGGATCCACTCGCGCGCATCCTTCGTCGTGTAGGGGTGCGGAAACGCATCGCGCAGATTCAGCCAGATCTTGTGGTTGTTCGCGTGCCGGCTGATCGGCTCGGCATCCGACCTCCGCCACGACCGCACGTCGCACGTCCGCAGTTTCACATGCATAGGTCAGGACCTGCCTCGCCGTCCCTCGACAATGCCCGGGACGGCCCCGAGCCCGCCGAAGGGCCGAAGCTCACGCCGTCAACCAGAGCGAAGGCGGGTGTCAGTCCGCCCGAAGCGCGACGATGGGGTCGACGCGCAGCGCGCGGCGCGCCGGTACGAGCGTCGCCGCGAGCGCGGTGACCGCGAACAGGACGATGGCGCCGGCATACGACACCGGGTCCGCAGGCGCGATGTCGAACACCAGGCTTCGCATCAGACGAGCGCTGACCATAGCCAGCGCCAGCCCAATTCCCATTCCGGCTGCGACCAGTCGAAGTCCCTGACCCACCACCATCGTGAGAACCGATCGGGCGTCGGCGCCGAGCGCGACGCGAATCCCGACTTCCCGCGTTCGCCGTTCAACCGTATACGCAATCACACCGTACAATCCGGCCGCCGCCATCACCAGCGCCATCGTCGCGAACGCCAGCAGCAGGGTTGTCGTGAAGCGCGCGGTCGCGAGCGAATCGGACAGTGACGATTCCAGCGTCGTGACTTCGGTGATCGGCTGATCGCGATCGACCGACAGGACGGCGGCTCGAATCGACGCCACGAGTGCGAGCGGATCGCCGCCGGTCGCGCGCACGACGAGACCCATGGTCGGCCACGGCCGCTGCGAGTACGGCGTGTAGGCCTGCGGTTCGGGCGGCTGCGCCAGTCCGGCATTCTTCACGTCGCCGACGACGCCGACGACCTCGGCGAAGCCCGAAAAGCGTCCGATCAGGATGCGCTTGCCGATCGCGGATTCGGTGGGCCACGCCCGCCGCGCCAGGCCTTCGCTGATCACCGCGACGAGCGGCGCTCGTTCGTCGTCCGCCGCCGTAAAGGCCCGCCCCGCCAGCATCGGCATGCCCATCGTCGCGAAATAGGAGGGAGTGATGCCGGTCCATGCCGCGAACGGGCGCTCGGCGATCGGCCGCTGCGGACCGTCGGCCGTCTGGTAGGGTGCGACGATCGACACCAACGGTGGCAGCAGCATCGACGCTGACGCACTGGCGACACCGGGCACCGACTCGATCGCCGGCACGACGCGGTCCACGAACGCGCGCATCGCCGCCTGGTCGGCGTACTTCACGGTCGGCAGGGAAATGCGCATCGAGACCAGGCCCGCGACCCTGAACCCGGCGGGCGCGTGCAGCAGCTTCACGAAGCTTCTGAGCAAGAGACCGGCGCCGACGAGGAGCATCAACGACAGCGCCACTTCGCCCACGACCAGCCCGGCGCCGAGCCGGCTGCGGTGGGATGTCGCCGTGCGGCCGCTGGCGTGCAGTGCCTCCACCGGCGCCTGCCTGGCAGCGCGCAGTGCCGGTGCCACGCCGAACACCATGCCGGCCCCTGCGGAGGCCGCGAGCGAGAACGCCATCACCGAGGCGTTGATTTCGACATCGGCGCCTCGCGGGAGTCCGCGAACGACGGCCGACGCGAGCTCGACGAGCCACATCGCGAGGACGGTGCCCAGTGCACCGCCGGCAACCGCGAGCACGGCGCTTTCCGCACCGAGCCACTTCACCAGCTGCAGCCGGCTGGCGCCGAGCGCGGCGCGAATCGCCGTCTCGTGCGCGCGGGCTGTTGCCCGGACCAGCAGGAGGTTGGCGACGTTGGCGCAGGCGATCAGCAGCACCAAACCAACGACAGCCGTGAGCACAAGCAGCGGCGATCGGGTGTTGCCGACGGTCCGCTCCCGAATCGGCTGGAGCCGCAGGGTCTCTTCGGGGTCGGCGTCGGTGTTGCCTACATGAGCACGCGCGTAACCGTGGGCGATCGCGTCCACCTCCGGCTGCACCTGCTCCACGCGCACATCCGGCGGAAGACGCCCAATCGCCCACAAGTACCCCAGCCCCGCGGCGATCTGCTGAGACGTGAAGCCGTTCAACGCGTCCACGCGCGTCGTCCACACGTCGACATCGGCGTACGGCGCTGGCAGGTCGATGCCCAGCGCGCCGACGACGGTGTGCGGCACGCCGTTCAGGGTGAGATGGGCGCCAACGGCGTCGCTCCGCAGCGCGAACCGGCGCGACCAGAAGCGCCTGGCCAGCACGACGACCGCGGGTCCTCCGGGCAGGTCGTCAGCCGCCGTGAAGCCGGGGCCGACGGCCATCGGCACACCCAGCACGTCGAAGAAGCTCGAGGTCACGCGCACGCCAGGCAGCTCTTCGGGGCGGTCGTTGCCGGTGAGGTTGAAGCTGTCGTAGGTGTAGGCGGAGAGGCGGGCAAACATCCGAGCGCGCGTGGACAGCTCGACGAACTGCGGATACGAGATCGTCGCGTCGAGCATGTCGCGCTTCGGGTTCGATCCGGTCAGCGTGAAGATGCGGTCCGCGTCCTTGAACGGGAGCGGGCGCAGAAGCACGGCTTCCACGACGCTGAACACCGCCGTGTTCGCGCCAACGCCCAGGGCGATCGTCGCGACGGCGATGGCCGTGAATCCTTTCGTGTTCCACAGCGAGCGGATGGCGTGGCGCATGCGACTACACGAAGTAGCGTTCGCCAGCCACGCCGCTGGCGGCGAAGCGGCGCAGCTCGAACGGCGTCAGGTCGAATCGTGGATCGCGTTCCGCGATCACGTCGGCGAGGATGCGGCCGGCGGCGGGCGAATGCTGGAATCCGTGCCCGCTGAAGCCGTTGATCAAGAACAATCCGTCCACACCAGGTGCCGGTCCGATGATCGGGTTCGCATCGGGCGTCACCTCGTAGAGACCAGCCCACGCGTGCGAGATGGACGCGTCCGCCAGCGCCGGAAGCCGCTGCACCGCCACGTCGATCACCTGTGGGAGGAAATCCCACTGCACGGTGGTGTCGAAGGTCGGCGTTTCGTCCGGGTCGCCCATCCCGAACAACAGGCCGGCGCCTTCGCGGTGGAAATAAAAGGTGGTGTCGAAGTCGATGACCATGATCCGCGATGCCGGCACGCGCCACGCCGCTTCCCCCGCCGGAGCGGCTGCGATGAAGATGTGACGGCGGTAGGGTTCGACCGGCACGTCGACGCCAGCCATCCGCCCAATCTGCCGCGCGTGTGGTCCGGCCGCGTTCACGACCTTGCGCGTCTCGATCGTGCCGCGCGTGGTCTCGACGCCGGCGATGCGGCCGCGCTCGACGCGCACGCCGGTGACCTCCGTGTCGCGCGCGACCTCCACACCCGCCGCCTGGGCGGCCTTCACGAACCCCATGGTGACGCCGTTCGGATCGGCGATGCCATCGCGCGCGCAGAACGTGGCGCCCGCGACGCCCCCCGCGGCGAGGCCCGGCGCCAGCCGCTCGGCCTCGGCCGCATCGAGCCATTGCACCTCGACACCCAGACTGCGCTGCAGCGCCACGTTGCGCCGGAACGTGTCGACACTCGAGTCCCTGGTCAACAGGAACATGTAGCCGTCCTGGTGGAAGTCGATCGGCTGGCCGACGTCGTCGGCGAAGCGCTCGAGCAGTGCGATCGATTCGAGCGACAGCCGAATGTTCGCTTCGTTCGAGAACTGATGGCGCACGCCGCCGGCGTTTCTGCCGGTGGAGCCGGTGCCGAGCATCTGCTCGCGCTCGACGAGGACGACATCGGTGACGCCGAGGCGCGCGAGATGGTAGGCGACGCTCGCGCCCATGCATCCGCCGCCGATGATCACCACATCAGCAGTGCGCTTCATGCTGAGCGCAGCCCGCGAGAGTTGATTTGCCACAGAGACACAGAGACACCGAGCTTCTCGGTTCGTCGAACCGATCGGCGTTCCCCTGCTGCGGGCCCCGCGGCGTGTTTTCTCTGTGACTCTGTGCCTCGGTGGCCAAATTATGTTCCCCGAGCGACACGTTCGACCTGCTCCATCACGCGGAGAATGTTGCCGCCGAGAATCTTCAGGATGTCCGCCTCGGAATAACCCTTCTTGAGCAGCGCGTCGGTGAGCTTCGGCAGCTTCGACGCGTCCTCCATGCCCAGCGGCATTGTCGCGCCGTCGAAGTCCGAGCCGAGGCCGACGTGATCGACGCCGGCGACCTTCACCGCATGGTCGATGTGCTCGACGATCTTTTCCCACGTCACCTTCGGCAGCTCGCCTTTGGCCATCGCCTCGTGATCGATCCGCTCGCTCTCCAGGGTCGAGCAGGCCTCGTCGCCGCCGCACTTCTTCGACATCGCCGCCATCGCCTCGACGACGGTGCCGGACTTCTTCTCGCTGGCGACACGGAACTCCTCGCTGAGGAAGCCGGCGTGGTAGTTGATCATCATCACGCCGCCGTTTCTCGCGAGCGCGCGCATCATATCGTCGGTCATGTTGCGCGGGTGATTCGCAATCGCGCGCACCGACGAGTGGGAGGCCATGACCGGCGCCTTCGACACTTCGAGCGCGTCGTAGAAGGTCTTGTCGGCGACGTGCGAGATGTCGACGACGACGCCAAGGCGGTTCATCTCGCGCACGACATCCTTGCCGAACGCGGTCAGGCCGTTGTGGGCGGCCTGGTCGGTCGACGCATCGGCCCAGTTGTTGTTCTTGAAGTGCGTCAGCGTCATGTAGCGGACGCCGAGCGCCGCATACACCCGCAGCAGCCGCAGATCGTCGTCGATCATGTGGCCGCCCTCCATGCCCATCAGCGCCGCGATCTTGTGCTCGGCCGCCGCCTTGCGCACCTCCGCAGCGGTCGTCGCCAGCACGAGGTCCTTCGGATTCGTCCGCACGGCTTCGCGCACCGCGTCGATCTGATCGAGCGCGCGCTTGACCGCCGGCGGACCGGTGACGTCGCTCGGAACCCAGATCGAGAAGAACAGCGCATCGAGGCCACCCTCGCGCATGCGCGGGATGTCGATGTTCCCGTTCTTGTTCCTCGCGGCGATATTGAAGGCCTTTTCGAAGACGAGCCGCTGCGTGGTGTCGTCGTGCGAATCGATGACGATGGCGCGCTCGTGCAGCTGCTTCGCCCGCGCGGACACCTGATCGCCCGCGGGAGCCTGTGTGAAGACAAGGACTGGCAGCAGGACCACCCCGCTGCCCATCGCGCGCACGAGAAAATGTCTCATGCCGCGATCTTATCGCAGCGCAGCTGGCGGCTCGTGTCTCCTAGTCCCTAATCCTAATCCCTAATCCCTAATCCCTAGCCCCTAGCCCCTAGCCCCTACTCGTATCGGAGAGCCACCATCGGATCCACCCGCGTGGCGCGCCGCGCCGGGATGTAGCTGGCCACGAGCGCCGTGGCGGTCAGCAACATAGCGATGGCGGCAAACGTCAGCGCGTCCGTTGGCGTCACACCGAACAGCAGGGTCTGAATCAGCCGCGTCGCCCCGAGCGCGCCGGCGACACCGAGGCCAACGCCACACGCCGCCAACCACGCGGCCTCCCCGAGGACGATGCGCAGAACGTCGCCGCGATCGGCGCCGAGCGCGATCCGAACGCCGAGCTCGTGCGTCCGCTCGGTCACTGCATACGCCATGACCCCGTAGATCCCGATGGCGGCGAGCAGCACACCGACGACGGCGAACATCGACACGAGGATCGTCCGGAACCGCGGCGGGGCCACCGCCTCCGTCATCAACTCGTCCATCGTTCTGAGATTCACGACCGGCAGATCTTTGTCGAGGTCCGCGACCACCGACTTGACCGCGGGCTCGAGTGATCGCGGATTCATCGACGTTCTGATCGCGACGTACTGGTTGTTGGTCGTCGCCTGGCGGAACGCGTAGTAGACAACCGGCTCCGGCGGGGCGTCCAACCCCGAGTAGTTGATGTCGCCGACGACACCGACAATGGTTTGCCATTTGTTGTTCGGTCCGATCGGTCGCTCGGGTCCACCGTTTTTCAACCGCCGGCCCACGGGATCGACGCCAGGAAAGTACTGGTTCGCCAGCGTCTCGTTGATCATCACGACCTCGGGCGCCTTGTCATCGTCGCGCTCGGTGAAGAACCGTCCCCTTAACAGCGGTGCGCCCAGCGTCGAGAAATAGGTCTCGTTCACGAACACGAGCGGACCGAGCGGCGCGCTCTGGTTCGGCGGTACGACTTGCCCCTCCACCGTGAAGTTGTCGGTCATCGCGAGCAGGTACGGCGGCAGACTGATCGTCAGGCCGGCGGCCTGCACGCCCGGCAGCGCGTCGAGCCGTTGCAGCAGCCGCGAGAAGAAACCGCGCTGCGCGTCGCCGTTCGCATATTGCGTCGGCGGCAGCGACAGTCGGAACGTCAGCAGATGCGACGGCTCGAATCCTGGACTGACGTGTTGCAGCGCGACGAAGCTGCGGACCATGAGGCCGGCGCCAACCGATAGCATCAGCGCCAGCGCGATTTCGACGACCACCAACGACCGCTGGACGCGTCGATGACTCGCCCCCGCAACGCGTCCCCCTTCTTTCAGGGTCTCGACCAGCGGAGTGTGCGACGCACGAATCGCCGGCGCGACACTGAAAATCAGGCCGCAGATCGACGCCACCGACAGCGCGAACAGGAAGATCGGCGTGCTCATGCCAACTTCGCCGAGTCGTGGAATTCCCTCGGGCGCCAGAGCGATGAGCGCGCGCGTACCCCACAACGCCAGGGCAACGCCGGCGAGTCCCGACAGGACGCCGAGTACCACGCTCTCGGTCATCAGCTGTCTGATGATGCGACCCCGTGCCGCGCCGAGCGCGCCACGGACCGCCATCTCGCGCTCGCGACTCGCCGCGCGCGCCAGCAGCAGGTTCGCCACATTCGCGGTCGCAATGAGCAGCAGACACCCGACCGCGCCGAGCAGCACGTACAGAATCCGGCGCACGTCACCGACGACCGCCTCCTGGAGCGGGACCGCGTCGAGTGTCCAGTGCTCCGGCCCGGGGTTCTGCCGCTTCAAGCCGGCGGTGACGACCGCGAGATTCGCGCGCAGCTCGGCGATGGACACGCCCGGCTTGAGCCGCGCGATGGCCGAGAGGTAGAACGGCCCGCGGCGGCGCGGCTGCTCCATCGTCAGGATGCGCCAGATCTCCTTGTCGCCCCGGGGATGGTTGAAGTCAGCCGGCATCACGCCGATGACGATGTGCGGCTCCGCGCTGACCGGAATCGTCCGTCCGACGATCGAAGGGTCGCCGTGGTAGCGGCGCATCCACAGTGCGTGGCTGAGGACCGCGGTCTTCGGAGCGCCTGGCTTGTCGTCGCCTTCCTGAAAGACGCGGCCGAGCAGGGGGCGGGCGCCCAGGACGTCGAAGAATCGATCGGTCACCTTGGAACCGGGGACGCGTTCGGCCGGGCCGTCACCGCCAGTGAGCGTGGCCGACGCGTTGTCGAAAGCGGCAATGGCGTCGGCGGTCTGGTTCTGCGAGCGCCATGCCAAGAAGTCGGTGTCCGGGAGCACCAGTCCCCCACTGTCGGGTCCGGCGATGCGAACGTGCGCCAGTCGATCGGCGTCGCGGAATGGAAGCGGCCTCAGCAGGACGGCATAGACGACCGTGAAGATGGCAGTCGTCGCTCCAATCCCCAGGGCCAGCGTGAGAATCGCGACGGCCGAAAAGCCCGGGCGTTTGATGAGGAGGCGGAGCGCGTAACGGGCGTCGGAAAGCAGAGTTCCCATGCGACGTTCGACGGATGGCGGCACGCCTCGGTTGTGAGGCGGGTATCAGCTAGCCCCTAGCCCCGGTCCCTACGCTTCCTCCCACTTGAACCGCGAGGCGGCAATTGCGCTGAACGCGGCAGCGAAGCCGAACAACACGGCGGCGGGCGCGATGGCGCCGCGGAACCCGATGCCGCGCCACGTCATGGCGTCCAGGCCATCGACGGCCCAGCGGACCGGCACGGCGAGGGTGAACTGCTGGAGCCACGCCGGAAAGATGAACGCCGGCACCCAGGCGCCGCCGAGCATCACCATCATGAGCACCGCCAGCGTCGTGATGCCGCGAGCGGTCGCCGGCGAGTTCCCCAAAGCCGCCACCAGCAGCCCGAACGTGGACGCCATCAGGGCGCAGGCGACCGCAATGCCCAGGAATCCCAGAATGCTGCCCTGGATCCTCACGCCGAAGACCACCATGGCAAAGGCGAAGCACACGAGGAGAATCATCAACGAGACGATGGCCCCGCTCACCACCTTGCCCGTCAGAAGGGTGAACCTGGAGACTGGAGCGCTGCGCAGCCGTTTCCAGAGCCCGCGCTGCCGCTCGAGGAGCATCTCGATCCCCATGTTGGCCATTGCGAAGAGCAGGAACTGAATCGCCATGCCGGCGAACGAATGGGCGTAGCCGTTGTAGGCGATGTTCGAGCCGGCGGTCATCGCTTCTTCGTGAACCGTGTAGGGCATCGTGATGCCCTGTCGAGCGCCGGCGGCCTGACTGCCGCCGGTCGGCTGCCGGTTGTAGAACTGCTGCACCGAGCTCAGCATGTTGACGAGCGCGCGCTTTTCATCGTCGGGCATCTGCGCGCTCTGAATCTGCGGCAGCGTCCGTTCCACCATCGCCCGGCCCTGGGCGCCGCCGAACATCTCCTTGCTCACCGATTCCATGACGTGCTGCGTCATGATGCCGCTGACCATCGCCTTTTCGGTGCTGCGAGAGGGATCGAAGATCACGTTCAGCTGCGGTTTGTCGCCGTTTCCGAAGAACGCGTTGCCCGCCGCGTCGCCGAACCCTTTCGGAATGATCACGGCGGCGGCAAGACGCCCGCGGCGGACGGCATCTCTGGCCTCCGCTTCCGGCGGCGTCGTCACCTTGAAATTCCTGTCGGCCTGCATCCCGGCGACGATGCCGGTGGAGATGGCGCTGCCGTCCTGATCGATGATCGCGACCGCGATCTTCGCCGGCTCGCCGCTGCGGCTGGGCCCGCTGAAGATCGATCCGAAGAACGAGGCGATAAAGATCGGCACGACGAAGCTGACGATGACCGAGCGTTTGTCGCCGAAGAACAACTGCAGGTCCTTGCGGACCATCGCCGAGAGCGGTATGAGCGACATCAGTCTCGCAGGCTCCTTCCCGTCAGCGTGAGGAATACCGACTCGAGCGTCGCTCTCTCGCCCGCGATGGCGACGCGCGACTGCAGGCCGGCGAGCGTATCGTCGGCGATCACTCTGCCGTGGTCCACGACGACGATGCGATCCGCGAGGCGCGCGACTTCTTCCATGTAGTGGGTGGTGTAGAGGAGCGCCTTACCGCGCGACTTCAGGAGCTCGAGGTTCTCGAAGATCGCGTTGCGGCTTTGTGGATCGACGCCGACCGTCGGTTCGTCGAGCAGCAGGATGTCGGGATCGTGCAGGAGGCCGGCGGCCAGATTCAACCGCCGCTTCATGCCGCCGCTGTAGGTCTTGACCAGATCGTTCAGGCGATCGGCGAGGCCGACCAGGTCCATGGCGGCGCCGATCGCCTTGTCGAGCGGGGCGCCAGAGAGATCGTAGAGCGCACCGAAGAACCGGAGGTTGGCACGCGCGGACAGCTCGTCGTAGAGCGCGAGGTCCTGGGGGACGAGGCCGATCTTGCGCTTTTTCGGATCCGTGTCGCCCGCCAGTCGCGCGCCGCCGACGAGCACTTCGCCTTTTTCCGGCGTCAGGAGCGCGGCGATCATCGACACGGTCGTCGTTTTGCCGGCGCCGTTGGGGCCGAGCAGCCCGACCAGCTGTCCGCGATCGACCTTGAACGAGACATCGTCTACTGCGACGAGTTTTCCGAACGTCTTCCGAAGGTGGCTGACCTGAAGCATGGCTGGTGGGCGATCTTCGCACGGGCGTTCCGGGCGGTCGGGCCTTTTCGGCGAACGGCAGTTTTGAGTGGATGAGAGGCCCCGTTTGCCGGGTGTCTGACCCCGGGTCAGAGTGGGGTCAGAGTGGTGTCTGACCCCGCGGTGCGTACCGGGGACGTGCGACGGCGTCCGACGGTGACAAGTTGTGGCGAAGCCTGGGTCAAGCTAGCGGTTTTCGACGCGCGGAGCGGCCGATGCGTTGAAGATTCTTCGAACGCCTCCGGTACTACTCCGCCAGCGCGATGATCGGATCGATTCTCGTCGCGCGCCGCGCCGGCAGGGCGCACGCCACCACCGCGACCGCGGCGAGCAGTCCGGTGACGGCCGCCAGCACCAGCGGATCGCTCGCGCTCACGCCAAATAGCTGGCTCTCGAGACTCTTCCGCAGCGCGAGTGCGCCCACGGCGCCGATCACGAACCCGCCGATGATCAGGAGGAGTCCCTCGCGGAGGACCAGCTCGAAGATGCTCCGCGCGCTGCTGCCGAGCGCGATGCGGATGCCGATTTCCCGCCGGCGTTGGGTCACGAGGTACGCGAGGACGCCGTAAATCCCGATCGCCGACAGCAACAGCGCGACACCGCCAAACACCAGCGACAGCACGACCGGCGAGCGCCGGCTGACCAGCGACTTCTCCATCCGCTGATCCATGGTCTGGGTGTCGAATACCGGCAGCTCGCGGTCGAGTCCGTTGAGTACGCCGCGGACGGCACTCGTCAGCGACAGCGGGTCGCCGGCGGTCTTGAGGGCGAATGTCATGCCGGCCGTGGTGTCCTGGTCCATCGGAAAGAAATAGGTACCCACGGCTTTCCCGCCCTCGGTCAGATCGTGGAGCTTCATGCTCCCGACCACGCCCACCACCGTGAAGAACACGGTTTTCTCGTTGATCGCCGTGAGATCGCCCTGTGTGATGTCGTTCGGCTTGTACATCCGACGGCCGATCGGGTCCTGGCCGGGCCAGAATCGCTTCGCGAGTGTCTCGTCGACAATAACCGAATAGGCGCCATTCGGCCGCCCTCCGATGGCGGTCGTTTTCTTTTCGATCGGGGCGTCGCGCTCGTCGAAGAAGCGGCCGCGTACCAGTCGGACGCCCATGGCCTCGAAGTAGCCGGGGGTGACGTCGACCGCACTCGGAGAAATGACCGACTCGCCGGGCTTCATCTGGTAGCCCTCGGCGAGGATCACGCTGTCGTTGTTGTTGCCGCCGAAAGGAATGGTGTCGGTGGCGCCGGCGGCGGTCACACCGGGCAGCGCCCGCAGACGCTGCAGCGCCTCGTGCGTGAACCGAATCAGTGCGGCGTCGTCCTGGTATCGCGAGCGCGGCAGACTGATCGCCGCAGTCATCACGCTGTCGGCAGTGAACCCGGGATCGACGGCCAACACGCGACGGAAACTCGCGAACAGCAAACCGGCGCCGACGAGCAGGACGAATGCGAACGCGACCTGCGCCACCACCAGCGCCCGGCGCAACGTCCGCGCGCTGCGTCCGCTCGTTCCGGAGCGCCCCTCTTCGCGCAGCACCACGGTCAGATTCGCCGGCAGGACACTGGCGACCGGGATCAGCCCGAGCACAAAGCCGATGAGGGCGGCGGTCCCGAGTGTGTACGCGACGACGACGCCGTCGAGCCGGATTTCCTGGCCGCGCGGCAACTCCTGGATGTTCAGCGTGCCCAGAAGACGCAGCGCGCCATAGCCGACGAGCAGACCTGCGGCAGCCGCGAGCAGCGTGAGGATGACGCTTTCGACGATCAGTTGCCGGGCCACCCGGGCGCGGCCGGCGCCGAGCGCCAGGCGCGTCGCCAGCTCCTTCAGCCGCGCGCGCGACCTCACGAGCGACAGGTTGGCCACGTTGACGCAGCCGATCAGCAGCACGAACAGCGCGCCGCCCCACATCAGGTACAACGTCGCCCGTATCTCGCGGACCAAGGTCTCCTGGAGCAACGTGACGGTCGTGTGAAACCCCGCGTTGATCAGCAGCGGTTTCAGTTGCGGGAAGAGATCCAGGTTTCTCTTGTTGAGCGCATCGATCTGCTGCTGCGCGCGCGCGATGGTTGCGCCGGGCTTCAATCGGGCGATGTTCTGATAGCTGTTGTTGTGACGCTGCTCGTCGGACTTCTGCTGCGCCGTGAACGCGAGCGGGCGCCAGAGCATCACGTCGGGATTGAGAAAATAGAAGCCCTTCGGCATGATGCCGACGACGGTGTAGATCTGGCCGTCGAGGCGGATCTCCTTGCCGATGGCGTCTGGAGCGCCGCCAAACTGCGACTGCCAGAACGCGTAGCTCAGAATCAGTTTCTTTTCGTTGCCGACCTCGCCGTCCTGTTCCGTGAAGGCGCGGCCGAGCGCCGGTCCGACGCGCAGCAGCCGGAAAAACGACGGCGTCGCCTGGGTCACCCTGACGCGAACCGGTGTGCCGTTCTGATCGATGCTCGCGTTGCGGCCGTTGTACAGGGCCTGCTCTTCGAACACGTCGGTCTCGCGCAGGCGGTCGTAGTAGTCAGGAACCCCCGACGAGGTGCCCAGGGCGGCGCCGACCCCGGCGCCGGGATAGGCGTTGCCCATCTGCACGATACGGTCTGATTGGGGCACCGGCAGCGGTCGCAGCAGGACGTTGTGGACCACCGAGAAGAGCGCCGTGTTCGCGCCGATGCACAAGGCGAGCGTCAACAGCGCCGTCAGCGTGAACGCCTTGTCCTTCCACAACAACCGGAGGCCGACACGGATATCGGAACTCATACCTGTCGATAGACGTTGGTCCGCTCCCAGTTGTTCGGGTTATTCCATGCGGAGGGCCTGCGACGGCTCGACCCTCGCGGCTCTCAAGGCGGGGATGACGTTGGCAATGGCTGAGACGCCCAGCAGCAGTGCCGAGGCACCCAGCCAAGACACGGGATCGCTGGCGCGCACACCGTACAGGACGCTGCCGGTCGTGGCGCCGACGATCGCGGCGAGCACGCATCCGATGGCGAGGCCGGCGCCCGCCACGACCAGCCCCTGCTGCATGACGAGCGTGAGGACCGACGCCGGACGCGCACCGAGGGCGAGCCGGATGCCAATCTCCTTCGTCCTTCTCGAGACGGAGTAGGCGATGACGCCATACAGGCCGATGGCCGCCAGCAGCATCGCCATCCCGCCGACGACCGTCACGAGCAGGGCGCCGGCGCGAACCGGGAACAGCGTCGCGCCCACTTCTGCTTCCATCGTCTGGTTTTCGACGAACACCAGGTTGGGTTCGAGCGCGAGCAGTTCGCGGCGCATGTCGCGGAGGAGCGCCGAAGCGTCGCCGCGCGTGCGGGCGACGATCGCCGAGTACGAGCTTGGCCGCTGCGTGCGCGCGACCTGTAGAAACGGCGTCGGCGGCTCGCCCACGGTCATCACCTTGTGATCGGCGGAGACGCCGACGATCTGGAATTCGACGCCGTCGGACACGCGCGATCGAAACGTCTTGCCCACCGCGCTCTGACCCGGCCAGTAGCGGCGGACAAACGTCTCGTTGACGATCGCGACGCGCGTGGTGTCCGGTCTGTCGTCGTTCGAGAATCCGCGTCCTTCGACGATCGGAACACCGATGGTCGCGAAGTACTCGGGCGACACCGTCGTCATCTCGACGCCGTCGCCGCGCTCGCCCGGCTGATGGCGGCCGGGCACCCAGACTTCCCACCGGTTGTAGTTCACGGAAAAGGGGACGCGGGTCGCGAGCGCCACCGATTCGACGCCGGGAATGGTCTTGAGACGCTCGAGCGCCTGGTCGTAGAACGCGCGGGTGCGGCCTTCGGGATATCTGAGCATCGAGGTGTCGGTCGACACCACCGCGAGCGTGTCGACCGGCAGGCCGACGTTGGTGCGCTGCGCGGCCAGGAGACTGCGGGTGAGCATCGCCGCGGTCACGAGCAGCATCGCGGTGATCGCCATCTGGCAGACCACCAGCCCGTCGCGCAACGTCCAGATCCGGCCGCCGGCGCGGGAAAGCGTCTGCTCCCCTCGAAGATCGCCGACAAGATTCGGCCTCGAAGCATTCAGCGCGGGCGCGAGCCCGGCCAGCACGCCCGCCACACACGTGGCGGCCAGCGTGAACAGCAAGACGCGCGCGTCGATTCGAAGGTCGAAGGCGAGCGGGATCGCAATCGGCAACTGAACCGACGCGGCCATCGTCGTGACCCACCAGGCGAGCAGCGTGCCGGCTACCGCGCCGAGCAGCGAAATCACGACAGCTTCGGTGACCAGCTGACGCACAAGCCGGCCGCGGCTCGCGCCCACCGCCAGGCGAACGGCGAACTCTTTCTGCCGCGACGAGGCGCGCGCCAGAAGCATGCTGGCGACGTTTGCGCACGCGATCATGAGCACGAGGCCGACCACGGTGAAGAGGCCGGCGGCGATCGGCAGCACCGTCGAGTCGGCGGCTGGATGAAAATGAATGTCGTTGGTCGACTTCAACGAGAGCCGCCGGTCCTTGTTCGTCTGCGGATTCGCCTGTTCCAGGCGCGCCATCAGCAACGTCAGGTTCGCGCGCGCCTCCTCGACGGTTCTGCCGGGCTTCAACCGCGCGCGCAGGAACAGCCACCGATCGCCGCGCCGTTCCAGCCGCGTCGCCCCGCCGGAAGACGGCACCGTGTCGTGCATGCCGACCGGTTCGACTTCGAGCGACGCTACGGCGGGAATCCACAGTTCTGGCGCCAGGATCGGCACCATGCCGTTGAAGCCGGCCGGCGCGACGCCGACGATGGTGTAGGCATTTCCGCGGATGCGGACGGTGCGGCCGACGGCGTCCGAGGCGGACGCCAACTCACGCCTCCAGTAGCGGTTGGAGACCATCGCGACCGGTTCGGCGCCCGGACGGTCGTCTTCCGGCAGGAGCGTCCGGCCAAGCGCGGCGCCGACGCCGAGCACTTGAAAGTAGTTGCCGGTGACGATCTCGCCCATCGCGAGCCGCGAGCGGTTGTCCAGGTTGAGCGCCGCGAACATCGGGCTGTAGCCGGCGATGTCCTCGAACACGTCGTTCTGGGCGCGGAGATCGAGATAGTCGGGGTACGAGGACGTACTGAACGGCCCGAACCCCGAGGCGCTCGTGAAAATGTCGACCAGGCGATCGGGCGACGTGACCGGCAGCGGCTTGAACAGCAGGGCGTCGACGATCGTGAAGAGCGCGGTATTGAAGCCGATGCCGATGGCCAGCGACGCGACGGCGACCAGCGTGAACCCTGGACTCTTCCGCAGCCAGCGCAGCGAGTAGCGGACGTCCGCGAGAAGCGATTCGAGCAAGTAGGAAATTATAGTCCGCTCCGGCCGCTCGCCGTTCACAGTCGAAGGGCGGTCAACACCCTGTCACCAACGCGCTGCTTGGATCGCTCAGTGCGACGGTAGCGCTCGTGATGGACGACTCGCGACAACCGCACCTGGCGAACCTGTCCCACCGCCTGCGGTGAGCCTGTCGAACCACTGGTGCCGAGCCCGTCGAACCACTTGTGAGCCTGTCGAACCACTTGTGGTGAGCCTGTCGAACCACGAGCGCGGAACGTCCGCGCGCCAAGCCTGCGGTTGACATATGTATGACTGATACATATGCTGCTCGTATATGTCTCACGACCGCGAGCTCCGCAAAGGCAGCGCCGAAGTTCTCATCCTGTCGCTGCTCGACGAGCGCGATCGACACGGCTACGAGCTCGCGAAGCTGATCGACCAGCGATCCGAAGGCGCGCTCAAGTTCCACGTCGCATCGCTCTACCCCACGCTCTACCGCCTCGAACGCCGCGGCCTGATTCAGGGACGCTGGGTCGAGAAGAACGGCCAACGGCGGAAGCGCTTCTACCGTCTAACCGCCGGCGGACAGAAGATGCTGGCGTCGCAGCGCAGAAGCTGGAGCGCGTTCTTCTCGGCGCTGAACCGCGTCGCGCGGATCCGGCCCGCGTAGTCCAAAACCGCAAGAAGGATCCATGCCCGACTGGAAGAGCCTGATTCGCGCGCGCGTGGCGCCACTCTCGGATTTGGACACCGCGCGCGAAGCGGACATCGTCGACGAGCTCGCACAGCACGTCGCCGAACACTACGCAGAGCTCGTCGCGGCCGGAGTCGCTGAAACCGATGCTGTGAATCGGGCGCTGGCGCCGCTGAACGATCCCGCCCGCATCGCGCGCGAGATTGCCCGCGCCGATCGCCCGCGTCGCGCCGCCCCGGTCCCGCCGCCGGCGGGCGGTTCGGTGATTGGGCACGTCGGACGCGACATCCGCTACGCGCTGCGGCTGCTGCGCCGCGCACCGGCATTCGCGACCGCCGCGATTGTCACCCTGACGCTCGGCATCGGCGCCAACGTCGCGATCTTCAGCGTTGTCCGGGCAGTCGTGCTGAAGCCACCGCCATACCGCGACCCGTCTCGCGTCGTGGCGTTCCTGAACAGCCGCTCCGGCGGCACAGCCGCCATCTACAGCAGTTCGCTTCCGGACTACGAGGACTGGAAGCGACAGCTCACCTCGTTCGAGTCGATGGGGCTGATGTCCGGGTGGACGTTCAACATTACCAGTCTCGAACTGCCAGAACGCGTGTTCGGCGCGCGCGTCACCGGATCGCTCTTTCCGACCCTTGGCACGCCGGCGCTGATCGGGCGCGGCATCGAGCCGGCCGACGATCAGCCGGGTGGCGATGAAGTCGTCGTCCTGGGCTACGCCGTCTGGCAGCGGCTGTTCGCCGGCGACCGCGGCATCGTCGGCCGCACCGTGATGATGGAGGGCCGGCCGCACATCGTGATCGGCGTCATGCCGCCGCGATTCCGCTTTCCGATGGACGACGTGGAACTATGGGCGGCCATCAAGGACAACATGACCGGGATGCCGCGCAACAGCCGGTTCATGGCGGTCGTCGGCCGGCTGAGGAGTGGCGTGACGGTTACGGCCGCCCAGGCCGAGGTCGACACCGCCGGCGCACAGCTCGAGACCGCCTATCCGCAGACCAACAAAGGATGGCGCGTGCGGCTGGCGGGCGCGCACGAGGCGGTGGTAGGCGACACGAAACCGGCGCTGATCGCGCTGGCCGGCGCCGTCGGATTCGTCCTGTTGATCGCGTGTGCGAACGTCTCGAACCTGCTGCTCGCCCGCGCTTCGGCCCGCCGGCGCGAATCCACCATCCGGATCGCCGTTGGCGCGAGCAGAGGCCGTCTGGTCGCTCAGTGCCTCACCGAAGGCCTCGTCCTCTCGACGATCGGCGGCGTTTGCGGCATCGCCGTCGCCTATGGCGCGATTCTCGTGCTCGTTGCGTTCGGACCGGCGGACATTCCGCGCCTGAGTGAAACCGCCGTAGACGTGCCGGTGCTCGGGTTTGCGCTGTTCGTCGCGATTCTCGCGGGCGCACTCCCCTCGCTGGCGCCGGCGATGCGCGCCTTGCGGCCGTCGTCGCTCAAAGACGGATTCGGCGACTACTCGACGACCGGCCGCAGCCGGGTTGGCGCGATCCTGATCGTTTGCGAGGTGGCGCTGGCGATGACGCTCGCAGTGGCCGGCGCCCTGGTGCTGAAGAGTTTCGCGCGGCTCACCGCCGTTCCGCCCGGCTTCAGCTCGCAGCGAATCCTGAGCCTCAAGGTGTTCCTGACGCCGCCGCGCTACCGATCGGTCGCGTCGGAAAAGCAGTACATCGGCAAGGCCATCGATCGCATGTCGTCGGTCCCCGGCGTCGAGGCCGTTGCTGCCATCTCTCAGCTGCCGCTCGGTGATCCGTCGTCCGGTCAGCCGTTCACCGTCGAGGGTCACAGCTTTGCGCCAGGCGAGCGTCCAAACGCCGACTACCGCGCCGTCAGCCCGTCGTACTTCGACACGCTCCGGATTCCCGTGCGGCAAGGGCGCGGTCTCTCCGAAGACGATCGCGACGGCGGAGCGATGGTGGTCGTGGTGAACGAGGCGATGGCGCGCAGGTTCTGGCCGAATGAGGATCCGATCGGCCGGCGCATCCATTGGGCGACGGGCTACCCGCAGTTCGACACGGCGCCCAACACAATCGTCGGTGTCGTCGCCGACATCAAGAGCTCCGGCCTCGACAAGCCGGAGAGACCTGCTGTGTACGTCCCGTACACGCAGCGCGCGTTTCCATGGATGCGCTGGAGCAGCTTCGTCGTGCGGACGCACGGCGATCCGGAGTCGATGGGCCGCCTCATCCGCCAGGAGATGACGACGATCGATCCGCTTCAACCGATCTATCAGCTGGCGCCGCTCGAGGACGTGGTGGCGCAGTCCGTCGCCGCGCGCCGGTTCCACACCGGTTTGATCGATCTCTTCGCGCTTCTCGCCCTCGCGCTCTGCGCGGTCGGCGTCTACGGCACCATCGGCTACTGGGTTGCCGAACGGTCGCGCGAAATCGGAGTCCGCATGGCCCTCGGCGCGACCGGCCGCGGGATCCGCACGATGGTGGTCGCGCGCGCCAGCGCGCTTACCGCCGTCGGCGTGGTCCTCGGCACCGGTCTGTCACTGGTAACCAGCCGGCTGCTGTCCAGCTTGCTCTTCGAGGTGCGGCCGTTCGACGCGGGCACGATCACCACGGCAGCGGTCGTCGTCCTCACGGCCAGCGCCGCGGCGGCCTACGTACCGGCGCGGCGCGCATCAACCGTCGATCCACTATCCGTGATCCGGGGCGAATAGGAAGTCTTATGAAGAACTGGAAGGCGCTGGTTCGCGCCCGGCTCGCGCCGCTGGCCGTCGATCCCGCGCGCGAAGCGGACATCGTCGACGAGCTGGCACAGCACGTGGCCGAGCACTATGCGGAGCTCGTCGCGTCGGGCATTCCGGAATCGGAAGCGATCGCCAAGGCACTGGCGCCACTCGACAACCCCGCGCACGTCGCAGCCGAGATTGCGCGCGCCGATCGGCCTCGCACCACAGCACCATCTCCGCCCAACGGACGGTCGAATCCTCTGGTCGACATCGGTCGCGACGTCCGCTATGCGGCCCGCCTGTTGCGACGTACTCCGGGTTTTACCGCCATCGCTCTGGTGACGCTCGCGCTCGGCATCGGAGCCAACACCGCGATCTTCAGCGTCGTCAACGCCGTCCTGCTGCGGCCGCTGCCGTACGCGTCGCCCGAGCGCCTGGTGATGATTGGCGATCGTGGACCCGATGGAGCGGCGGGCAACGTCGGCTACACGACGTTCCTCGACTGGCGCGACCGCAGCCACGCGTTCGAGGAGATGGCGCTCATCCGCTCCTGGACCCCGACGTTGATGGCGGACGGTGCCCCCGAACGGATCGGCGGGATGCGCGTGTCTGCGAATTTCTTCCACATGCTCGGCGTCCGGCCCGCGATCGGCCGCGACTTCCGCAGCGAGGAAGACACACCGAATGGCTGGCGCGTCGTGATCCTGAGCGATGGTCTGTGGCGCCGGCGCTTCAACGGCGACCCCTCCGCGATCGGGCGGGTCATCTCGATGAACGATCTCCAGTTCACCATCGTCGGCGTGATGCCGCCGGCGTTCGAGCCGCTCATTTCGGAGCGGTTTTATTCCCGTGCGGACATGTGGGCGCTCGTGGGATACGACCGCTCTCAGCCATTCGCCTGCCGGAGCTGCCAGCATCTGAAGGCGATCGCCCGCACCAAAGCCGGCGTGCCGCTGGAGGCCGCCATTCAGGACATCGAAGCGGTGCAGGCGCAACTGCTTCGAGAGTTTCCGGCTGACTACTCGCCCGATCCAATGACCGCCGTTCCACTCGCTCGGGTGCTCACCGGCGACGTGCGGCCGGCGCTTGCGGTACTGATGGGAGCGGTCGCGTTCGTCCTGCTCATCGCGTGCGCGAACGTCGCGAACCTGATGCTCGCACGGCTTGCCCGCCGGGAACACGACCTCGCCCTTCGCGCGGCGCTCGGCGCCAGCCGGAGCCGCCTCGTGCGACAGCTGCTCGTCGAGAGCGCGCTGATTGCCGCGGCCAGCGCTGCTCTTGGCATCGCGATCAGCGCTGCCGCTGTTCCGGCACTGGTTCGGTTGGCGCCCACAACGATATCGCGCATGACCGGAGCCAGCCTGGATCTGCGCGTGCTTGGTTTTTCCGCGCTGCTGTCGGTCGCGACCGCGTTCCTCTTTGGCCTGGTGCCTGCGATCCGTGCCTCGCGGATCAACCTGCAGGCCTCGATTCACGGCGATACGCGCAAGACCGCGCATGCGCCGACGTCGATCGCGCGCCGCGTGCTCGTAGCCGCCGACGTCGCGCTCGCCGTCGTCCTGCTCATCGGCGCCGGCCTGATGATCAAGAGCGTCGGCCGTCTGCTCGACGTGCATCCCGGGTTCGACCCCGATCGCGTCCTGACGATGCAGATTTCGATGGTCGGCCAGCCGTATCGAAAGGACGAAGCCGTCGTGATAAAGACCGACGCGATGCTGGCGAAGCTTCGCTCGCTGCCGGGGGTCGAGGCGGTGGCGGCCGCGGGACAGATCCCGCTCGGGGGCAACGGCGACACCTGGGGATTTCACGTCGAACATCGCACGTGGGGACCGGAAGATCCGTCCGTCGAGCGCTACTCGGTCACGCCCGACTACTTCAAGGTCATGCGGATTCCGCTGCGCCGCGGACGCCTGATCGGCGACGCCGATCGCGCAGGCGTCGACCGCGTCATGGTCATCGGCGAGCGGACGGCAGAACGAATCTGGCCTGGCGCCGATCCGATAGGACAGCGTGTGAAAATCGGCGGGTCCGAGGGCCCGTGGTACACGATCGTGGGTATCGCCGGCGATGTGCGCCACAAGGCGTTGGCGGCGCCGACGACAATGCAGATGTATATGGCGCAGGCGCAGCTCACCGACTCGTTTCTCACGTTTGTGATCCGATCCGGCGGCGATCCCTCGGCGCTCGCGGCCGAGGCGCGCCAGGCGATCTGGTCCGTCGCGAGCGACGTGCCGGTGTATGAAGTCGCTCCGCTCTCGGATCTGGTGGCGAAATCGGTCGGGCCGCGGCGATTCATGATGGTGCTGCTCGAACTGTTCGGCGCCGTGGCTTTGTTGATGACTGCGATCGGCGTGTACGGCGTCATCGCCTATTCCGTGGCCGAGCGGACGCGCGAGATCGGTATTCGCACAGCGCTGGGCGCCTCGTCACGCGACATCGTGCGACTCGTTGTCGGTGGTGGCATGGCGGTGGTTGGCGGCGGGCTGGCCGCAGGTGTCGCCGTTGCCATCGCGGTGACGCGGTATCTCGAGGGATCGCTGTTCAACGTCAGCGCGACCGATCCATCCACCTTCGGCGCTGTCGCGGCCGTGCTGCTGCTCGTGGCGCTGGCCGCGCAGAGCGTGCCGGTCGTGCGCGCGATGCGAGTGGAGCCGACTGTCGCGCTCAGGGCCGAGTAACGATTCACGACGACGGGATAGGCACCGTATAGAAATCGCCAAACCGTGGCAGACGACAGGAATCGTGGAGCAACGACCAAACTGTCGATTCGCCAATGCTTTGCGCGTCCGTAAGCCCCACATTCTGCAAGGCCGCACCACTGGCATACCGCTTGCGCCGCTCATGCGGACACGGAGGAGTTATGCGTATCGCCCGAGTTTTAACCTGTGCGGTTGCGGTGTTCTGCCTCGCGCTCGCGCCTGCGTACGCTCAGAAGGGAAAGGGTGGCGGTGCGGCTGCCCCTCATGGCAACCCTCATACGACGACAGCAGCCAAAGCTCCGACGCCGGCCACACACGGTCCGTCGGCGTCGACTCAGGGTCCGAAAACGACAACGCATGGTCCGACGACGCACGGCGGTTCCAAATCGACCACCGCGACGACGACCACGACCAAGACGCATGGCAACCCTCACACGACCGCCAAGCCGTCAGGCACGTCGACCGCCGGAACGACCACGGCAACGACAACGACGTCTGCGACGACCGGAACTCCGACCAGCACCGGAACGACCGCGACTACGACTACGACGACCTTGAATCCGATTGCTCAGAAGCTACAGGGAAAGCCGCTTGGCGGACGGATCGAAAAAATGTTGCCGGCCAACATGACGCTCAACACCGCATCGGCCGGCTTCCGCAACCAGGGTCAGTTCATCGCGGCGGTGCATGTCTCGCAGAATCTCGGCATCCCCTTCGCCGACTTGAGGGCGGCGATGCTGGGATTGCCTCGGCCGGGTACGCATTCGACACCGAACACCACCTTGACCCCACTCAGCCTGGGACAGGCCATCAAGCAGCTCCGGCCGCTGGCGAATGCTCCAACCGAGGCGTCGCACGCCGAGACGCAGGCCCCGGCCGATCTCTCGACGACGACGACGACCGGCACGACAACCGCGACGTCGGGAACGACTGCCACGAAGTCGTCCAAGAAGAAGTCGGACTAAATGCGAACGCCGACCGTTCTGGCGAGCGCCGTGCTGGCGCTCGCCGTTTCCATTCCGGCGTGGGCGCAGGGTAAGAGCCAGCAGCACAAGAAAAACCCTCCTGCGCCTCCAAGCCGCAGCGACCTGGCCGCGTCGGCGGGCGTTTCAATGCCGGTCGCTGCCGTGGCCGGTCCAACGCCGTTCGCATGGATCGACGATGCGAGTCTGCTCGAGGCGGGTAGCGTGTCGATCGCGATGTCGGTGGTTCGCTGGCAGGGCAGCGGCATCAGCGAAGTGGACGCGCCCGTCATTGATGCCGCAATCGGGTTGGCGCCGCGCGTCCACCTGACGATGACGGTGCCGCGGGTGGTTGGTAGCGAGGATCCGCTGGGAGCGGCGGGGGGCATGGGCACCAGCTACTTCAGCGCGAAGATTGCGGCGATCAACGACGCGAAGCGGGGCCTGAAGCTGTCTGTGGCGCCGACGCTCGAGGTGCTCGGCAGCGGCGTCCTTCAGTCGATGACGGAGGGTGAACGGCGCGCTCATTTCGGTCTGCCCGTCAGTGTCGAACTGGATCGAGGTCGTGCGCGGCTGTATGCGGGCGGTGGCTATTTCACCCGCGGAGTCTGGTTCACGGGCGCTGGCGTCGGCACGCGCGTGAACGACAAGGTGTTCGTGTCGGGTGGATTCAGCCGCTCGTGGCGCGGCAGGGATGTGCCGGACGTACCCCTGTCGGATCGCGATCGCAAGGAGATCACCGGCAGCGGCTCATACGCCGTCACACCGCAGATCAGCGTCTACGGGGCGCTCGGGCGAACCATCGCGACGCTCGACGAAAACGGTGCCGGCACCAGCCTGGTCGGCGGCGTGTCGTTTTTCGTCGCGCCGCCGCGCAAGTAACGGCGACCTACGTCCCCCGCCAGGAACCTCCGTCCCCGAACCGCTTCGGGTACGATGCTGCCGCCAATGCCCACGACCCGCGTGCGCACGCGCGTCCTTGCCTTCGCCTTTCTCCTCGCCGTCGTCACCTACCTCGATCGCATCTGCATCTCCGTCGCGGCGCCGTCCATCAGGAGGGATCTGCACCTGACGATGCTGCAGATGAGCGTAGTATTCAGCGCGTTCACGCTCGCCTACTCGCTGTTCGAGATTCCGTCCGGCTGGCTCGGCGACGTCAAGGGACCACGGAGCGTGCTCACGCGCATCGTGCTGTGGTGGTCCGCGTTCACCATGCTGACGGGCGCCGCGCGCGGGTATCAGTCACTGCTGGCGATCCGGTTCCTGTTTGGCGCGGGGGAAGCCGGGGCGTTTCCCAACATCGCGCGCAGCTTCTCGCAGTGGTTTCCGGTTCGTGAGCGCGGGCGGGCGAACGGCGTGATGTTCCTGGGATCGCGGATGGGCGGGATGCTGTCGGCGCCGATTGCGCTGCAGATCATCTCGTG
>Ga0193696_1000154_pt1 | contig 28866 bp, 22 predicted proteins | sample L3m1metaG_FD_145074 | JGI IMG/M metagenome (GOLD analysis project Ga0193696, IMG submission 145074) | Soil microbial communities from a riparian zone of the East river system, Colorado, United States - L3m1 | ecosystem: Environmental > Terrestrial > Soil > Riparian zone | place: USA: East River... | reverse complement strand
TTCGCGCAGCGCGATTTCGCGCACCGACGTCGGCACGTACACCGAGCCCGCCCACAAGCCGATGATCGACACCAGGAGGTAGAGCGAGTTGAGAATCGTCTTTCGCGCGTAGGCCGGCGCAAAGATCTTCGCGAACGCCTCCGACATCGCCGGCCGGTGCTGTTCGGCGACGCGGGCCCTCCACGCCGCCGACTCGCTGACGCCGTAGCGGATGAAGGTCACGAGCAGCGCCGGCGTGCCGCCGACCACGAACATCCATCGCCATCCGTACTTTGCACCGACGAAGTAGTTGGCAAGGGCCGCCAGGAAGAATCCGAAGTAGTAGCCGGTGTGCATGTAGCCGGCGCCGGCCTTGCGCCGATCCTCCGGCCATTCCTCGGCGACGAAGGTCGCGCCGATGAACCACTCGCCGCCGATACCGATGCCGGCCAGCAGCCGAAACGCCGCCAGCTGCCAGATGTTGGTGACCACGCCGCACAGCAGCGTGAACAGCGAATAGCAGAGGATCGTCATCGTCAGCGTGGGGACGCGGCCGAAACGGTCGGCGACCGGCCCCCAGAGCATCGACAGACCCCAGCCGATCAGGAACAACGCGAACAACACGCTGCCGTAGAAGCCGACGTTTGCCGGAGTCGCAGGGATGCCGGTCCGCGGTAACAGCTCCAGCAGGGTCGGCACCAGCACCAGCGAATAGATGAACGAGTCCATGCCGTCGAGCGCCCAGCCGCCCCACGCGGCCCAGAACCCTCGGATCTGATTCGGCGTCAACGGCGTCGGTCCGGTGCGAGGGATCGTCTGGGTCATGGACAACGCGTGAGTATACTCGCGCGTATGCGAAAGCTCTGCGCCGCCCTGCTCAGCGCCGAGTTCGAACCGATAGATCTGTCCATGGTCTCGGGGTATCTGGATTCGCTCGTCAAGGCCGGCGCGGTCTCCTTGAAACGATGAGTCTGCTGCGCGTCATTTGCCCGATGCTCGTCGGGGCGGCGACGCTTGCCGCGGTGGAATCGGACATCGACACCGCGATACGCGGCGTCCTGACGCGCTATCTCCGATTCACCACCAGCGAGCTGGCCGATCTGCAGGCTGGCAAGGTCGTGAAACACGGTCTGGACAGCACCGCGGCAGGCGAGGTCGGCGTTGTCGGCGCCGTCCGGATCAACGTGCCAAAAGCGAAGTTTCTGACGCGCGTGCGTGACATCGCCCGTTTCAAGAGCGGGCCCGATGTGCTGCAGATAGGCAGATTCAGCCGGCCGCCGACGATCGACGATCTCGCCTCGTTGACCGTGGACACCGCCGACTTCGACGTGCGCGCGTGCCGGGTCGGCAATTGCGGTGTTCGGTTGCCTGCAGCCGTGATTCAGCAGTTCGAACGGGAGATCGATCCCCGCGCGCCGGACGCGCAGCAGCGGGCCGCCGCGCGCTTCAAACAGGTGTTGCTCGACGACGTGACCGCGTACGTCAACGGCAGCCCGGGCCGCTTCGAGCAGTACGACGATGGCTCACGTCCCATCCGCCCGCTCGACGAATTCGACGGCGTTTTGGGGAGTTCGCCGGCGCTGGCCGCGCTGGTTCCCGGTCTGCCCGATCACCTCAAGGACTATCCGGCCAGCCGCCTGCCGGACGCGGATGACTTTCTCTATTGGTCGAAAGAGAGGGTCAGCATGTCAGCGGCGTTCATCACCGTGACCCACGTCACGATCGTGTGCCCGTCGACCGCGACGTGCGTGATGACCACGAAGGACGTGTATTCCAGCCGCTACATCGACGCGTCGCTCGCGATTTCGATTGCGACGGACAGCGTCGAGACGCCGTCCGCGTTCTATCTTGTGTACGGAAACCGAGCCAGGGCGAACGCGCTGAAGGGCGGCTTCAGCAGCCTGAGGCGAGCCATCGTCGAGCGCCGCGCGCGAGGGAGCCTCGAGGAGTACCTGCGAACGCTGAACGCTCAAGTTGCAGATGGAAAAAGAGTAAAAATCTTCAGCTATCAGCTATCAGCTATCAGCTATCAGCTATCAGCTCTCAGCTCTCGAGTCAGCTGGGAGCCTATGCTGAAAGCTGAAAGCCGATAGCTGAAAGCTGCTGGTTACTGATCGCCCCGCCCGCGACCTCGTCCGGCCGGGGCTGCCGGAGCCTCCAGGGCGACCGGCCGCCCGTCGACGAACACGCGTGTGATCTTCGTCTTGTCGTCGAAGAGATTGCCGTCGGTCACGACGAGGTTCGCGGCCTTGCCTTTCTCGATCGACCCGAGACGGTCGGCGACGCCGGCGATCGTCGCCGCATTGATCGTCATGGCCCGGATTCCCTCGTCCTCGGTCAGGCCGGCCTTCACGGCTTTGGCCGCGTTCTTGACGAAGTCTTTGGGATCGGCGAGCCCCGACGAGGCAAACGCGAACATGACGCCGGCTTTGGCAAGCGCGCCGGGGACTTTGGGCGCATCCGCGCGATCGCGAAGCGCGTTGAGCGGTTCGTCGGCGTCGGCGGCGAGCGCGCGCGGTCGGGTCGGGTAGTTCAGGCTGTAAATCACCCGTACGTTCTGTGACTTGAGATCGGCCGTCACCTCTTCGGCATGCCGGGCGCCGGGGACGATCGGGTCGAGCTTCAGCTCTTTCGCCAGCTTCAGCGCGCGCAGAATCTGGCGGCCTTCGTTGGCCTCGAACGCGACCGGCATCTTGCGGTCAACGGCCGGCTGCATCGCCTCGAGTACCGGATCGTCCGTCCCATGCGCGACGCCATAGTGCTGCGCGTCAACGAACGCCTGCCGCACGAACGCGATCACACCCATCAGCGATTCCGGATAGGCATTCGCCTGCACGCGTGGACGATCGGGAAACGATACGTGAAGCGCAACCGGCGATCTCACGACGACGAGGCCGCGCCGCCCTTCGACAATGTTGCCGATTTGCGGTTCTTCCGGCGGGGCAACGACGTTGACGAGGGCGCTCTGACCGGAAATGACGTCGCCAGACGGCAGCGCTAACACCGTCGTCATGCCGGCGGACGCCAACCTCGTCAGATCGGCGTCGTCGACCTTCACGGCGTCGGCTGCGCGTGCCTGCGGCTTCAGAATCTGTGTGCGTTTCCAGCGCTCCACGTCAGCCAGCGTGCGCAGGTTCTGCGGCAGCGTCGGCGTCGGTTGATCGGCGGCGCGCGTATTACCCAGGTCGATCAGGCCCGGATAGACCGTGATGCCCGCGCCCTCGATGATTGTGGCTTCGGGTGGCACGGCCACAGATGCACCGACGGCGTCGATGACACCCCGCCGAACGACGACGGTGCCGTTCTCGATCGGAGCGCCGGCCGCGGTGACGATGCGCGCGCCGCGGATGGCGTAGACGTTGGGAGCGTCCGCTCGAAGCACGAACGGCAGCGCGAGCAGAGCGGTGAGAATGAGTGCGCGTTTCATGCGAGACCCCTACGGACGCTTGCTGTAACGCTCGTACAGCTCGATCTGCTTGTTGTCGAGCGGCACATCGCGGCCGGCAATGACCACGTGTGTGATGGCCGTCCGCACCTCGAGCGGATCGCCTTTCGCGACGATCAGGTTCGCGATTTTGCCCGGCTCGAGGCTGCCGATGCGATCGGCGACGCCCAGCATCTCGGCCGGATTGATCGTCAGCGCTTTCAGCGCGTCTTCGCGCGACAGTCCCCATGCGACCGCTTCGGCCGCGTGAAAGGGCAGCTGGCGTGCGTTGGTGTCGCTTGGGACCGCGATGGCGAACGTGACGCCGGCCTTCGCGAGCTCGGCTGCCGCGCTGTAACTGGCCTGATGCGGCATGTCGCGGCGTGTCGGCAATGTGAGCACTTGAAGGAGGATGACGGGAACGTTCTTGTCTTTCAGGAGCGGGGCGGCCAGTGCCGCCTCGGCGGGTGGCGCCGCGATGACCATGCGAACGCCCGCGCGATCGGCGAAGGCGATCGCGTCGCGGATCTCCTGCTCGGTCGCGACTCGCGTGAGAAGCGGCTGACGCCGGTCGACAATCGGGCCGAGCGACTCGAGCACGAGGTCGCGCCGGCGGTTCGGTCCAGCGGCCTTGGCATACGCGCGGGCGTCTTCGAAGAGCCTGGCGACGCGATCCAGTTGCGCATCACGCTCTTTTTTGAGGTCGTCGTAGGCGCGATCTGCGGCCGGAGCGCCCCGTCCGCCGCCCCCGCGCCCGCCGCCGCCGAGACGCGGGAACTGAAAGGTCACCCCGACCGACGCCGCCACCGTGCTCTCTTCCCACGTATAGCCGTCGAGATTCATCACCGCCGCCTGGCCTCCGAGCAGGCCGCCGGCAGGCGTGGCGACGACGGTCGTCATGCCATTGGCGCGCGCGACGGGGATGGCGTCGCTGTCGTTGTGAAACGCGACCTGTGCGCGCAACTGCGGGTTGAAATCGAGGATCTCGCCGGCGTCGCCGTAATTCCCGGCGCCCGGGTCCTCGAGTCCGATCGTCGTCTGCGCGTCGATGAAACCAGGGTAGACCTCCGCGCCAGCCGCGTCGATGACCCGCGCGCCAGCCGGGACGCTGACGTTCGCGCCGACGCTTTCGATGATGCCGTCGCGGACGACGATGGTCCCGCGCTCGATCGTCGGCTTCGTCACCGGAACGATCCTGGCGTTCGTGATGGCCAGGACGCCGCGTGTCGGCGTCGTGACACGTGTCGTCTGACCGGCCGTGCCGAGTTCTCGTCGCGTCGGGCTTTCTGCCCCGCGCGCTACATCGTCAACGCGCGGCGCGGGGTTCTCTGTCGTCGTCGGCGCGCGGCGCTCACCTTTTTCCGCGTTGACCAGCGATTCCTTCTCTCGCGCCAGTTCGGTCAACCGCTTCTGATCGTCCTGGCGGTCGTAGTACTTCTGCCCGTCGATGTACACGCGGTCGACGATGGCGTAGCTGCTGAGCGGGTGATGATTCCAGATGACGACGTCCGCGTCCTTGCCGGTTTCGAGCGACCCGACGCGGCCGTCCACGCGCAACTGCTTGGCTGGATTGATCGTGACGAGCGCGAGCGCCTCGTCTTCCGTCAGCCCGCCCCACTTGATCGATTTCGCCGCCTCGGTATTCAGGTGCCGCGACAGCTCGGCGTCGTCGGAGTTGATCGATGCCACGACGCCTTTGCGCGTCATCAGCGCGGCGTTGTAGGGGATGGCGTCGATCGCCTCGATCTTGTAGCCCCACCAGTCGGCGAAGGTTGACGCGCCGGCGCCGTGCGCGGCGATCTCCTTGGCCACCTTGTAGCCCTCGAGGACGTGTTGCAGCGTGGCGATCTTGAAGCCGAACTCGTCGGCCACACGGAGCAACATGAGGATTTCGTCGGCGCGATACGAATGCGCGTGGACGAGCCGCTTGCCCTCGAGGATTTCGACGAGCGGCTCGAGCTGAAGATCGCGCCGCGGGACCGTGACAGTTTCGCCGGCCTTCTTGCGGCGGTCGTAGTCCTGCCAGTCCTTCTGATACGCCTTCGCGCGGGTGAACGCATCGCGGATCACGTACTCGACACCCATACGCGTCGCCGGATATCGCGCGGGGCCAGTGCCCTGCCGTCCGCCGGCGCCTCCTCCGGGACGCTTGGGGTTTTCGCCGAGGGCGAATTTGATCCCGGGCATCGCGCCTTCGAACGCGAAGTCCTCCGCACGCGCCTTGCCCCACCGCAGCTTGATGACGTAGTTCTTGCCGCCGATCGGATTCGCGCTGCCATGCAGCACGTTGGCCGTCGTCACGCCGCCGGCGAGGTCGCGGTAGACGTCGACGTCGGTCGGGTTGAAGACGTCCTCGATGCCGGTCATCGAGCTGACGGTCGTGCCACCCTCGTTGATCGAGTCGGCCGCGATGTGCGAATGACAGTCGATGATGCCGGGCGACACGAACTTGCCGGTGCCGTCGACGACGTCGGCGCCCGCGGGAACGGCGACGTTCGCGCCCACCGCCGCAATCTTTCCGCCGCGCAGCACGATCGTGCCGTTCTGGATCGTGCCTTTGGTCGCCGTGAGGATGGTGGCGTTGCGAATCGCGACCACGGCGTCGGTGCGGGTTTGCGCCTGCGGCCGCGTCGCGACCGACGCGACCGCGATGCACATCAACAGAAAGACGATGGACGTGAATCGTCGTGCAGTCATATGGGCGAGAGGATAGCGGCTCGGTGTCAGAGGCGCAAGGCGTTGTTCATCCGAAGCCTGAGCACGGCGTCGACCGAGCGAGCGAGATCTACTACCGCAATCCGGTCGCGTCCAACGCTTCTGACCCGCGCGACGGTCCTTCCCCGCACGAAGAGCGCCGTCGCCTGTCGGCTGGTCGCGAATGCAGCGTCTCCAATGCGACGTCCGTCTTCCACGAGAAGCGGCCCGGGATTGGCGTCAGACTGGGTCATGAGCCAGGCGAGCGCGTCGCGGGCGTGCTCCGAGGTCTCGGCATAGCCGATGGAGACGCGCAGCCTCTCGTCACTGGACGATTCCGCCTGCGTGTCAGCCGGCCGCGTGGAGACGTAGAAGAACTCCACAGAAGGGTTCACGAGGCCGCGCGGCAGCGAAAAGTGCAGAGGACTGTTCACCCGATGGTACGCAAAGAATCCCGGGATCGGCATCGGCTCGAGATCCACCAGCGGCGGTGTGTCGTCCCCGGCGTGCCGTGCAATCAGGTCGATCTCTTTTCTGTGTCGAGTCCACAGGCCGACGATGGGAACCGGGACCGCATCAGTGGGCGCGCGTTCATCGATATCCGGGAGGTGTACGATCTTCGTCGCGCATTGGGTGACATCTGACGGCCGAACTAGGCGGTGCACGTACTTGAACTGTCCACCCTTCACAGGTGCGGCTGCATTGCCGAGCGCAAGGCCCTTGGAAACGCCGAATGCCGCCTTCTTGTTCACGGTCGGATCGCTATCACGATCGATCATGAGACAGGCATCGTGCACGTGACGGGACGACCGCGAGGCGGCGGGCCGCACGGCAAACGTGTGCACGCCCCATTCGGGCTGGTCAGGCGAGTCGGTACCGATTGGCACGATCGGATTCGTCGTGAAGGTCGAGTCATCTGTACGAGTCACGCTAACGATGCCCAGATCGCATCCGAACGCGTTTGCGAAGACGACGAGGGCCGACGCACAGTCTGTACAGTTCACGATCACCGGCGAACCGCTCGGTCCGAGGCCTTCGAGAGACTCCAGGAATTCGCTGCAAAAGAACACGCCCTGCGAAGAAAACGACGCGTCTTCGCTGTAGACAAGTGGCGACGATGCCCTGCTACCAAGGGCGTAAAGATTCGTTTCAACCAATCCGGCAGCCTTGCCGGCGGACGTGCTCGAACGCTTGACGCCCTTCGCCCACACGCACGCCCAGTCGAGCACACGCGTCCAGGGCCACAGCACTTGATGTGAGGCGCCGGTCGACTGCGTCCATGGCGCGGCAGGAACGGCAAGAGTCACGTAAATGACGTGATCGCTGCGGTCGAAGTCGAGCCAGGCGCCGTTCTGTGTGAGCTGCACCTGCCATTGCCACGACATCGGATACCGGCCGGCCCCGGTCGTGCGAAATCCTGGATCCTCGAGCGTGAACGCGACTGGAGCGGTTGTTGCGCCGGCGGCCGGAACAACAACGGGCGCCGACAGCACTGATCCGAGCGGCGCGTCGTCGGCGCTGACAGGTTGCGCGCGCACAGACACCGATGGACCCGGCGTGCCGCCGGAGAACGAAAACTGCGCCCGAATGGTCAGCGTGTTCGCCACTGTCGCCGCCAGGGCATAGGCCGCTGGACTTGGTGTGGTGGCGCCGTGAACCCAGTCCTTGGCCTTGGTGTCGTGATCGACGCGGATGTTGAACGCGTCGACGCTGCAGTCGGCCGGATCGTGATTGAACGTGACGCGCTCGAGCCGGATGATCATTCGGCGATCACGCGGTTATTGGAACGCACCCGCAGCGGCGGGAACCCCGCCGGTTTCGAGCGTACGGCCGCGCCGTGCGGACGCACGCCGACACCGGCGGCGTAAATGACCGACTCGGAGATACCGTCGAGCCCGAGATCGTGCTCGATCTCGGAGTCGGCAAGCGCCATCGAGCAGAACGGCGCGAGTCCCAGCCAGGTCGCGACCAGACAGAATGTCTGACACTGATGGCCCGCCTCGACGAGCGTGGCGCGATAGGCGCGCGGGTACGTGTACTTCCACAAGTACCGCTCGTAGACCGCCGAGAAAAAGACGATCGCCGCGGCACCTTCGTACCAAAACTGCTGTGGCAGATAGCGCTCGACGCTCCCGTGCCGGCGCTGGGCCTTGACGCGCTCGAGACGATGCCGATCGCCCGCGTAGTGATACAGCCCTGGAGCAAGCCCTTCGACGCTCCTCGCCCACACGTAGAGTTCGATGGGGTGGCGGCCGCCTCCGGACGGCGAAGTTTTCATCACGAAATCGCCCTGCTGGGGCAGCTTCGCCCACTGCTGCACGCCGCCGGTCAGCCCGAGTAGCGCCGCAAGCGAATCCAGAGGAAGCCGCCGCCGCGCGAATTGGCGCCACGTTCGGCGGGACAACAGAACCTGCGGGAATTCTCCGCGCGCGACGACGCGCGGCAGTTCGAACGCCTTCGCATGGGGATATCTCTTGACTGGCGATGGCGGCGGATCCGCACGAGCCTTCCGACGTAGGCCACGGTTGACATCGATCGGATCCAAGAACCGCACGTCTCGCGTCGCCTGATGGAAGAAGCCGGCGACTGGATTCCACGCGCCCCATCGTGTCAGGGCCGACTCGCGCGCGGAGGGCGGCGTGTTCGACGACTGAAGGAGCGTTGTCCTGACCATCGAGGCCAGCAACCGTTTCACCTCGCCGCGCGGCAGTCCGGACCGCTTCGAAAACTCGCCCGCCGAACGCCAATCGTCGAAATGATCGAGAAGCTCGACGGTCCGTGCCGACATCGCCAGCACCCGCCCGGAGGCATAGTTGTGCAGGACGAACGCGCCGTCCTTCCAATAGCACACCAGATCGCGGGACCGGCGAAACTGCGTCATCGCCCACGCGATGCTAGAGATCGAACGACATGTCCTGACCGCAGTACGCGATCAACTGGATCGCCTGAATCTTGCGGCGAAGTTCGGCCTTCGCGGGGCTGCTGCCCTCAATGGCCTTGATTCGTGTCATGACGCTGTCGATCTCGGAGCACAGAGCCTTGATTGAGAACCTTACGCCCAGCCCCTCGTGCTTCGGCGCCCGCTTCGGTTTCGGCTTATTGGCCATCGGTGCACTCCTTTAGTCAGCCGTGAATGGTAGAGCTGAGGAACGCGAGCTTAGCGGTGCGCCGGACGGGGGTCAAGGGCCGCCGATGCGCTGGAGAAGGCGCTGGAACCGGGCGTCATTGCGCAACGGATCGAGCCGCGGATCGACTCTTAACCAGAGAATGCGCTCTGACTTCTGGTCGACTGCGCGCGCAAAGCCCGCGAGCGCCTCGTCGTACCGACCGAGGCCGAGTTGCACATACGCAGCGTCCTGTTCGTTGACGAAGCCGCCGGCGGACGTCGGCGGTCGCGACAACTGCTCGAGGATCTGTTCCGCTTCCTGCCGATGACCCGCGACTGCGTACACACGCCCCAGCTCGGCAAGCGCACCCGGACTGCCTGTCGAGAGTCGAACGGCCTCCTGCAGCTCGCGAATCGATTCGTCATACCGTTCGAGACTTGCGAGCGCCCGGCCGCGAATCATGTGTGGGCCCTGTTGCGATGGCTCGAGCGCGCTCGCTTCGTTGGCTTTGGCCTCAGCCTGCGCGTATTGCCGTTGGTACACGAGCATCATCGCGACAGTGCTCTTGACGTCGGTCGAGAGCGGGTCGGTTTCTTCGGCGCGTCTGGCCTGGACTACGGCTTCATCGACCCGCCCTGTGGCCGACAGGAATCGCGCGTACTGCCAGCGCCCCGTGCTGAAGCTCGGGTTTGCGTCGAGCGCCTGCCGGTAGTGAGCATCAGCCTCGGTCCAGTTCCAGTCGAACTTGAATAGCGCCTCTGCGAGCGTGCTGTGGGCCTCGAACATCGCAGGGTCGCGCTCGAGCGCAGTCCGCGCGGCGGCGACTCCGAGGCGCCGCGATTCGGCCGGCGACAGCTCACCCCACGCTTGGAGCAGTGTGTAGCAGCGCGCGAGGCTGGCCCATGCGAGCGCGTAATTCGGGTCGATCGCGACCGCGCGTTCGAGGAGCGTTCGCGCTTCCCTCATGCGGGCTCGATCGTACGTATGCAGGTCGTATCGCGCGCGCAGATACAGCTCTTGTGCTTCCGGCAGCGCGGCGTAAGTCTGTTCGAGCCGCTTGCGCTCCCCCGCGGTGAGCGCCGCACGCAACTCGGATACCAGCGTGCGCGTGATGTCAGCCTGCAGCCGAAATGCGTCCGCGGCTTCGCGCTCGAAAGATGCTCCCCAAACGCTCAGATTGGTCCCCGCATGAATCACCTGCAGTGTCACACGGACACGATCACCCGATCGCGCGACGGAGCCTTCGACGATGGCGTCGACGTGCAGCTCGCGTCCAATCTCCGCCGCTGATTTCTTTGTGCCGCGGTAGCGTGCTGTCGCGCTGTCTGCGCTCACGCGCAGCGCGGACACGCCAGAGAGGTCGGCCGTCAACAGCTCGCTCATGCCGTCGACGAAGTAGTCCTGTTCAGGATCGCCCGACACATTGCGCAGCGGCAGCACAGCGAGCGACCGTAGTGATGACGCTGGCGACACGGCTGCGCGCCGCCACAATCTGAAGGTCATCGTCGACACGCCGGCCGTCACGAGCACGAGGACCGCCGCGGCCGCGACCGTGCTCCGGTTCCACAGTCCCCGCTTCGGCGGGGCTGTGCCCACTGGCGCTTCGGCGACGTTGGGCGATGCCGCGCGATTGTCCTGCACGACGAATCGCGCGAGGTCCGCTTCCATCGCCCCCGCCGATTCGTACCGGCGGTGGGGATCGGGATCGATCGCCTGCTCGACAATCCTCACGAACTCGGTCGGCAGGTCCGGCCGCGCATCGCGCAAGCGCCGCCGCTGGCCGCGGACATGCTGGAGCTCCACTGCGTCGACGCTCGGACCCTCGATCGGATACCCACCGGTCACCAGGTGATACAGGAGAACACCGAGCGAGTAGAGATCGGTCTGCGTGGACGGCTGGTGACGGCCGAAGAGCTCGGGCGCCATGTAGAGCGGCGTGCCCACGTATTTGCGCTGCGACGCGTGGCTCGGTTCGTTCAACTCGATGCCGGCGCCGAAATCCATCAGCACGATGCGGCCGCTGTCGTCGCGCATCACGTTGTGCGGCTTGACGTCGCGGTGGACGAGTCCCGCGCGGTGCACCGCCGCCAGCGCCCGCGTCAGATCCAGTCCGACCAGCGCCGCCTCGCGTGCGCCGAACACGCCCTGCTGCTTGACGAGCTGCTTCAGCGTGCGTCCGCGCACGAGCTCCATCCAGAGACCGACCTGACCCGCCGATCGGTCCGCCCCGAAAATCGAGACGACGTTCGGGTGACGGACTCGCGCGAGCAGACGGGCCTCCTGGATCACCGTGGCGCCGGCCTCCGCCGTCTCGCTCGTCAGCACTTTCAGCGCGACTTCCGACGCGAGCTGCGGATCCCAGGCCTGATACACGACGCCGAATCCGCCGACGCCGAGCATGCTGCGGATCTCGAGGTGTCCCCAGGTACGGGGAATCGGCATCGTCGCCGTGGACGTGGTCACGACGTTGGTGTCGCCGTTGTCTGGCCCGCCGGCCTTCGGCGATTCGTCGAGGTGTACCGTGTCGGCGTCCCGTTGCTTCGCCGCGGCCGGCGACGAGCCCAGCGTCCCCGATCGATGGAGGCGATGCAGGTCCTCGAGCACCTTCAGTTCATCGAGCAGCGAGCGCTCGGCGGCGCTGAGCGGCGTCGACTCCGCGAGGGTCCAGTCCACCGGCCGGCCGTCGGCGACGGCGCCGACCACGGCCATGATCAGTTCTTTTCCGCTAACGGCCGGCATCTCTCATGACCTCTGCGAGCCGCAGCAGCGCGCGGTGCACCGCGACGCGCGCGGCTTCACCGCCCGGTTTCCCGAGGGCGCCCGCCAGCTCGTCGTAGCTCTGGCCCAACTCGATCCGGCCGACGATGGCTTCGCGATCCTGGTCGCGCAGCGCCGTCAGCGCGGCGTCGTATCGCGCCAGGGCCTCGCGGCCGATCGCCTGCTCGAGCGGGCTCTCCTCGGTTGCGGCCATGTCATCGTCGAGGGGCACCGCCGAAGGTCGGCGATCGGCCCGCCGGACCGCGTCCCGGATGCGGTTCACGAGTGCCTGACGCAGGTACGCCTGCAGAGCCCCCTCGTGCTGCGGGTCGAAGCCCTCTATCTTCCTTAACGTCCGAACCACCGTTTCCTGTACAAGGTCGTCCGTGTCGTCACGGTCGCGGGCCCAGGCGGGCAGGCGCCCGGTCGCCCAGCGCCGCAGGCGAGGGACGTGATATTGCAGCAGGCGTTCGAGCGCCTCGTCGTCACCGGCGCGGACCTTCGCCAGAAGTTCGACGGAGCTTTCACCCTTCACGAGTGGCCTAGGGCTGTTTGCTTGCGGGCGACGACGTGGTTCCGGCGCTTCGGAACAGATACTGATCGAACCACTCGAGGTTGTGCTGCATCGTCGCGCGATGGCTCTTGGGCTTCGATGGCCCGTGGCCGATACCGCCAAAGCCCTGGTAGACGATCAGCTTCGTCGGCACGTGGTTGTCGAGAAGACCTCGATACAGCTCGTAGGCGTTGGGGAGTGGCACGCGTTGATCCGTCGCGCCGTGTTGAATCAGCGTCGGCGTCTTCGCCTGCTTGATGTATGTGATGGGCGACGTCTTGGCGTAAATGTCCGGGTCGTCCCATGGCGTGCCCTTCAGGTACTGCCGCGTGAAGGGATGAATGTCGGTGTTCACGTAGTACGTCATCCAGTCGGAGATGCCGGCGCCGACCGAAATCGCCTTGAAGCGCGCCGCGTCGTGCGTGGCGAGGAACGCGGAGATGTAGCCGCCCTGACTCCATCCCATCGTGCCGACCCGGGCTGGATCGGCCATGCCTTTCGCAACCAGCGCGTCGACCCCCGAAAGCACATCCCAGGCGTCGCCGATGCCGAGATTTCGGACGTTGAGCGCTCGGAACTTCTCGCCGTAGCCGGCGCTGCCCCGATAATTCGGCTCGAGCACGAGGACGTCCTGCGCCATCCAGACATCGATCGGATACGTCGCGCTGGTAAACGGCACTGCGCGTGAGACGCCAGTCGGGCCGCCGTGGATGACGACCAGGAGTGGGTACTTGCGCGCCGGATCGAAATTGAGCGGCTTGTGGAGCACGCCTTCGATGGCGGCACCGTCCTGGCTTTTCCACGACACCACTTCGAGCGTGCTCGTCGTCCAGTTCGTGGTCTGGCTGTTCATGTCGGTCAGCTTCTTGTTCGCGACGTATACCTCTGCCATCGATTTCGCGTCGGCACGAAGGTACGCGCTCGCCTGTCCATCTCTTGACAGAGAGAAGCTGGAGTTCACCGTCTGGTCAACCGGTGAGATTTTCGTCACGGTCTTCGTATTCGGATCCAGGCGATACAGGTAGGAGTAGGTGCGCGCGGACGCGGAGAAATAGAGTCCACTCTGTTTCCAGGCGACGAGCGACGGATCCTCGTCAAACGACGACGACAGCGCGACCGGCGCACCGCCGGCAACCGGCACTACCGCGATGAGGCTGTTGGCGTAGAAGTAGGCGGGATTCGCCATCGACGATTCGAACGCGATACGCGATCCATCCGGCGACCACACCGGATGCGTGTCGGGGCCGTCCTGCGTCACCAGCTTACGCACGGCGCCGTCGGCGACGGTGACGACTGAGATGTCCGCGGAGCCGGAGCTGGCAGGACTGCCGTTCAGGCGGTGATCGAAGGCGATGCTCTTCCCGTCAGGCGACCAGGCGAACGCGCCGACGGTGAACTGACCGCTCGTGAGCGCACGCGACGCGCGAGTCGCGAGGTCGAGGACGAACAGGTGCGTCATCCGGTAGTCCTGCTCGACGACCTGAAACTCGCCGAACTTCTTCTCGCGATCCTTGAGCGCCGCCGATTTGGCTTCGGTCGCCGTGTAGGCGATCGTCTTGCCGTCCGGGGCCCACGCGAAGTTGCTGACGCCTTCGTCCAAGCTCGTCAGTGCTTCCGCTTCGCCGCCGAGCGGGTTGATGACGTAGAGCTGTCGCTTGTCGGTGCGATCCGAAATGAACCCGAGGCGCGTGCCATCGGGTGACCAGGCGGGCGATTGGCTCGACTTCTTCGCGGTCGTCAGTTGCTGGAGCGCGCCGGTCGTCGCATCCGCCAGCCAGATTTGCGTGTCGTATGTGTTGTCGTCCCAGTTGGTTTCGCGGACGGTATAAGCGACGCGGCGGCCGTCCGGCGAAATCTCCGGTGAGCCGACGCGCTTGAGCGAAAGAATCTGATCGACGGTCGGTGCGATGTGCGGCTGAGCTGTCGTCGGCGTCTGGGCTCCGGCCACGGCGGCCGCCACCATCGTCCACACGAGCGTTACAAAGAATTTCATCCCGGCAGTATACGGACAATCCTCGGCGCAGGCGCGGACGTAGTAGTATCAGTGCGCTTTTTCCGGGGTGTTCTTCAAAGGAGCTCGACATGCGCAAGATGTTTGCTGGATTGACCGTCGCCGCGTTCGCCATCGTCATGACCGTGCCGGTCTTTGCCAAGACCGAGACCGTCACCGGCCAGATCGTCGACCAGACCTGCTACATGAAGGACAAGGCCAACAACGGCGCCAACCACAACATGGCCGGGAAGGAAACGGCGGACTGCGCGGCGATGTGCGCCAAGAAAGGCGCGCCGCTGGCCCTGCTCACATCCGATGGCAAGGTCTACACGCTCGCCGGCGGCCTCGCGGCCGACATGAACGCGAAGCTGATTGGCCACATCAGCCACACGGTCGAGGTGACTGGCGACGTCACCGAGAAGGACGGCAAGATGACGATTTCGTCCGACGCGCTGAAGATGATCAAGAAGTAGCGTGTCGGGGCTGGGGGCTAGGGGCTAGCTGTCACGCCGATAGCCGATAGCCGACGCCGATCGCCGATAGCTGGGAGTCGCAGGGCTCCCAGCTTTTTTCTTGACTGACTTGTACTAATGAACTAGTATAATCACTCAAGTGGCTTTCCTCTCGATTGACACCCGGGACGCGACGCCCATCTACGCGCAGATCGAGCACGGTCTGCGCGCCGCCATTGCCACCGGCCGGCTGCACACCGGCGATCAGCTGCCAACCGTCCGCCAGCTGGCGGTCGAGTTGAGCGTCAACGCGAACACCGTGGCACGCGTGTACGCCGACCTCGAACGTTCCGGCGTGCTCGAAACGCGCCGCGGCGTCGGATCGTTCGTGGCCGCGGGCCGGCTCGAAGCACGACCCGCGGGAGAAAAGAGCCGAAAACTGCGCGCGTTCATCACACGCCTGCTGGCGGACGCCGACCGTGCGGGGTTTACCGTCGACGAAGTGCTCACCGCGCTCGGTGAGCATCGAAAAAAAGGAGCCTGACTGTGGCTACGTTTACCCGTCGTCTCGACCCGTCCGGAGGCCTCACGGGGCCGCGTTTGAACGTCGTGGCAGTCGCCGTGCTTCTCGCCGCCTTCGCGTTCGGCGCGCTGTGCTACGCCCTGACCGCCAGTCCAATTCCGCTGGTCGCGTCCGTCTTTGTAGGCGTCGTCCTCATGCAGTCGCCGCGCGTCGCTCAACAGTGGGAGCGCGCGATCGTGCTGCGGCTCGGCCGCTTCATCGGCCTGCGCGGCCCCGGGCTCTTCTGGATCGTCCCGTTCGTCGACTCGGTGTCGTCCTGGATCGATCAGCGGACGATCACGACCAACTTCGCCGCCGAGCAGACGCTCACGTCCGACACGGTCCCGGTGAGCGTCGACGCCGTGCTGTTCTGGATGGTCCACGACGCGGAGAAAGCGGCGCTCGAAGTCCAGGAATACGCCCAGGCGATCAGCTGGGCGGCGCAGACGGCGCTCCGCGACATCATCGGCCGCACGGACCTGACCGATCTCCTGCGCGGCCGCGAGAAGATCGAGCAGGAGCTGCAGACGCTCATCGACGCGCGGTCGAACCCGTGGGGCGTCACCGTCCAGTCGGTCGAGATGCGCGACGTCGTGATACCGGCGGCGCTCCAGGACGCGATGTCGCGCGAAGCTCAGGCCGCACGCGAGAAGCAGGCGCGCATCATCCTCGGCGAGGCGGAGCAGGCGATCGCGCATTCCTTCTCGGAAGCGGCCAAGGAATACCACAACAACCCGACCGCGTTGCACCTGCGCGCGATGAACATGCTCTACGAGGGGTTGAAGGAAAAGGGCGCGCTGATGCTCATTCCAAGCAGCGCCGTCGAGTCGATGGGTATGGGCGGCCTGATGGGCGCCGCCGCGCTGCAGCAGCAGCAGATTACTGGAGGTGACAAATCGAGCTCGTCATAGGAGCGGCATTGCTAAGGAGGCTGAGATGGCTACGACAATCTCGGATCCGGATCGGCAAGCACGGCTGGTTTGGCTGATTCTCGCGGTGTTCGGCGCGGTGATGGCGGTGCTCGCGTGGATCAATTTCGCACGCGGACTCGGCCTCTTCCGATGAACGTCCACGTTGGTCGCCGGCCTGAAATAGGTCTCGAGTCATGAACGACATGAGACTGGCTGTTCGCGCGTTGCGGGCGACACCGATCGCGTCCCTTGTCGCGGCACTCTCGCTCGCACTCGGCATCGGCGCCAACACCGCGATCTTTTCGCTCCTGAACAGTCTGTTGCTGCGCACGCTGCCGGCGAAGGAGCCCGAGCGCCTGGTCACGATTTCGTCGGACGCCGCGATTCGGATGGGATTCAAGGCGGGTCTGGGCTGGAACTACGCGATGTGGGATCGCTTCCGCCAACGGGCCGAGGCGTTCGACGGCGCCATCGCGTGGACGCCGCAGCGCATCGATCTGGCGGCCAACGGCGAGTCGCAGCCGGTCGACGGCCTCGTGGTCAGCGGCGACTTCTTCGGGACGCTCGGTGTCCCCGCATTCCTCGGCCGGACATTGACCGCCGCCGACGACAAGCGTGGCGGCGGTCCCGACGGCCCGGTCGCCGTCATCAGCTATGGGCTGTGGCAGCGGCGTTTCGGAGCATCCGCCGGTGTGATCGGGACGCCTCTTGCCGTCGAGGGCGTTCCGTTCACGATCGTCGGCGTCACGCCGCCGGAGTTCTTCGGGCTCGAGGTGGGAAAGGCGTTCGACCTGGCCGTGCCGCTTGGCACCGAACCGCTGTTTCGCGGGAAGAAGGCCGCGATCGACCAGCCGCGATCGCTGTTCCTGTTCGTCATGCTGCGGTTGAAGGCCGGCCAGTCGCGTGACGCGGCAACGGCGGCGCTTCGGACGATGCAGCCAGACATTCTCGCGCCGGGTCTGCCGCCTTTCGTCCGCGAGCCGTTCACGCTGGTGCCGGCTGCCGCCGGTGCTGACATCCCCGACTCGGCACGCCCGCGCTACGAGCGCTCGCTGCTCACGATGCTGGTCGTCGTGGCACTCGTTCTGCTGATCGCCGCCGCGAACATCGCCAACCTCCAGCTCGCTCGTGCGACGGCGCGCCGGCACGAGTTGAGCGTGCGGGTGGCCCTCGGAGCGTCACGCTGGCGGCTCGCACGGCAAATGCTCGTCGAAAGCCTCGTCCTCGCGAGCGTCGGCGCCGCCGGCGGTCTGCTGTTTGCCATGTGGGGCAGCCGCGCGGCCGTCGCCGCGTTGTCCTCGCCCATCGGTCGCATCGCGCTCGATGTGCCGCTCGACGTTCGCGTCCTGATGTTCACGGTGGCTCTCACGTCGGTGACGGCGATACTGGCTGGGACGGCACCGGCGTTGCGAGCCGCGCGTGCCACACCGATTGAGGCGCTGAAGGAAGGGACACGCGGCGCGTCCCCTGGTGACTTGCGCGGCGGCGCGAGCGCCCTGGTCATCGCACAAGTCGCATTGTCGCTGGTGCTGGTCGTGGCGGCCGGCCTCTTCGTCAGCACCCTGAAGCGGTTGACCGCGGTTCCGCTCGGATTCGATCGCGATCGCGTACTCATCGTCAACGTGGACACGGCGCGGGCGCGGGTCGAGCCGCCGGCGCGGATGTCTTTCTACGAGCGGCTCGCCGCCGCCGCGGCGGCAGCTCCCGGTGTCGCCGGCGCGGCCGGTTCGGCATCGACACCGATCAACGCCGGTTTGCCCAGACCCATTGAGATTCCCGGCTCGCCGCCAGCATCGGATCGGCTCGCGCTCGTCAACGGCGTCACGGCAGGGTGGTTCGCGACGTATGGAACCCCGCTGCGCGCCGGCCGTGACTTCGACCAACGGGACACCGCCACCGCGCAGCCGGTGGTGATTCTCAACGACGCCTTTGCGCGCCGATTCTTCGCCGGCCGCAACGCGATTGGCGAAACGGTCGCCGGCCGGACGGTTGTCGGCGTGGTCGGTGACCAGCTGGCGCAGGGTGGATTCAAGCCCGACGGGACGATCCGTTCGCTTCGCGACAACGCCGCTCCATCCATCTACGTCCCGCTCGCGCAGTCGTCCGGTCTGTTTCCGCCGGACAGAACCGTCATCACTATCAGTGTTCGATCCGCCGCCGGATCGCCCGCGCTCCTGACGCGAAACGTTGCCGCGGCGTTGACGAGAACGGAGCCTGACGTGACCTTCAGCCTCCGGCCGCTCTCGGATTATCTCGCCGCGTCGCTTGCACAGGAGCGGATCGTCGCAACGCTGTCCGCATTCTTCGGCCTACTGGCGTTGCTGCTGGCAGCTCTCGGACTTTACGGCATCACAGCGTACGCGGTCAGCCGCCGGCGGGCGGAGATCGGGATTCGTTTGGCGCTGGGGGCGGAGCCGCGCCGCGTGGTTCGTCTGGTGCTGTCGCGCGTCGCGATTCTGGTCGGGGCGGGTGTCGTTGCCGGCGCGGCGGCCAGCATCTGGCTGTCGCGGTTCGTCGCCGCGCTCGTTTATGGCGTCGAACCGCGCGACCCGACGACGCTCGCCGCCGCGGTAGTGGTCCTGACGGTTGTCGGCGCGGCGGCGGGCTGGCTGCCCGCACGGCGCGCGTCGCGGATCGACCCCGCGGGAGTCCTCCGCGAGAGCTGAAGGTTAGGGTCGGATACGGTATCCGACCCCATGTGAACCCTGCCACCGGCAGGGGCGTAATACCATCCGTGCTCGATTCCTGGCTGCTAGACCTCCGCTACGCCGCGCGGCTGTTGCGCCGCAACCCGCTGTTTGCGCTGACCGCGACGCTGTCGCTTGCCATCGGCATCGGCGCCAACACGACAATCTTCACGATCGCAAACGCCCTCCTGTTCAAGCCGCCGGCCGGTGTCGTCGAGCCGGAGCGCCTGGTCGATGTCGGCCGATCGCGGAACGGCCAGGGTTTCGACAACGGTTCCTATCCGAACTACCTCGACATCCGTGCGCGGAACACCGTGTTCACCGAGATCTACGCGTACCGCTTCGGCGCCTCGGCGATGAGCCTCGGCGGACGCGACGGCGCCGAGCGCATCTACGGCGACATGGTCTCCACCAACTACTTCCACGTGCTCGGCGCGCGGCCCTTCATCGGTCGGCTCTTCGCGCCTGAGGATGGCGAAGAGCCCGGTGGCACGCCGATCGTGGTCATGAGCCATCAGTTCTGGATGCGCCGCTTCAATGGTGATCCCGCCGTCGTCGGCCAGACGCTGCAGTTGAACGGGCGTCCCTTCACCGTGATCGGCGTTGCGTCTCCGGAGTTCCGCGGAACGACGGTGCTGACCAGCGACGTGTGGGTGCCGATCAACATGGTGGGCGAGCTGTCGCCGCGGGGCTCGACGCCGCTCCTGAAAGGCCGCGAATTCGCGTGGCTTGTGATGGGCGCCCGCTTGAAGCCGGGCGTCAGCGTTCGTCAGGCCAGCGCGGAGCTGGAGAATATCGGCCGCGCGCTCGAACAGGAGTTTCCGGCAGAGAACCGCGGCAAAGGCCTCCGGGTCGTCGCGTCGTCGCCAATTCCCGGTAACGGCGCGCCGGTTGCGGCATTCCTCGCGGTGCTCATGGGGCTGGTGGGACTCGTGCTCGCGATCGCGTGCGCGAACGTGGCCGGTGTGCTGCTGGCCCGCGCGAGCGCGCGGCGCAAGGAGATCGCGGTGCGTCTCGCAATCGGCGCGGGACGAGGCCGGCTGATTCGCCAGATGCTCGTCGAGTCGATGCTGCTGTTTCTCCTTGGAGGTGCTGCGGGCCTGGCGATTGCGCGCGTAATGACTACCCTCCTGGTGTCACTCGTGCCGACGCTTCCGCTGCCGGTTGGCGTGACGCTCTCGCTCGACGCGCGCGCGCTTGCCTTTACGCTCGGTCTTTCGTTGATCGCCGCCGTGCTCTCCGGCCTGGCGCCGGCGCTCTCGGAGTCGAAGGCGGAAATGGTCTCCGCGCTCAAGGCCGATGCGCGAGGAGGGCCCGAACGTCTGCGCCTTCGCAACGCGTTCGTCGTCGGACAAGTGGCGTTCAGCATCGTGCTCGTCGTCGGTGCGGCGCTCTTCGTCCGCGCGCTGCAGCGGGCGACCGAGATCAATCCCGGCTTCGACCCGCGCGGCGTCGAGCTCGCCGCGCTCGATCTGTCGCTGGCCGGGTATACGCCTGACACCGGTCGCGTCTTCACGCGGCAGCTGATCCAGCGCGTGCGCGAATTGCCCGGTGTGCAGTCGGCGGCGCTGGCGGCGATGGTGCCGCTCGGCGGCGGAGGCCTCGGCCTCGGCGGCCTCACCGTGCCAGGCGTCCAGCCGGCAGACGGGGCGCGCTCTTTCGAGGCCGACTGGAACGTCGTGACCCCCGGCTATTTCGCGGCGATGAAGATGACGCTCGCGTCGGGACGCGATTTCACCGACGCCGACCGGGAGGGCACGCCGCCGGTCGTGATCGTGAACGAGACCGCCGCGCGCCGATGGTGGCCCAATCGGGATGCCGTAGGCAAGACCGTGCTGCAGCAGGAAGGGAGGCCCGGCACGCCAGGACCTGTGACAACGCTCACGGTGATTGCGGTCGCGAAGGACACGAAATACCGCGACCTCGGCGAACAGCCGCGAATGTTCGTCTACGTGCCGGGACAGCAGCAATACCTGCCGCGAACGACCATCGTCGCGCGTTCCACGCAGGGGCAGCGGCTCGCCGGAGATCTTCGCAGGCTTCTCGCACAGATGAATCCGAACCTGCCGATCGTGCAGTCGCAAACGCTGGAGGACTACGCGGCGCTCACCCTCGTCCCCCAGCGCGTGGCCGCATCGGTATCGGGGAGCCTTGGGATTGTTGGCCTCCTGCTCGCGGCGATCGGCATCTATGGCGTCACCGCCTACATGGTGTCCAGCCGCACGCGAGAGATCGGTATCCGCGTCGCGCTTGGCGCACGGCGCGGCGACGTCGTCCGCATGGTCCTCCGGCAGGGAATGATGCTGGCGTTGGCTGGCATGGCCATCGGTCTCGCGCTTGCGGCCGGCGCCAGCCGGCTGCTCGGCTCGCTCCTGTTCGGCATCGGTCCCACTGATCCGATCGCGTTTGGCGGATCCGCGTTGCTGTTCTGCCTGATCGGGTTGATCGCGTGCTACGTCCCCGCACGACGCGCCACGGCGGTCGATGCGATGCAGGCGCTCCGGTACGAGTAGGGCAGTATCGGTAGGAAGGGCAGGAAGGGCAGGACCTGACCTACCTGACCCACCAGACCTATCTGGCCTGTCCCGCAGTTGACGGTGCGGATCTCTTGACGACCGTCACCGTCAGCGATGACGGGTACTGCTTCGAGTGGTGCAGCGCGTTGTGCGCGACGACGCCCTTGCTCTCGTCGTAGTTGTTGCCGCCGGTGTTCAGATTGCGATCGAAGCGCGGAAAGTTGCTGCTCGACACTTCGACGCGCAGCTTGTGTCCCGCGGCGAAGTAGTTGCTGGTCGTCAGCGGCTGCAGCGTCACCTTGTAGACCTTGCCCGATTCCATCCACGCGAGCGGTTTGTCGTAGCCGTCTCGATAGCGCATCCGCTGGATCGACTCGTCGAGGTTGTACGCCCGTCCATCGGGATAGACGTCGAGAACCTTGACCGTGAAGTCGGTGTCCTTCGCGTCCGACGAGACGTACAGCGTCGGCGTGATCGGACCGCTCACTTCGGTCCCTTCTTTGAACGCGTCGGATGTGTAGACGAGGATGTCGTCGCGCGCTTCCATCCGCCGTTGATCGAAGGCGCCGGCCGCGACCGCGTTGCCGGTGCAGCACACGTTGCCGCCGTACGACAGCACCGGGTTCATCGGATCGTAAGTAAAGGCGTCGGGCTTGTCGGCGTCAGGCGCCGCGGCGGCGAGCGCACCGTCGCCGTGCAGCGTGTTGGCTTTGCCAGCGCTCGACAGGAAGAACGTCATCGGCTGCGCGCCGGCGGGCGGCCACGCCTCGGCCGTCTGCCATTTGTTCATCCCCATCGTGTAATAGGTGACTTTGGCCAGGGAGTCGAGCCTTGTCGCCTTCTCGCCCTTCAGGAACCGGTCGAAGAATCCGTAGACGATGTCGTTGTAGTCGAAGCGTGCGTCGCCCATGCTGCGCTCGCCGACCACGGTGTCGGCGGTGGCGCGCGTGTACGAGCAGTGCGCGACCGGAGCGATCACCGCCCACTGCTCGCTGGCAATCTCCGGGGCGGCGGTCTTGCGGACGTGGTTGTAGAGCGCGAGGTTCGGGCCGACCGACACGTCGTACCACGACATGAACCAGAGTCCCGGCACGTTCAGCTTCTGGTCGTCGTGGTACAGGCCGCCGCGGTACCACGCTGGATCGTTCGGCGCGCGTTGAATCATCTTCCCGCCGGTCTCGACCGGCATCGACGTCTCGAAGATGCCCCGCGGGCCGTCGACGTTCTTGATGATGTCCTGCACCGGCAGGTGCGAGAGCGCTTTCGACCAGTCGACCGGCGGCAGATGCTGCGCGAGGTCGAACGACTTCGACGCGCGGATCAGATCCTCGCGCGAGGTGTTCGGCGGAAACATCGGCCGGACCTGATTCTGCTCGCCGTACAACCACGCGATGAACAGCATCTGCACGGCGCCGCCGCGGTACCAGTTGCCCTGCTCGTAGTACGGGCCGACGCGGCCGACGCCGGCGCCAAAACCCTGCACGTTCATCGCCGCGTAGCCCGGGTGGCCGAGTGCCGCGACGCCCATCTGATACTCGGCGGTGGACGAACAGCCGGTGGTGCCGATCTTGCCGTTGGACCACGGCTGCTTCGTCAGCCAGTCCACGGTGTTGTAGCCGTCGGTCTTCGAGCCGAGGATGTCGTAGTTGCCTTCCGAGAAGAAGTGTCCCCGCTCGTTCTGCACGACATAGGCGTAGCCGCGCTTGACCGCCGTCAGCGCCGCGTTCATGTCGGCGGGGACACCGTTGTGGACATCCCAGAAATTGAAGTTATAAGGGGTCCGGACCCAGATCGTGGGCACCTTCCCCGACGCGTTTTTCGGACGGTAGATGTCCGTCGCCAGCCGCACGCCGTCAGGCATCGGCATCATCACCTTGCGCTCGACGACGGCGATTGACTGGAGCTCGGCTTCCGTGTCGATCCGCCGTTGTTTGTCGGCGGCGCTGAGCGTCCCCTGCTGCGCGTGCGTCAAGCCCACGGCGCCGCAGATCGCCAGAGATGCGGCGAGGATCAGATGACGGACGGACTTCTTCTTCATGCGGCGATGATACCGCCGATGGGGCAGGAAGGGCGGGAGGGCAGAAAGGGCAGCTAGCCCCCAGCCCGTACCTCGGCGTTTATCTGTTCGGGACCATGATGTGCGCTTTCATCGTGCCGGCATTCATGATCCACGCACCGCCCCCTCTGCCGTTGTCGGGCAGACCCGTGGATTGCGACGTGGCGCCTGGCACGGCGATCGTGATGTGGCTTTCCGGCCGTGCATGCTCGCGGTCAGGACCGGCGACGGCGTACCACATCGATCCGTATTCCGGCTTCGCGCGCGTGCCGTCCTTTTCCATCGCGTTGAGCATCTCTTCGGACTTCGGCCGTTCGCCAGCCGCTTCGGCTTTCAGGTTCTGCGCTTCCCGCTCCAGGTTGCCGACGCTGGTGCACTGCACCGAGAACGGCTGCTGCAGCGGGAACCCGGACCGGTCGTAGCAGACCAGCCGGTTCGTGCCTTTCCTCAGCGTGTCGTAGGTGAAGTCCTTCTTCCACTTGATGACCGTCGCCTGATCTTTCAGGCTGGCCGGGGCCGCGACCAGCGCCTTGTCGACGTCGGCCGGTGACGCGCCCGGCTCGAGCGGCGGCGGCGGAGGCGGCGGCTCGCCGCGGCGCTGCGCCAGAGAACCCGTGGCGACCGACAATAGAACGATGGCGAGCACGATGATGCGTTTCATAAGCGACCTCCGGCGCGCCATCGTGGCACACCAGGCGGGCCCATAAAAGAAAAAACCTCCGCCTTCGCGCTAACGCGCTTCGGCGAGACAGGCGCGTGTCGACGAGCTAGAACGCAAAAGAAAACCCGCGCACGTGTTTTCCACGCACGCGGGTTCAGCTAGTCCCTAATCCCTAGCCCCTAGTACCGATAGTGATCCGGCTTGTACGGCCCATCCACCGGCACGCCGATGTAGTCCGCCTGATCCTTCGTCAGCTTCGTCAGCTTCACACCGAGATGATCCAGATGCAGCCGTGCCACCTGCTCGTCGAGGTGCTTCGGCAGCATGTAGACCTTCTTCTCGTACTTACCGGTGTTGGCGTGCAGCTCCAGCTGCGCGATGACCTGATTGGTGAACGACGCCGACATCACGAAGCTCGGATGACCTGTCGCGCACCCGAGATTGAGGAGCCGGCCTTCGGCCAGCACCATGACGCTGTGGCCGTCGGGGAAGCGGAACTCGTCGTACTGCGGCTTGATGTTGATTCGCTCGACGCCCTGATACTTCTTGAGACCGGCCATGTCGATCTCGTTGTCGAAGTGGCCGATGTTGCCGACGATCGCCTTGTCCTTCATCCGCGCCATGTGCTCGACGGTGATGATGTTGTGGTTGCCCGTCGCGGTGATGAAGATGTCCGCATTCTCAACGACATCGTCGAGCGTCGCCACCTGATAGCCTTCCATCGCCGCCTGGAGCGCGCAGATCGGATCGATTTCGGTGACGATGACGCGGCAGCCCTGCCCGCGCAGCGCCTGCGCGCATCCCTTGCCGACTTCGCCGTAGCCGAACACGACCGCCACCTTGCCGCCAAGCATGACGTCGGTGGCGCGCGCGAGGCCGTCCGGCAGCGAGTGGCGGCAACCGTAGATGTTGTCGAACTTGCTCTTGGTCACCGAGTCGTTGACGTTGATGGCCGGGAACAGCAGCGTTCCCGCTTCCATCATCTGATACAGCCGGTGCACGCCAGTGGTGGTCTCTTCACTCACGCCGCGGATAGACGAAGCGAGCCGCGTCCACCGCTTCGGGTCGCGGCCGATCGACGACTTGATGCATTCGAGAATGACGCCCCACTCCTCCGGATGCCCGTGCGGGTCGAACGGCGGCACGCTGCCGGCCTTCTCGAACTCGACCCCCTTGTGCACCACCAGCGTCGCATCGCCGCCGTCATCGACGATGAGCGTGGGGCCGCTGCCGTCCGGCCACTCGAGCGCCTGGTCCGTGCACCACCAGTACTCCTCGAGCGTCTCGCCCTTCCACGCGAATACCGGCGTGCCCTTCGGATCCTTCTCGGTACCGCCGGTTTCCGGCCGGCCGACGACGACCGCGGCCGCCGCGTGATCCTGCGTCGAGAAGATGTTGCACGACACCCAGCGGACATCAGCGCCGAGCTCGGCAAGCGTCTCGATGAGCACCGCCGTCTGAATCGTCATGTGCAGGCTGCCCATGATGCGGGCGCCGGCGAGCGGCTTCTTCGCGCCGTGCTGCTTGCGCAGCGCCATCAGGCCAGGCATCTCCTGCTCGGCGAGGCGGATTTCCTTGCGTCCGAACTCCGCCTGCGAGAGGTCCTTCACCTTGTACGGTTCGCGGCCCGCCGCCTTCGCGGCCGCGAACGGGTGCATCTTCTCGGTCACAGTTGCCATTGCGTCTCTCCTCATTGTCGCGGCCCGAAAGGCCGCGCGACGTACTAATCCGATTTCGTGTCTTCGTGCTTGCGTGGCTTGATCGCTGTGGCGACAAACAATCCCGGACCCTTGGCTTTCGCGTCCGGCGCCAGTGAAACGATCCTCGCGTCCTCGAATCCGCTGCCGCTCAACAGCCGCTGCATGTGCTCGTCGCTGAACCCGAGCCACACGTGCCCCATCTGCTGCCGATAGCTGTCGCGATCGTGCGGCAGCATGTCGACGAGCACGACGCGCCCCCCCGGCTTCAGGACGCGCAACGCCTCTGCCAGCGCGCGATCGGGCTCCGGTACGTGATGCAGCACGAGCATCAGCATCGCCGCATCGAGCCGCCCGTCGTCGATCGGCAGCGATTCGAGCTCGCCGCGCCGGAGATCGACGTTGTCGAACTGTTGCAGGCGCTTCTTCGCCGCCTGAAGCATCGGCGCCGACCCGTCGACCGCGACCACGCGCGCGACGAACGGCGCCAGTGCGGCGCTCACGGTGCCGGTCCCGCAACCGAGATCGCCGACGACCCAAGTGCGATCCGCCAGAGCGGCAAGCGCCGCAAGGTGGAAACGATCGCCGAACAACTCGTCGCGGACGCGATCCCATTGACCGACCGACGACGAGAAAAACTCCTGCGACTTCGTGCGCCGTTCGGAGAGCTTTGCCTGAAGACGGCGCTGGTCCTGCGTCGCCGCGGCGCTGGGACCGACATGTTCGCGGACCAGCAGCCAGAGCCGACGGGCCGCCCCGTCGAGCTCTTCTCTCGTCATCGTATACAGGTGGCTCGTGCCCTCGGCTCGCGCGCTGATCCACCCGGAATCGGCCAGGGCTTTCAGATGGCGACTGACGGTCGACTGGGGCAGCTGCATGATGCCGCACAGCTCCGACACGGTCAGCTCGTGCCGATCGAGTAGCAGCAGGATCCGGCTGCGGGTCGTATCGGCCAGAGAGGCGAGGTGGTCGAGGATTGCAGGGGCCCGGCTATTCATCCGTGAAACCGGATGAAAGGATATATCAGGCCGCCCGGAAGGTCAAGGGTCGCGAACTATCGCTCGGCCATCCGCAGCGCCCCCTTGACCACGCACCAGAGGCCCAGGAGCAGCACGAACAGCTGCGGTGGTTCGACGAGCGAGCCGCTGAACCTCGAGTGTTTCGTCGCGTCCAGCAGCAGCCAGATGCCGAATCCCATCAACACGATACCGCCTGACAGGGCAGACCCGGGAGCCCTCGTGAGGCGCAGCACCAGGAGCGTGGCGAAGAAGGCGAAAATCAGCAGGCCCGGCATATCCGGAATAGACGGACCACTCCGGTCTACAGTTCAGCAATTGGTGAGTTTGGCGCCTGCGCTACGACCTCATCGGCCGGAGCCCGAACAGATCGAAATCGTCGCGGCGTTCGGCTGGACGGCGCAATACTCGGCAATCGCCTGCCGCACTTCCTCGGAGGCGTTGCGCGCCTCGTGCGCGTGGCGCGCGTCATTCACGGCGCGCGCGATCGCGCCGCCGACTGCCATCAGATCGATATTCACCATTGGAATGCCGCCGAAGGCAGTGTAACCGACCGCAGGCGGCTGCCACCCGATCGGCGGCAGCTGCCAAACCGGTTTATCGAAGATATCCTGAAGCGGGCGGCGCACCTCGATGTGGACACTGAAATCGGCGCGGACCTCGGAAACGGTGAGCCTCGAGGGCGGCTTCTCGAGCGCCGCGCGTACTCGCTCGACCTGCTGATCTGGCGGATTGGGTGTCGGCGTCGTCGGCTGATCGACCGCGGCGAGCGCGAGCACCAGCAGCGCAACGTGCATCGGCTATCGGCCGCTGTCGCAGATGAGGATGCCCGCGCCGCTGTTCGGCTGCGCGCCGCAGTACTCGCCGACCGCCTGGCGGACTTCAGCGCGCGCAGACGCCTCGGCGTGCGCGCGTTCGGCGGACGTGATGGCATTGATCGCCTTGCCCGCGAGATAGCGGCCGACCAGATTCTCGACGAGGATCGTCAGCAGCTCAGGCTGGTTGAAGGCGGCATACGGCTGGCGCAGTGGGTTGTCCACCGACGGCCACACCTGCCGCTGCATTTCGTAACCATACAAACCGCCGGCGGGCGCCGGCGCAGGTTTGTATTTCAGCGACGCCAGGAGCTCGTCGAGCTTCTGGCGTTCTCGAATCATCACGCGAAACGTCGGCCGTTCGTCGAGCGTTCGAAAGGAGATGGCCGGGGTCTGTTCGAGCGCTCCCTTGATCTTGTCGAGCGACACGGGAAGGTTCAGCTCGTTCTCGTCCGAGGACGCGGCGGGTGCCGGCGCGTCCGGGGGCGAGGACGGCTTGGGTGTCTGCGCCTCGGCGGACGCTGCCGCCAGCAACACCGTAAACAGTAGAACGGACAGGCGCATATATGGTGTAGGACGCTGCGGAGCCGTGGTCAGCCGTCCTGCCTTCAAGGTTACTGTGTCTGCACGACTTACGCCAGCGGCCGCTCGTCGGCCAGCGTTCACTTCCGAACAGATGCGCTCGGGCGTTCGGAGGCGTAGAATGCCCTTAAGGACGGGCCGTCGTCGGGGCTAGGGGCTCGGGGCTGGAAGACGATGCATCAGGTTCCGCGCGAAGATCAGATCGAGCTCGCCGACGCAATCGCCGAGGGCGCCAGGCGCCGGCCGACGCAGGCGTTTGGCGAGTATTTCTCCGACACGGGTGGATCGTGCGCGCTCGGCGCGGCCTACGAAGGCGCCTACGCGCTGCCCCGCGACCCGCACGAAGCCCACGCCATCCGGCCGCGGATGGATCGCCTGTTCGCCTGTCTGGAAAACGTCCCCCG
>Ga0193696_1000152_pt1 | contig 28907 bp, 53 predicted proteins | sample L3m1metaG_FD_145074 | JGI IMG/M metagenome (GOLD analysis project Ga0193696, IMG submission 145074) | Soil microbial communities from a riparian zone of the East river system, Colorado, United States - L3m1 | ecosystem: Environmental > Terrestrial > Soil > Riparian zone | place: USA: East River... | reverse complement strand
AACTGGCAATTCAGTCCGAGCCGCAAGCAGTACCGCGATCCGGCGACCGGGAAGGTCTACGACCTCAATGGCAAGGAAGTCCAGTGATGGCCGAGGCCGATGATTGGCAACCGGTGTCAGCCGGGATCGATGATTGGCAACCGGTCAAGCCTGCGCGCCCCGAGACGGTGCCGGACGCTTTCCTCGACCGGCTGCGGCGCGGGCAGGCGATCGACCGCGTGCTTGGCGAGACATTGAAGGGCGCGCAAGAAGGATTCGGCAGCGAACCAATCGCGGGGACCGACCAGCATCTTGAGCATCTGTTGCATCGGCTATCGATCGAGCGCACCGATCCGACGAGTAAAGCTAGCCCGTTGCAATTCGACATGGTGACGGCCGGCGTGCTCGGGATGAAGAGCCCTGCCGTGGCGCCAGTGCGCGGGCTGGCGATGCTGGCAGACATTGCGATGCGCGGCATCAATGCAGGTGTCTTCGGCGCCGGCGGTGCGATCGGCCAGTTGGTCGATGAGGCCGGCGGCGAGGGTTCGAAGGCCCGGAAAGAGGCGATCAACTTCGGCAACTTCCTGATGATCGAGGGCGGCATGGGCCGCTTCTCGCGCCCACACCCGCGCATGGGAGATGAGGTGGTCGGCGGGTTGCCTAAGGCCGAGGACTTCAAGACGGCGGCGGAAATTGTCCATGATCCAGCGTCCCAAGCTCCCCTGATGAGCGCGGATGAAATCTACGCCGCGGCGGCGAACCTGCCTCACTATAAAGAGAATATGCCAATCGTTAGGGAGGTGACCGAGATTGCTGATGCGGTGCGCGTGGGGACTCCATTTGAGGAGGCGGTACAAGGCAAGAGCGTCGAGGCGATTGAAACTATCGGAGGAGACAAACTATTCAAGCGGTTGGCTAAGGATTGGAAGATCGAGCGTGACAATGAATTCGTCGAGGGAGAGGAGCGCGCCGTTGACTATGTGCTGCGTGATGCGGCCGGCCGCGTGAAGGCTCGCGCCAGTCTGGGGATAGAGGGCAACACGGCCACTCTAGCGGACATCAACTTGGTTGACCGCAATGGCGATGCGATGCCCACAGAGCGCGCGAGAAACCTATTGGGGCCAAGCGTCGTCCGCTCGATGCTGCGTGAGTTTCAGAAAGATTATCCAGACGTTACAAAGATCAACGCGGATCGGGTGAGCGGCGCTCGTGTCGGTGGAGAGTTCGACGTTAATAAGGGAGAAGAAATCTCGGTTGCCTTACGGGCCAACACCGAACAGCACCTCCGCGACCTATGGGAAGAGCGCGGCATCCACCCAGCCGAAGCTCTGCACGACGCGCAAAGCGATGCGTTTCTGCGGCAAGAGATAACTCGGCCTTTCAGCAAGACGGTTATTGACATAGGCGCCGATAAGTACCGCGCCCGCGTCAACGCCGATGGCGGAATCGAGATCACGCACAAGAACGACATTCCGCTGCGTGATCTGCCGCTGGACCAGATGCTTGAGACCTCGCAGATGCCACGATCGCTTGGCGCCGCCGCGTCCCCGCTTGACGCTCTGCGCCCCGCGTATGAAAGGGCCAAGGATCGGTTTGGCAGGGTCTTCATCTCCGACCTGATCAGAGAAAGTGGGGCAAGCAAGGAAACCGTCCACGCCATGCTAACGGAAGAGGCCGCGGCTGGTAGAGCCCAACTGAGTGGTTACAATTTGGCGCCCAGCAAATTGACGCCCGAGCAGTTGGCCGGATCGATCGTGGACGGCGGAGATCGATATACGAATGTCGAGTTCTTGGAACCAGAAGGGAGGCCAGGTTCACTCGGCGCCGCGGCGCCGGAACCAGTGCCCGACCTCGCGACACTGCCTGTATCGCCGCCTGGCCGTCTAGTTGCCGCAGCGAGGGGCGCCGTCGCCGATACTCTCGGCCTCGCGCGCAATGTTCAGTTTCTCCTCGATCCGATGTCAACCGGATCGGCCGAAGCCATGGTGATCGCGAAGGATGCCATGAACTCGGTGCGCCGGATCGATTGGGAATGGAGCCGCAGAGATCAGTACATCGTTGATAACTTCAACCGCGAGCAGCGCAAGCGCATGTGGGACGCCGCGGACGAGGAGAGCGTTGCGCTCCAACTCGGGGAAAGCCGCGAGCATCAGGGGCTAGTGACTCTGGAACCGAGCGAGCGGCTGAATGTCGAACTAGACCACGCGCACGCCCAGAATGCCTGGTTGCATGCCGTCGATGCCGGACTTGTCGAAGGCGAAGGTCTTCCGGCCTACACGCCGCGGATGGTCATCAACATCGCCAACGCCATGGATAAGGACGGCCCGGTCGCGCTCAATGCCACGGGCCAAAATGTGTTCACGCGCACCGCTCAGATGCGCCATCGCAAGTACATGACGGCCGAGGAAACCGAAGCCGCGGCGAAGGCAATCAATCCAGAGGCCGAGCTCGTGCGCGATATCCGCGTGTTGCCGATGGCGACGGCGCGGCTGGAAAAGGCCGTGGCTTGGCGAGAGATGATCAACCACATCGAGGAGACGGGGAAGGCCGCCGGCGATGAAACGATCTCGGTCGGCGAAATCCCGCAGGGCTCTCCTCATAAGTGGTTCACGGTAGACAACCCGGCATTCAAGAGGGTGCGGCCACGGTTTGAAACGGTTGATGGAAAGCGCGTGCCGATGAAAGATGCGGACGGCGAGATAGTATTCGATCGAGTGCCGATTTATGTCCGCGACGATTTCAAAGGACCATTGCTGTCGATCTTCGATGAGGCTCCGAGCAAGCACCCGGCCGCGGAGATGTCGGCCGACGCATATCAATTCCTGATGGCCCTCAAGGGCAAGTCGATGACGGTCATCATGAACTCGCCGCTGATCCACTTCGCGGTGGTGTGGGGAAAAGTCGTCCCGGCCGCGCCGATGGAATGGCTTGGCGCCAGGCTTTATTTCACGGGCTACCGGATCAAGAACGATCCGGCGCGCGCGGCCGAACTGATCGAACGCGGCCTTGCGCCCATCGGGCGGCGCGGTTCATTCCAGGACATCAGTTCCGTGGCCGAGGAGCCGAACCTGAAGCCTGGCCGGTCCTTCACGTCGGATGTGCTCGCGTTCATCCCTGGCCTGTTCAAGGAGGAAGCCGGCGTCGCGGTCAAGGAGGCGGTCGATAAGATCGGCGATTTCGTTCACAACACGCTGCTGTGGAATCGCGTCGAGGATGTCCAATTTGGCCTCGCGCAACATTTGAGCGACGGTCTGGTTCGGGCTGGATCAGAGCGCATAGTGGCGGATCGTATCGCCGCCCACTTCTCGAACATGATCGTTGGCTCGATACCGAAAGAAGCGATGTCGGGAGCGGCAAGAGCTACCGCCAACATGCTGATGTTCTCTCGCTCGTTCACGCTCGGCAACCTGCAAACTTTCAAGACCGCTACCGTTGGATTGCCGAAGCCTATCCTGGCGCAGATCATGCGCGACATGGGATCAACCGCGGCGGAGATGGAGGGCGTCTTGGGGGCCGGCGGCGACTACCTCAAGGGCGTCATGCGGCGGCGCGCGATGGGGACGGCGGCGCGCACCGCGCTCGGAATCATCGCCATCGACTACGTGATCTCGAAAGCAATCAATTCGGTCATCCAATCGTCGGTTAACGTCGCGGTCACGGACTCGACTTTCAGCGATGAGTTCCATGGCTACGCGCGGCGGATGCGAGAACTGGCCGACCAGATCAAGATGGACCCGTTCACGTTGATGCACCCGCTCGACATGGTGGAGAAGCTAACCCCGATGTCGGAGAACGAGCCTAGCAAGGCCAACCGCATCTTCATCGGGTACGACAAGGATGGCACGGCGCTCTATGGCCGCAACCCAATGGGCAAATATCCCGAGGAAATGGTCGACTGGATGACCGGACCGCTCGACATCATGCGCCGCAAAATGAGCCCTCTTGCGGGCGGCATCTATGAAATCATGGCTAACGATCGCGGATTCGGGCTAAAGATTCATGACCCCACCGCCAAGTCGTACGGCGATCAGCTCATGAACATGATCCTGATTGGCCGGCACATGGTCGAGAAGCATCTGCCGATGGACCAGCTTACCGGCGCTGTTGACCTGATCGGAGGCGCGCTCGGCAAGGATACCGGCGACCAGCGGGCGAACGCCTTACGCACCTTCGCCCCCGTGGCCGGGTTCACGGTCTCCCACGGCGCTCCTGGTGGCATGGCAAAGGGCGAGGTCTATTCCGAGATGGATAGTTACCAGGCCAAGTTCGCCATCGAATGGCCGGCCATTCGCAAGCAGTTTCAGCGCGGCGAAGTCGAGGAGGCGCATAAGGCTCTGGCTGCTCTTGGCGTGAGCCCAAGGGATCAGCGGAGCCTAGAACGGTCGGCACTTAACCCAGGTCGAATTGGGGGCCAAACACTACAAAACTTCCTCCGCCGCGCCACCCCCGAGCAGATTGATCGCTTCGACCGCGCGCGCGAGAGAACGCCATAGCAATGGTGCGTTGCCCGCTTCTGCCGTCCCGATATTTGGGTCGGCATGCGCACCATCCTCGCCGTTCTCTTTTCGCTCCTTGGCTCACTGCTCGCGCCGGCATGTGCGCAGGTGCCTCCGCCGATACCCGCACTCCCTGACACCGAACGGCGAACGACCTACGCCATTACGGCGCAGACCGGCCCATTCCCGGTCAATTTCCAAATCTATGGCGACGGCACAGATTATCAAAACTGGGTCGAGGTTTGGCTTAATGGGGTGAGGTTGGGGGCGCCATCACAATGGCAACTCAGCCTCACATCCGGCACGCTCGCCACCTCCGCGCGGCCTCTGCAAAATGCGCAAGTCACGCTCACCACAGCGAGCACGGGAACGCTCCAAATCGTCGGTGCGCGCCGGCCGCGGCGCCTGTCTCAATTCAGCGAGAACCAACCCCTTAGCGCACGCAACCTCAATCAAGCTCTGACCGACATCATCGCCGAGAACCGCGAGACCTGGGACAGGACCAACGATGTTTCGGGACGCGCATTGATGGCGCCGCCTGGAGAAATCTTGTCGGTCTTGCCGCCGGCGGCCGGCCGCTCGGGGCTTCTGCTCAGTTTCGACGCGGGCGGGCAACCGATCATGACGAACGGGTCAACCGTCGTCACGACGATTGGCACAGGCATGTTGGGATTCCCGACAAGGGCGTCGGCACAAGCGGCTACGATCGCTCTTGCGGTCAACACGCTACTGATCAGTGGATATGCTGCTGCCGGCGATGCGCCTCTGGCGACCTACGTCCGCATCGCCTGCACCGCCGTCGTCGCATGGGGCTTCCAATCTGCCGACAAGCTCGACAGCGGTGGGGCGACTTGCACCGGCACCAATATCAACTGGATACTGAAAGCCCCGGTGCTTCATGTCCAGCAGTTCGGCGGAAAATGCGACGGGGCCACAAACGATGCCACCGCATTTCAGAACCTGATCAATGCAGGAATTGCGCTGGGCTTGCCCGCCAGATTTAGCACACTCGGCCCTCCTGGGTTCTGCGTTGTCAACAGTTCCCTGACAATCAACGGCTCCATAGATTTTGGGGGCTCGTTTATCGGCTATGGTCTGTCTCAGCAACAAGGCCACGGCGCATTTTCGACGGGGGCGTTTTTACAATTCCCGGCGAACACTAACGCGATCGTTGTAGACACTCCCAAGCCAGTGAAGCTGCATGACTTCGGACTATTTGGTTCTGGAGTCTCTGCCAGCGGTGCCGGCATCGTCGTTACCGATTCCTCCGGGTATGTCAATCAGAACTCGATTTTCGACAATCTCTTCATTACATCGTTTTTTAGTTGTTTTGAGATGGACAACGGGGCTGTGTTCAAGCTGATCAACAGCACTCTAACCTCATGCACCGGGACAGGAGCGCTGATCAAAGACGTTTTCAATCCGGATGGTGGGGATAGCGTAATAGCAGCCACTGAATTTGATATGAGTAGCGCCACGGTCGATGCTGTAACATACGAAAGCGGCGGCGGGCTGAAGTTCTGGGGAAATAAGATAAATAGCGCCCGCATAGGCTTAAAACTCAACCTATTTTCCGGTGTTGTGAACACCGGCATTTTGAATGTTTTCGGGAACAGCATCGAGAATGTAGATACTGCAATCCAACTCAAGCGCGGGCTGACCACCGGGTCTTTTTACGCGGTGCAAATTTCGGGTAATCATCTCCGCGCAAATGTAACCACGATTGAGATACCTACTGATGCGACAGGGAGATGGATCAGCGATGTTGTTATCACCGGCAATTCCTTGATTTGTTCTGTCGCATGCGTCGCCGCTGATAGCGTGAGTGGGATCACTGTAGTAGGGAATATGTATCATAATGGCGGGGTCGGGACGGCTCGGCCCGTCATTCTTCTATCCAACATTCTTGGCGGGCATGTCGGCCTCGGGCCGATAAACGGCTCTTTCAACCCAAACTCTTTGGCCGGAACCTCCGTTACCGAAGAAATGAGGAATGAAATTACGATACCTGTGTTGACCGGGTGTGGAGCCGGACCGTCACCAACGATAGACGGCACAAGTGCGAGCGGAGAGGTGGTGATCGGTGGAGGGGCGACGACTTGCACTATAACATTCGGCACTCCTTACCTTAATCGGGTTTTCTGCACGGTGAGCAATCACTCTGGAACCGGGGTGCTTTACAATGCCGCCACTCTCGCCGCCATAGTAATCACTGGTGGTGTCGCCGCTGGCAATCGGATTAGCTATACATGCAATGGTAGATGATCACCCACATCAGGCGAGAAGCCGCCATGAAGGTACTCACCGCGATACTACCGATCATGATCCTTTGGACGATGTGGCCGGCGCAAGGCCGCGAACAATACCCTGGACAATGGGCGCAGGTTGATCCCCAGAAGCGGGAGTGGTTTCGTAAGCAGATGGTGCCTGGAGCAAACGTCTCTTGCTGCTCGGAGGCCGATTACGATGGTGTGGACGAAGATATCCGCGACGGCGAATACTGGGTGCGCTGGGATAAGTCGGTCGCGATGCATCCCGAAACCAAAGGATGGATGCTGGTGCCGGACGCGGTAATAATCCCCGGTCCAAACCAATACGGCCCCGGCGTCTGGTGGGTCTATAGCGAGGAGACTGGCCTATCGATCCGGTGCTATTCGCGTGGCCCGCAATTCTGATGGTCGTTGTTCTTTGGTTCATCGTCGCCATCTGCTTGATGTACGTCGCGGGCAAGTTCATCGAGCTCGCAGAGAATTTGTGGAAAGCATTTGAGCCAGTGAGAAAGTTGAAACGTGGCACATGATCATCCGTTGGCCCAAGGACAATGAGCAAGCCCTCATCGAATTCTATGGGGCACCCACGGCCGCCGTGGAATCTCAACTGGTAAATGTCACCCCGCCGTTCCGGATGACCTACGCCGGCGAGCCGATTAGCGGCATCAAGTGTCATCGCAAATGCGCGCAAGCCCTTAGTGTTGCGCTCAACCGAATCTGGGACGCTTATGGGCACGACCAGGCCGCAATCGATAGGGACCGAGTGTCGATCTACGACGGCGTCTACAATCCCCGCAAGATTGCCGGAAGCGACCGTTGGTCGAACCACGCCTTCGCTGCGGCCATCGACATCGACGCCCCCCACAACGGTTTCAATAGCGGGCACGGCACCATGCCGCAGCGCGTCATCGACGCCTTCAAATCGGTCGGGGCGCGCTGGGGCGGGGACTACAAGGGGCGCACCGACCCGATGCATTTCGAGTTCTGCGGCGAAGGGATATTTTCGGATGAAGGCATTTCACTGCCGCCGATACCCCCGCCGCCGCCAGGGCCGGCGCTTCCGGTATTGCAGGCAGGCAGCCGTGGACTTGATGTCAGGAAGCTGCAAGGAATCCTTTTCGTTGATGGCATCTTCGGAGAGACAACGGAAAATGCCGTCATTGCCTTTCAGAAGCAGAAGGGCCTCGACGGCGATGGGATTGTCGGCCCTGACACTTGGCGCGAGTTGCTGAAATGGGCGGGCCAGACCCCGCCTCCTGTGCCGCCTACGAATCTGATCAGGCAACAGACAGGTATCACCGCGACTGTATTCGGCGGGGAGGATGTTCAATATAGCGCGTACACGGGGAAACTACTCAACGCCACGGACTTGTATCTGTCCTTGCCCGCCACGTTCAAGGGAGAGCGGCCAAAGGTTCGCGTATTCGCCAACGGGAAGGCGATCGAGGCGTCCATCGAGGACAAGGGACCTTGGAATATAGACGACCCCTATTGGGAAACCGGGGCGAGGCCGCAAGCCGAAACTGGTACTGACAAGCGCGGCCGGAAGACGAACCTCGCGGGGATCGACCTATCGCCGGAACTCGGCCGAAGGCTCGGCATCGATGGAAAGGGCAAGGTTGATTGGGAGTTTGTCGGTACCGACGCAACTAAGCCAGCCCCGGCGGATTGGAAGGACTTCGACATCTGGGCTTGGCTCAAGAGCCTTTTCTCAAAATAGGAGACTGCCATGAACGGATTTGATCTTCTCGGAAAACTTCTGCCATACCTACCCCTAATCGGTAGCGCGATCCCTTTCGTGGGGCGGATTGTCTCCCGCGGGTTCACAGTCAACGGGCTCAAGGAAGACCTCAAAGAATTGAGCCCGTACGTTCTCGATTGGCTCAAGGGAACTGGATGGGTCAACTTCCCCGCCGTCCGTGACGAATTGAAAGTGGCCGCGGGGGCTATAGTCTATGCTCCCGAATATGTGATGAAGATTCAAAAGTTGCTGAACCAAGTGGTGTCGCCGCCTCCCCACCTCGATGTAGATGGCTTTATCGGGGAGAAGACGAAAGACGCCGTTGGCGCCTACCAGGAAGCCAAGGGGTTGGTTGTTGACGGCTTCCCCGGCGACAACACATTAGCGTCGCTGCAAGCCGATGCCGTAAAGACCGTCCCGAAGACGCTCGGTGGGGAGGGCGAGAAGAAAAATACCGTGGAAGTCCCCACGGTTGCCCCGGCTGCTGTGAACCCTTCGCCGGCAGTGGCGCCGCCATCATGACCCTCAGTGATTTCATTGCGACCGTACTTGTGTTGGTGCGTCAGGGCCGCTGGGATGAGCTTGGCGCCTACCTTGCTGTCATACAAGAATGGCAGCGGACCAATCCGACTGGAAACCAACTCTCCGACCTTACCGAGGTCAAGGCGGGGATCAAGGAACTTCGCGACCTCGTAATCGCAAACCAGGAGACCATCATGTCGAGACAAACCGAACTGGCTGCATCCGTTGCCGATCTCAAGGTGGCATGGGTAGAGGCTTCCAATGACATCCTTACTGAGATCGAGCAACTGAAGACAGCCCTAATGTCGTCCGGGACTTCGGATGCGGCTGTTGATGCGGCGATTGCAGAGCTAACGGCTACTGCCGAAGCGATGAGGGCCAAGTCCGTTGAGTTGAAGGTCGACGACTAACCCTGTGGGCGTCCCGCCATGCCGAACACGGATGAAGACTTCAATAGCCTCGTTCTGATCGGCATGGCGACCATCATCCGCCTGTTGCTGCGCGACTATCGCGACGACGGCAAGGACGCGATTAATCTGGCCGAGGAGATGGAGAGGGCTGCCGAAGCAATGATGGAAAAAGACGAAGCTAAGACTTCGACTTAATACGGGCCTCGCGACCATGGAAAAGAACGGTTATGGTATATCTGCTGCTCTCATGGAGCTTCTTGAGGCGAAGCTGACGGCGGTCGTGGCCCGCATAAACGAGGGCGACAAAGCGATCCGTCTGCTTCAGGAATTTTCCAATCGAACACCGACCACGATGGACGTGCAGCATGAGACCACGGCGCTCCGCGAAGTCGTTATGGAAAAGTTTGGCGGCATCAAGACACAATTAGCGGAACGTGATGTCCAAACAGAAAAGGCATCTAAAGATGTCAAGAGCGCGGTCGATGCTGCTTTCGCCGCCGCCAAAGAAGCCGTTGGGGAACAGAATAAGTCTAATACTCTAGCGATCACGAAAAGCGAGGCCGGGGTTAAGGAGCAGCTTGGGATGCTCAGTCAGGCAAGCGCAACAAATATCAAGGCATTAGAAGACAAGATCAGCGACATGAAGGACCGGATCACGATCATCGAGAGCAAGACCAGCGTCTCCGATCCATCGACGGCGATTACTCTCGCGAAGCTGGATGCCACCGTGGCGCAGCTTAGGTCAACGACCGACTTCGGCACTGGGAAATCCGCGGGTCAGGTAGCTTTGTGGGCATTAATCGCTGGCATTCTCGGATTGTTATTGGGTCTGGGTTCGCTTGTCGGATTCGTCGTCAAGGCGGCTCACTAATGACACCGGATCAGGAAAGAGAGCTTTCCAGGATATTGGATAGCCTTGAAAAGAAATCAGAAATAGATTTTGGCTCGATGATTTTAGTAATCACTGTTGTCGCGCTTGCTGGCGGCGTCATCGGAATCTTCATTCGTATCCTTATAGGAGAGTAAGGCATGCGCACAAAAAGTCTCACCGTTATACTGCTTGGCGCCGTCGTTGGCGTTGTTGCTTTCTATTATGGCTACAAGCTTGGAGACAGGTCGAAGCCCTACGATCGTATCTTCGGGCTGGTCACTCCGGATAGCCCCACCGAATGCGGCTTACCTCCTGGGCCAACTCCCAATGTGATCCTGGTCGGCGGCTGCAACAGACAGGAGTGGACCGTGGAGCGGCGCAAGGCATGCGACGTGACGCCAAACGATCCGGTTGTGAGGAGGTGGCTCGTTGATACGAATGGTGATGTTGTAAAACTTCCGGTTATTATGAGCGAGCAAGTGAACGGACAAGTGCCCCGGATGAGCAAGACGTTCATCCAGCCGAAGGTCGCGCCAGGGTGGGTCTCGTATCGAGCCAGGGTTTGCGTTGAATGTCGAACGGATGCCTTCCTAATGAACGGGATGGTCAATCCGATCCATCGCATCGCCCCGATCTGCATCGACGGGTTGTCAACCGAGTACCGCGTCGAGGCGACGGCACCCTCGAAATAAGGAACGGCTATATGACTACTGTAGATATCAAGGCCAACTATGGTGCGGCCGGCGACGGTCAGAAGGTGATCGCTAACTTCACCATCGGCAACGGGTCGGCCAGTCTCGCGTGCACGAATGCGACCCCATGGGTTAGTGGGGATGTTGGCAAACTGTTCTCTATGACCAGGGCGGGTCCGGGTGGATACATATTACACGGAACGATCTTGGCGGTTCTCAGTAGCAGTCACGTCACTTTGAGTGTCCCCGCTGGCATAGCTCTTGCGAATGCAGCATGCGCATTCGAGTGGGGCACTGACGACGCCGCGGCCTTTCTGGCATTTTACAACGCCCACCAAGGAGAGACGGGCGTTGTTCTCAACATGCCGGCCGGTAGGTACATCCTGTACTCAACCCCAGGCAATTGGGGGTTTGGATTCAGAATTCCCGGGCTGGTCGTCAACGGCGTGGGCGGCAAAGCTATTTTCAGCAACTTGATGATAGGTGCGGGTACCAATTTCGGTGGGATTTCCGGTCACCTCGACGACAATAACCCGTCTCATAACGGCGCGCGCCTCAACAGCGTCAATGCTGGCGCCACAACTCTAGTGCTGAAGGACGCTGCCGAGGCGGCGAACTTTGCGACCAATAGCTGGGTCATGATCGGCGGCCTCGACATTCAGAGCGAAGGTGCTCCGATCAATCTGCATTGGTTTGAGTACGTAGTCATCACGGGGAAGTCTGGGGCGAACATCACCATTCAGTCCCCTCTCCTGAATAACTATCTCGACACGTGGCCACACAAAAATGACCCGTATGGGGGTCCGGTGTCCCTATTCCCACTGATCCCCGGCTGGGACTGCGGACACGTTTACAATGACATCGGCAATGAGATGCTTGGTGGCGGTGTCAACAGCAATGGAAGGGACGTTACATTCAACCGCGCGTATTCGCTAGGCTTGGGCCAGGACCCTGTGTGGGCGATCGTCCCCAACCCGACGCGAGACGAAGACTACCTCAACGGCGCATCGATCTTTGCTTCATCTTGTATGAACTGGACGCTGAACGATTACGACGGTTCGACCAGCAGCATGGAGATGGATAAGCTGGTGCAGAAGGTGACGATCAATGGCGGAACCTTCCGAGGGTTTAGCTGCCAGTCGTCGTCGATCGCCATGCTGGAAGTGATCGACGCTAACATAACGACATTCATTTCCGGGACTCCGAGAAACGCCAGGTTCATCAGAAGCACTATACCTGACGATGCATTCTTCTTCGGCCCCACATCCTACGGGGCGTGTGAATCTGTCTACGCGGAGGACTGCGAGTTTAAGGGTCCTTTCCGCAATAACACTGCGGTTTACGGTCCCGGCAATGGATCGGTCGATGGCCCCTCTGAGCAGTATACCATGGCTGGCGGTATCATCCGCCGTCTGAAGAATGAGGGGAACCAAGACGCCCCGCAATGGGGGATTCCGCTTAGTGCCGCCGGGTCTGGTTATTGCTATTGGCGAGGGAAGTACCGGTCCCAAAAGGTGGTCAAGATACTCTCGGTCTATGACGACGCGACCCACTATTATCTGCAGACAGACGAGCCGGATGGGTTCCCGACAGATACTCCGAGGGACAACGACGGCAATCTGGGAATCGGGACAGTGCCGTGTCCGCACTTGACCTTTATCCGATGCAGGGGGAACGAGGCCGCAGAGGCTTTCTCGAATGCTCCTCCCAACACGCCGCTCGGAAATTTCTGGAAGCTCCCCTACTCCGGGAACATCAGCAATACGCACGATGTCATCCCGATGATCGGCAAGCTGACTAGCTGCGTCATCGACGTGACGACCCCCTACACGGGGGCAGGTCCGTGTACTCTCACGCTATTTGGCAACGCCATTCGGATTCCGGGGCCTGCTATCGTTGACATCTCGGGGATGTGCTCGGTCAATCTCAAGGTGGCCGGCACTCGGACGTTCACGGCCGGCAGTGGCTGGACCGGTGGTCAGTCTGGGGATTCGCTCAGCGATCCCGGCCCCGTGTGGCTGGTCGAGAACGAGCAACAGCCAACAGCCACATCCGTGGCAGACAACTTCCCCACGGTCACGATCACGATCCAATCGGACTCCGGCATTGCCCCGCGGGATGCTCCGCCGCCCCCGCCCCCACCTCCGCCGCCTCCTCCTCCACCGCCTCCGCCTCCGCCTGTCCTCGGCCCAGCGTGCATGTGAGGAGCAAACATATGAGAAGGCCCAAAAAAATGGCAGCTATCAAGGTTGGGTCGTCGGTCCTTTGCATCGACGATTCCGGCTTCGCTCCGACGCATGGCGAGACGATGCCGGTGGCGCAACATACCTACACGGTTCGCCAAATTCTCACCTCGGGGGCGCAGAAGTGTTTCCGTCTGCGCGAGATCGTCAACGCGCCTGCGCTATATGCCCCCGAGGGTTCGCCGGCTGTCGAGTGTTCGTTCCGCGCGAACCGTTTCATACGGAAACCGTAGGAGGCTACCATGTCCATTGGAATGATTCTGCTCGTAATCCTCGTCATAATCCTTCTCGGCGGCTTCAGCGGCATCGGAGGTGGTCCGTTCTATGGGACCGGCCACTATGGCGGCGGTGGGATCGGGCTCGTCCTGGTGATCGTGCTGATCCTGGTCTTGCTCGGGAAGCTGTAGGACGGGTTCACACCCTCACGCAATGATGTAGAAATCCGACTATTGCGATTATCGAGAGAATGGCGAGCCCCTCGACAAGAACGAAAGCGGCGATCAAGTACAGCAGGTCCATCGTATCCTCCTATAGCCTGTCGTCATCTTCGGAGAACGCCAACATTCCGAGGACGACCACCATCACCGTCGTCAGTAGGACCACCAGCGATCCGTCCATGGCCTGTTCTCTTCCTGTTCACGATTCGCTATCATCTTGATCTCTCTATAATTTTCCGTTCTGGGACAGAACGGCGGACCATCGATGAATCAATTATTTATCCCCCGGATTTTCTGGGCTCGAACTGCACGACCGTTCCCGCGATGTTCTTCTCTTCATTCCGTAGGGCGGCGACGGCGTTCTGCTGCTGCTCCGAGAACCGGGTGTAGCGCTTTACCATCTTTTCGGACATGCCGATCCGGTCGGAAATCTGCCGGGTGTTGTTGCCGGCGCGCAGGAGGCGCACGCAGGCGGTCCCGCGGAGCCCGTGCAGGACGAGCTCCGTTAGCTCGGGATGCCGTTGCCGTTCGACCCACCATGCCCACGTCAACGCCTCGCGCGTGCCCCACGGCCCTCCGGAGGGCCGCTCAAGGATGAACCCCGGCCGGCGTTCCCACCCGGACATTACCGCAATTAATTCGCGCGGGAAGGGCACCCAGACGCGCGCCTTGGTTTTTTGCTGGATGACGTTGACGCCGGGATGGCCTTCGAACGTCTCGATGTCCGTCCATCGCATTTTGACCAGATCGCTCCCGCGCTGCCCGGTGTTGGCAGCGAGCGTGATGACGCGCGCAAGTGCCGTGGGCGTGACCTGTTGACCGAGGAGAACCTGTGCATCGGTCCAGGGCAGATGCCCGCCGTCCGATCCTTCAATTTCGCATCCTATCGTGATGACCCGTGGGAGTAGGTCACGCACGATCGCCCACTTCTCAAGCTGCCGGAGGGCGCGGTAAGCCACCTCTTGTTTGGCCGGCCGATCGACTAGCCCGTCGAGGAAGGCTTGCACGATCGAAGGCCGCATTTCCTTGATGGGCACGCCGCCGAGGCGGTCCGGGTGCTCTGCAAACCGCAATTCGGCGCCCCACAGTTTTTGCGTGGACGGCGCGTAGCTCGAAAATTTCGGGCTGTAAATGTACGCGTGGATCACGGCCGCGAAGCTGTCAGGCGCGATCTTTTGGATTGAGCCCCGACCGGGTTGCATTTTTGATCCTTTCGATCAGTTCCGCCGAGGATGGCACTTCGACGGTACGCGAGGCAAGAGCCTGCTTGATGATGTGGCCTACCTGCCCGTTGACGCTACGGTCCTCCGCGGCGGCCCACGCCTTGAGTTCGCGGTGGTCGCGCTCGCTCAAGTAGACATGCATGTCTTTGTTGAGCATGCCTTCGCGGGTCATCGTCCGCTCTTCTTCTTCTTGAATTCGTCCAGCGTTATTGCCCCTCGCTGCGAGGGCAAGCCGAGCATCCCGTACATTAGGACGATGCATTCATTGCAAATTGCGACAGTCGGGCCATCGATTAACCGAAAGATTTCCTTTTCGTGCTTGCCGCAGAACCCGCAATATCTTTGACGTTTTGGATTGCGTTTAAGATTTCCTGGCACAAGGCGGGTCATTTGGGTGTTCCGAGATGATATTTCCCACACGATGGGCACTTGTAGACTTGGCATGGGCGCTGTCTCTTGGTGCGCGTGCAAACGGCATTGGCGACGGCGCGTGACTTGTACGCCTGTTTTCCACAACAATGAACTTGCCAGTTCCGTCTCTTGGCTCCGTCCGATGCCCATTGTTTTGCTTCTTCGAAAGTCATGATGCTGTTTCCTTTGCGGCATCAACTTCGAGCGCGCGCGGTTTGTGTCGTCGGTCGAGCGCTGCTTTGAGCGTGGGTTTTAGACCGATCGGAACTTGTTTCCACGAAGCCGCAAGCATCTCCATGCCATGGTTAGCCGCGGTGTTTAGTTGAGAGTCCCAATCCTCCAGAATAGCGGACTCATCGGTGGCCGCCCCGCCCTGGTGGGTGGCTGGGGTTGGGGGCGAGGCGGCCGGTCCCGCCGTCGTGGGGGATGCGGGGGACGACGGCGGAATACTTTCGCCACGCGCCCATTGTGCGAGCGCGCGGCCGGTTTCCTTGGTGATTGGGCGGCCATCTATGAAAATTGCCTTGAAAAACTCCGGGAGCTTAATCATGAAGTCCTCGCCCACCTTGTCGGATTGCCACACTGGAACGCCATCAGACTTGGGCGGGAGCACACATGTTACATCCATCTGCGCCACGATAGTGAACGGCGCGATCGGCATGTAGCCGATGTTGGTAGGGACCAATTTGCCGCGGTCGTTGGCGACCTGCTTCACCTTCTCGCGCGAACGGAAGCACATGATCATCGGCGTTTGAATTTGAAGCAGACCGTTCATCATGTCTCGGCGTGACGCCTTCGGTTTGATCCATGCGGCCTGGCCGACGCGCTCGCGCTTGGCCCAATCCTCGCCGGCCATGCGATCAAGTTCTTGGTCGTGCCAGTCAAGCACGCCGCCCTCGCCTTCGTGTTCGTCCGACATGGAATCGATAATGATGGCGCAAGGATTTAGCTTCATGGCCTCGCGGACGGCGGCGAGAAAATCGAGCGGCTTGAACGGGGCCTGGAAATCGATGCGTTTGAACTTGAAAATGTCGGCGTATTTTTTTGACCGGCCGCCCTCGGTGTCGATCAGCACGGCATCGCTGCCCCCGACCATCTTCATGCCCTCCGCGAGCGTCAGGGCGCTATAGGTCTTGCCCGATCCGGGCGGTCCCATGAGGCCGACCAACAATGGGACTTGCTCGCGGACGGAGTCCTTGACCTCGAAGGCTCGGATGGGGATCATAGCGGACCTTCAGCAGGGACGATTACGACCCCCGTAACGGTTTGCCCAGGACAAATTGTCATACCGGGACGATACGGAACCTCTGCTGGTTGGTCCCAGCATTTGATCTTTGTATGTATTATCGCGCCCAACAATAAGATCATCACGCACCACCCAACAGTTGCCCCAAACCAAAGCCATGTCATCATTATGCGGGTCATAGCAGGCGCTCCTTCTCGGCCGCCTTTCGGTAATCTGTAGCAATGGCCTCCATGCACGCGATCTCGTGCGCGGCCTTGCCGGCGGACATTTTGCCGTCATCGACGCGTCGCTTATATACGTACTTGCGATATTTCAATTCGCGTTCGGCGCAGGCGAGTTTGTCGGCCGCGGTGATGATGTCGGTCATGTCAAACTCCTAAAATTATTCTCAGAACCCATCGCGTGCTGACATACGCGCCTATCAGCCAACCTCCGATCACGACAAGGAGAAAGACCAGGGCTGGAATGGGGTTGCCTTCATCGAGCTTGCGGAGGCTGATGTCGCACGTCTTTTCCCAAAATTCGGTGAAGGCCTTCATCGTCAGCCAGCCATGATGTTGTCGTTCGGCATGCGCTCGCGCGCCGCATCCTTGACCTCGCGTTCGAGCCACGCGCTCTCGGCCCAGCCGGGGTATTCGGGAGTGACGATCTCGGGCGGATAACCGGGCCAACGGTCGGTCACCATGCAGTGGCGCCAGATCGTCATCGCCATGTCGAGCATCTTGCCGCCCATCGTCATCGCGCCTTCCGACATCTCGACGACTTGCAGGCAGTAAGGTTGCTCGGTTTCCTGGACGACGAAGAGGTAGCGGCGTCGGTATCCGAGCGGGTCGAGCGCGTTGAGGCCGCGCCGCGCCATCGCTGCTTGGATCGGCCAGCCGGCGTTGACCATCATCCGGCCGAGCCCGTGCGCAGCAACCGACATATCCGTGGTCTTGTAGTCCACGAATGTAGCGCGATCGGGAGTTAACCAATCGACCATTTGTCGAAGCCAGATATCGCCCTCTTGCCAAGCGAGCACCACCTCGGCGTCTCCCATGGTGTCGATGAACATCGAATGGAGCCCACGCAAGTCGAGTTGCGCGCGCGCGGCAACCATCATCCGCTGCGCTTTGGCGTAGTGCTTGCCGAGCACGGCGAGCTTGCCCTCGGCCGCCGCTGCGGCACGCGCCTGTTGCGCCGCCTTGCTGCGCCAGTCCTCGGCATCCGGCACGACCGTGATAGCCTTGCCTCGACCAAGCAGTAGATTGTGCGCGATGTTGCCCACGTCGTACTTGGTATTGTCGTCGGGAAACCAATCTGGATTGAGCCGTGGATGCGCGTACCAAGCATGCAGCGGGGATTTTTCGATCAAAATCTTCGCGATCGATTGCGTGAGCGACGGCGCCGGACAGGGATCGGCGAAATAGTCAGCAATCGGAAAGTCCGTAAAGATGCCGGGTTTCCAGATGTTATTAGGATCGTCGGGGAGGCTCATGACCGCTCCATTATTTTGGCGTGCTGCTTACAGAACTCACCGTTAGGTCCATGGCCGCGCACGCTACTGCATTGCCTCGGAACCGATGTATGGTGTGGTTGGATTTCAATGACGCAGCAGCGAGGGTCTTCTTTAACGCCGACCTCATTCCACCCCCATTTTCCGTAGCGTCGGATACCGTTCTTGTCTTTGTCAGGGATGCGCATCAGGGCAACTCTCCAGTTTTCTCTCAATCGCTGTGATCGCCGCGTCCATTGTCGGGTCGGTGGCTCGGAGTTTGGCGATCCTGGCGACTGCATGTAAGACCGTCGTGTGGTCGAATCCGCCGGCTTTGTGGCCAATCTCCGGGAGCGAATATGATGTGAGCTTCCTGGCGAGATACATGCAGACCATGCGGGCTCGCGCCAAACTGTTCTCAGCACCACGACGGTGAGACATGATTTCGAGCTTCGAGATGCCGAACTGAGCACAGACGGCTCGTCGAATCTTCTCGAAACGGGGCGTCATCCACGCCTTCTCTTGCGAGGTCACCACCAACCAGTCGCGCGGCTTGGGCGGCGGCGGTTCATATCCGCATGTACCTCTTGGGCATTCAATCGCGAGGCCGCATCCAACAGTCCCCATTTTGCACCTTGGTTCGGATAGTTCCTCTCGGGACACGGATCGGGCTGCAAGAACTGCTCTACGCAACGAATACTGCTGCATACTCATTTGGCCCTCATGACCGTTCGTCGGCATCAAGCCGATGCCGCTCTTGCGCCCGCCGCCAGATGGCGGTGGCGAGGTGTTCGATCTCTGTGTAGTTGGCGTAGTAGGACGAAAGGCGGTACGCGAGCCCGAGCGCGTCATCCCAATTGAGGACGTTGGCCAGGACGGCATCGCTAAGTTGATCGGGACCGGTCTCCGGCGCTGATGTCCATCAACAACCGGCCCCCCTTGCTTTCCCTGTCAGCCCCCACTGTCGCCGCCGTAGCGTGGTGGGCAGGTTCCGCAACCAGATCGCCCATCTCAATCGGCTCGACCGCGATCACCTCGCCGCCCGTGCCTTCGCACCAGGGGCAGGCATCGATGCATTCTTTTGGCGACCTGCCGTTATATCTACAATGGCACATGCCGTCGTAGAGAGCGGCTTGGGCGCATCCTTCCGTGCCGCAGACCTCACACCCCACCACCCGGACATCGGGCGCATCAGCGGCCAACGTCGAGTCCGTGCGGGGCATCGTGGACAGGATGGCACGGTGGTCGTTGTCCCCGACAACTCCCATACGGAGGAGCATGAAGGTGATGAAGTCGAGCGGGGAGGCGGCGCTCATGCCGAGGCCCCAACGATAGGCGCGGACTGCAAGAGCGTGATCAGTTTGGTGGCCTGCCGTTCATAAGAGGAATCCCCGGCGGCGCGGGCGGCGGCGGCGGCGGAGGAGGAGGCGGAGGCGGCGCGGGCGGCGGCGGCGGCGGAGGAGGAGGCGGCGCGGGCGGCGGCGGCGGAGGAGGAGGAGGCGGCGCGGGCGGCGGCGGCTTCGGCGGCCGACCAACGGTCGTCGCTGGGCTTCGTGCCGTCTATCCATTCACGGTAAAGCCCGCCGACTTCAGCCAGTGACGCGAGAGATCGCGTGTATTTGGTGTGTGGAGGAACTTCCTCTGTCATGAGCCAATGCGCGAACCGCGGCCAGACCATCGCGAGGTCGGCCCCCGGTGCAATGGCGCCCATGAAGCGCTCTGGCCACGCTTGTGCCGCGCCATTTGGCAAACCCTCGAACAACCGATCTTCAAGGTATGCCAAGGTCCGCGGGATGGCGAACAGCCGCTCATATTCGGAGTGCTGGTTGCCATGGATGGTGCAGCCGACAGCACAGCCTTTCCCGTACTCCCAGTACTTGCCTTTGACCAGTTCGTCGGCCGCGCGATGGGCGGCAAGCTGGGCGAGAATGGCGGCCTTTTCGGCTGGATCGTTGTGGTAGGCGATGAGCGGGGAGTTTTGGGGCAAAAACATCGGGGGTCCCTCCGGAATGATGGAGGGCAACGTAAACGATATTTACGTCATGCGCAAGTGGCGGCGTAATTAATTTTTACCGCGATCCATCTTTCCAGTTTCCCGGCAACAGATCATTCGGAGATACACCCAAGAGTTGGCAGATTCTTATTAACGTCGAAAAACGTGGCTCCGCTTTGCCGGCCTCATACGTCCTATAGGTGTGCGGCTCCAAGCCTGCATCTTTAGCCAGGTCCGATGCATGATGATATTTACTCGCCTCGCGAATTCGTTTAAGCGCCGTCCCGAAGGCAACGGTCGCTATGTCTCCCTTCTTTGAGTCGCTCTTTGCGGCCATTCCAACCCCCGATTCACGGGGTGGATTGTCCGATTCTACCAAGGTCTTAGCACGTCATTGCTCCTTACGCGGAAAACACACTTGCGCGTAACGATTGTTTACGTTATGGATGCGCATGATTAGCGATTTCCTCAAGACACTCGGCGGCCCGCATCGTGTAGCCGCCCTCCTCTCTGAACAGACGGGTGAGAACGTCAGCCGCCCACGCGTAGCCATGTGGGGCGTCAAGAATTATGTGCCGTATCGCTGGCGGATGCCGCTCTATCGACTGGCCCAGGATTGCGGGCAGCCGATCCCGCCCGAAGTGTCCGAGGGCGTAGTTTTGGAGCGCTCCACATGAATCTCCCCTTCGCAGTAAGTGCCCTGGGCCGTCTTTCGGAGCAACCCGATGCTCCATGAACTGCTCATCTACTGTCCTGAAACAGGAGCGTTCCGCAGGCTTAAATCGTCCGGGCCGGAACTAGCCGGAACAATTGCCGGAACGATAAACTCGCACGGGTACGTGGCCATCAGAGTTGGCGGCAGGCGTTATAAGGCGCATCGGCTCGCGTGGTTCTTTGCTTATGGCAAGTGGCCCACGGGCCAGATCGATCACGCTAACCGGAATAAGGCCGATAATCGTCTTGCCAATCTGCGGGAGGCTAGTCCTCAACAAAACAGAGTGAATTGCGTCAGACCAAGCCGGCGCGCAAAGACGGGATTTATGGGCGTTGAAGCTAAGCGCGGGAAGTTCGCCGCCGCGGTGCGCATCAATGGTATCAGGCATCACCTCGGCACATTTCTGTCTCCAGAAGAGGCAAGCGCCGTTTACCAGGCCGCTGCGAAGAAGGCCTTTGGACAATTCTTCGAGGCCCGCCCATGAGCAAAGAAAAGCAAGCCGCCGGGGCGGGCTGCGATCACAGTTCTCGCGGCGGCGTGTTGATGCCAGTCTTGCAGTCCAGCGAGGCGGGACCAGCGCCGGGTGAAGCGATCCCCGGTTCCAGACGGCATCGCTGCGGAGGGTGCTCCACAGTGCCGGGAGACGATGTAGCTGCCGGAGTAGCGCCCGGACCGCGAGAAACCCACCCAAGCACGACAGACCGTGCGAGCCGCGCAAGCGGGCCGAGCCGGAGCGGCGATTCTCCGGCACCAATTCAGTTTGTATGTGTGCGTGTGTGCGTGAGGGCTGAAACATGCATGGGACCTTACCGGGCTGTGCCCGACAATCCAGCGTTTCGAGAGAACAGATCGGCAAGTTCGGAACAATTGTTCTCGCCATCTGGCCTAACGACACCACTGGCAATCTTGCGCGCGCCATCAAGACCACCAAGCGCCATGCCGCCTACATTATCCGCGGCGAGCGCAAGGTCACGGCGCGGTGCATCCAAGCGATCGTCAACGAAATCCTCGATTAGCCGATCAGCAACAAGGAGGGCCAGATGGCCAGAGGACGTAAGCCTAAGCAGACCGACATCGAAGATGCCCCGAAGCCCGGACATAACGGGTTCGATCCGAAGGCCGTCTCAAGCTTCGTCGCCCGGATCGAGGGGCTACACGGCGATCTTCTGCACGAACGCAGCCAATACATGTTGCGGTGCAAGGGCGTTCGTGAGGACATCAGTCTCGTCTACGATGACGCCAAGGACGCGGGCGTGCCCAAACGGGCTTTGAAGTCCGTGGTTAAAGCGCGCGAGCTTGAAGCGAAGGCCGCCAAGGTCCGCGACGAGCTCGAAGCCGAAGACCAAGAGTCGCACGATCTCATTCGCCAAGCCTTAGGCGACTTGGCTGAACTTCCTCTTGGGCAAGCCGTCCTCGCGCAACATCCAGACACGTCCGACCGGCCGTTTGGGGCGCCGCCGCAGTGATCCGCACACGCATCCTCGCGATCGACCCCGGAACGAACGGCATGGGCATCGCCGATGGGATAGTCGGCGAGACGCCCACCCTGTCGGCGATCAAGTTCCGCGCCGATGACGACGATGACCACCTCGACATACTCGGGCGTGCCGGCAGATGGATGTGGATGCGGGTTTCACTTCATTACCCCGATGTCCTGGCTATCGAAAGACCGGTGCCACCCCACGCGGCCCGCGGCTTCACGAACTTCGACACGACCATGTTAACTATCGGCCTGTACGGCGGTCTGGTCATGATCGCCAAAGCCGCGCGCATCAAGGTTGTGCCGGCCCACATCGCGACGTGGCGCAAGGCGGTTCACGGCAAGGGAAACCTGAAAGGCCCTGACGCCAAACGGCGGATGGTGGAATTGTGCCGGCAACTGAAATGGGAAGCGCCCGATCACAACGCGGCCGAAGCCGCCGGCATTTGGATGTGGGCCGCCGGGACCAATCAGGAAGCGCTGTTGCGGAAGGTGGCCTAGCGATGACCGACCGGGTATTCGCGACCACAGATAAATGGGCGCTGGCCAGCGACGGCATCCAATGGATGCTGATGCGGCGCAAAACACGGAAGTCTGGGCCGTATTGGCAGGCGGTTTCGTTCGTCCGCTCCACCAAGGACATCCTCGCAAGGTGTATGCGAGAAAAGGGCACAGACGAGAGATCAGCGGGTTTTCTGCTCCTCGGGCTCCCAGACACCTTCGACGAGTGGAAGGCGGCGTCCTCTAAAGCCCAAGGAGAGGCATCGTGAACGGCAACCCATGGACGCCCGAGCGCATCGAACGGCTCAAGGACCTCGCCGTGAAGGGCGAGGTCGGGGCCGTGATCGCCGCCGAATTAGGGATGACGCGCAACGCCGTCATCGGCAAAATCCACCGATTGAAATTGACGTGGATCGGCGCAAGCGAACGCCTCAAAGCCGGCCGGACGAAGGGCACGCCCAATGGCTATCGGAAGCGCACGCGCGTTAACCGGTACAAGCTCATGCGGCCGCCAACGTTGGCGCCGGCGGTACCTTTGGTTGCGCACGGTGACCCGAAGCGCCGCCGCAAGAGATGCACTCTCCTTGGCCTGAAGGCCGATTCGTGCCGCTTCCCGCTGGGCGACCACGAGCCGAGGTCCAAGAAATTCCGGTTCTGCGGCGACAAGGCGGTCAAGGGCTATTCGTACTGTGCAGACCATTGCCACATCGCGTACCGGCAGAGGAACGCGGCGTGATGGACCCAACGCTCATCGCCGACCTGATCCACGCAGGCGTCGCCCCGGAATTGGTTGCTAGGGTGGCTAATGCCATGGTGGAAATTGCTTGTAGCCATGGAAACTCCGGTGGAAACTCCGGTGGAATTCCGGTGGAAACTCCGGTGGATTTTGCGGCTGAAAAACGCCGTGCATGGGACCGTGCGCGCAAGCGGAATCCGGTGGAAACTCCGCGGAATCCGGTGGAAAATGCGGAAATTCCACCGGAATTGCAAAAAACGCCTCTTACTATAAGTAAGAAAGATAATTCTAAGAAAGAAAGTAAGAAAGAGCGCGCTTGTCGAATTCCACCGGAATGGAAGCCATCGCAGATCGATAGCGACTTTGCTTTCTCGAAAGGCATGTCGCATGAGCGGACAGCCACCGAGACAGAGAAATTCCGGAATTACTGGACGGCCAAATCTGGGGCTGGTGCGACCAAGCTCGATTGGGCTGCGACATGGAAAAACTGGGTTCTGCAATCGATCGAACGAGTTCCGGGGAATCAACCCCCGGTACCAATCGATAAAGAGCCGGATTGGAAGAAACCGCCTTGGGAGCGCGAAGGAATAACTCAGGCAGTATGGCGGGAGAGAGAACTTGCCAAAATCAACGGAACGCAAATTCGGCGAGATGCCGGAATGGGCAAAAACGGGGCCGATAGATCATCGGAACTACCCCTTTCGGGTGGAGGCGCATTGCGCGAATCGCGTGTCCAAACGCGAGATGCATCCGACGATTTTCCTTAAAAGTGAGAGCTTTTTGACGTGGTGCGAGTACTTCGACCGATGGTTGGGTGGGCGCCCGGTAGCTTTTCAAATGCTGGTAGATGCCTCGATCCGAGAAATGACGGTACCGGAAGAAATGCCGCAATGGTTCGATCCAAGCTTTGAGCCGACGCCGGGATGGACCTTGCCGCCACCACCACCGGCCGCGCATGATCCACAGATGTGGAACCGGATACGAAACGAACTCGCGGCGCATGGTTTCCAATTCGGTCTTCAACGCATGTCCGACATCACCAAAAGCCGATGGAAGCGATACACCGACGAGGAGTTGCAACAAAGATACCCGAAATCGCAGGAGGCCGCGGAATGACTTGTCCCCCAGTTGAACGACGGGATATCGAGAAGAGGTTACAAAACGAGTTCGATATCTGGTTCGCCAAATTACAAAATCTCTCAGAGCTTGAACTTGATCCGGACGATTGGACCGAACGCTGGTTTGATGGGTATACGCCCGCGGCTGCGCTCGAAGCGGGGCCGCCGGAATGACCACGTTCCAAATTATCCTGCGAGAGCTAGGACGGCAGACCGTGCTAGACAAGCATTGCGTCCACCGTAGCAAGGCCAGTTGGGGCGCTTACACAATTATGGATGGGTGGGTGCAAATTTCGGGTTGGGTAAACCTCAAATACATAGCGGACGAAATCGACCGGGAATTGAGGGCAAAGCCGTCGCCTGGTTTTATGGAAAGCAGCGGATGACCGTCGTCCGCTCCCAACGTGATGTGCTGGCATGGGCGCGGACGACCATCGACGCGCTGAACATCTCGCGGCAGGAGGTCGACGAGAATTGCAGATTCCCGGATCGTTATTCTTCGAAACTACTGGCCCCGATCCCGCTCAAGCGTATCGCGATTGGGAGCATGTTCAATCTGGTTTATGGGCTTGGCCACGAAATCATCATCGTCGCGAACCCGGAAGCGATGGCCGCGCTGATCGGCAGGTCAACGAAACGGAAGATGAAAGTGTGGGTGCGTGCCGTGCCAAATGGTCCCGGCAGGCATCAGTCAGTGAGTAAGAAATTCCTGCGTAAAATAGCATCTTCCGGGGGCAAGGCTCGCGCAAAGCGTATGAACCCGCTATGGCGCAAAGGTTCGGCTCGCAAGGCGGCAAATGCCAGGTGGGAGTACTACCGGAAAGCCAAAGCGACGAAGCAATATCAGAGGGGGCAGCTATGACAAACGCGCAAACCGCGCGGATATGTAGGGAAGCCGCGGCTACCAATCCGGCAATTTGCCAATAACGGGTGCCTTCTCAGGAACGAGCAGCGGAGGTTTGAAGTGGGCATAGAGGTGGGATTTAGAAATTACCACATTCACCGCCTGGACGGGCACTACGAGGGCAAGCCCTCATGGCTCAAGTACGCATGGGCTCGCAGCCGAGAGGAGGCGCAGGACATTGTGGATCAACTCAATAGAGAACATCCGAACTGGAAATTTAGGATTCGCCTTGCGCCGAAACGCCGGTAACGGGCACCACCATCCAGCATATCAGGAACGAGCAGCGGAGGTGTGAGCGCATGATCCGAGAAATGTGGGAAGGCGGCTGGGCTGGACGCAGTCTTCTGGCGATATTTGCCAGCATTATCCCCCTGATCTCGCTTATCATTTGGGCCGGACTTCAAAGCGATCGAGCGTGGGCACTATTCAAAATCGAACATAATTGCCGAATCGTGGGCAAAATGTCGGGCGACGTGATCACCTCATTCGGCCCCGTAACAGGGGGAGGGGTTGCGATGAGCGTCGGCGCCACCCCCGGTAAGACCGGATGGCAGTGCGATGACGGGATGACCTACTGGCGATGAAACTGCGGCAACCCATGCTCAAGATACGCCTGTAGCAGCAGTTCTACCGTCTTGTTGACCCGCTGCACGCCATTGGCATACCGGTGCGATTGCCGTGAACTGATCCCGAGCCACTTGGCGGCCAAATACGTCGACAGCCCTAGCTTTTCCAGCGCGTCGTTGTATTGTTTCTGGGTCATCATCGTGTGCCCTCTGCCCGTTTGATCCTTTCCGGGCATTTGCGCCGCGGTGATAGGGGCGGTCCTTGCCGGGACCGCCCCACCGTCGCCTAGATGGCCCACTCCCGGCGGTGCCGCTCACTTACCTTCTTGGTCTTGGTCTCGCCCAGGATGAATTGCACGTCGACCACGTCGCCATCCCGCAGCGTGAACCAATTCTTGGTGATGTAGTCGTGGGCAGCCCGATTGGTCCGCGGTTGCGCCGGCCAGTCGTAGCAATCGTACGCCACATGGCGGCACTGGGCGCCGATGTAGATGATGCAGGTTTCGCTCGGGTCGCCGCAGTAGCCGTCGCGCCGTAGCAGGTACCGCTGAGCCTCATTTTCCGGCACCGGCCGAATGCAGATTACCGGAATGAACGTACCGGCGTCACGGATTTCTAGGCATTTGGTTTCCATGGTCATTCTCCGTTGGTTGGTACTTCGCTCGCCCATTGGGTGTGTTTGCCCATTGGCGCATACAGCCGCGAGATGGGCGTTAGCGATGCCCGTCTGCGGTAATTTGGATCGTACAGAGGGGACATGGGCAAGCCGAGCGCGTTCAGCTTTGGCGCCGGCGCCTTAGCCTTTGGCTTTGAGACGCGATATCCGGCGGATTTCACGAGCTCGATTGCTTGATTGAGTTCCATTGCAATCACTCCCCGAACCAAAAGCAGCGAGCGAATTCGAGCAGCGTGGCCTCGGGCGCGGGATAGCGGCCCCATGGCGTGCCCCAGTCCTGCATCTGGAGCTCCGCTCTCTCAGGCTCGCAATGCTCGTTGAGTGTGCCCCAAATCCGCAGGGCAGGACCGCCAGTAGTTAGCAAAAGTTCGTATTCATCGGGCTGTTCGTGCTCTGTGTCCTCTGACATTGAAGTATCCTTTCGGTTGATGGCCGTTGCCTCGGCCGGGGGGTTAGCGGTATTCCCGCAGGTTTGCGGTTTTACGGTGGGTAATCGAACGATCGCCGTATGAGTGTTCGAGCCGCCCATTGCGCATGGCGCCCACGTATTCGACCACGTGATGATCCGTGCCATACGTTCCCGTAACGCGGTAGATGGCCGTATCGTATTTGCCACTGGCGCTTTGGTCCGTGACATACATCCCGATTTTGATTTCCTGCGTCATGACTTGCCCTCCTGTACTTCGCGCGCGATGCGCCGGATTGTTTCGGTTGCGTCGTGGAATTCGCGGGCTTGGCGCAAGCTGAGTTGTGCCATGTCCGTACAGCCGATTTGCTCCATATCGGCCCAAAGGCGTACTAGCTTGATACGTAGGGTCATCACCGCACCCAATAGGTGACGCCGTCGAACTCAACCGCCGTGTAGTCCACTTGGATGTTTTGGGCGGTCTTTTCCCAGTCAATCGCGAGGAAGTTAGGAATATCTTTCGGTAAGGCGCCGATGTCGTATAGCAATTCTTGAACGTAATCTATCCAATAGCTGTCTCTGATCAGGGTTTCGCCATATTTCCAATCGCAAGCATAGCCTTCCGCTTCTTCTGCAAGTTTACGAAGAGCGATTAATTCGTCGGCATCTTCGTTCTCTATACGATTATCTATTTTGTCTTGAATGCCATCGATTGCCTCAAGCTCTTCAATCCGCGCGATCACGTCGCGGCTATCGATCACACAGTCGGAATTGCTGATTTCATGCTTTGACATTGGTTCGATCCTTTCGTTTGCCTCCCTTGCCGGGGAGGGGAGCATCGGCGCCCCGATAGGCCGCCCCGTGGGGCGACCCGTCGCGAGGCCGTTACCGGGGAGTGACAACGATTACATCAGGTTCACGGGCAAGCCGCTCATCGAACACGCGGCATACCCACAACGGCGCCCCTAGGCGATTGAGATTGAGCACAAGCACCGTTTCGCCGCTGCGATCCGCATCGGCTTGCGCCATGGCAAGCACGCGGTCTTTGTCCTTCATGCGCATGTTTTTCCCCTTTAGTTTGCCAGTGTTGCGAGGCGATACAGCCAAAGCGCGGCCGTCATTTGCACCTCGGGATCATTGCCGCCGACCATATCCCAAGAGATGGCCGCAGCGACGATGAATGGCTCCGGCCAATTCTCAACGAAATGGTCGGCGAAGGCGGAAAGGCGGGTGTTCATGGGATTGTCCTTTCGATTGTCTCCCTTGCCGGGGAGCGAGGCCGTTAGTTGACGCCTATCAATCGTTCCAAGCGTATGCGCATTTGCTCATGATGGTAGGCTGCTTTGCGCTGTTGTAGGCTGGCCAAAATCGGATGGTTTGTGTCGCGCCAATGTGCAGCATCGATAGCCGCTACATATGCTTCGTTCTGTTCTCCGAGGCATTGCCGGAAAGTCCAATGCCAAATCTCACCATAGTGTCGCGTCATGGGATTGTCCTTTCGTTGCGTCGAATTGCCGTTCGACCAAGAGTGAGAGCGGACGGAGGTTGCCCTAAGTCCAGTCCGGGGAGTTGGGAAGACCACTTGCCCGGTTCTTAGGATGTGGGTCAGCACCTAACCCGTCTCGCTCTCACAATTGCGATATTGACACCATGTCATCATATTGTCAAATCGACCAATGCGAGGTCAATGAAATCAATATGTTAGCGACCTATCAAATAGGCTTCGCAGACCCATCGCCGCACAAAGATAGCAAATGAATATCAATTGGTTATGGGTACCGAATCAGGGCGCCAATT
>Ga0193696_1000151_pt1 | contig 28942 bp, 24 predicted proteins | sample L3m1metaG_FD_145074 | JGI IMG/M metagenome (GOLD analysis project Ga0193696, IMG submission 145074) | Soil microbial communities from a riparian zone of the East river system, Colorado, United States - L3m1 | ecosystem: Environmental > Terrestrial > Soil > Riparian zone | place: USA: East River... | reverse complement strand
TCGTCGCGCATCGCGCGGGTCACCGCTTCGACCAGATGCACCGGCGTCTTGAACCCGAAGGCGACCGGGTCGCCGATATTGAGATAGCGGACGCGGGTGCCTGCCGCCTCAACTTTCTGGGCCTCCGCGACGATATTCCGAATGGCGTAGGTAAAGCGGTGAACGCGCGCGGCCGTTGGAATCGCCGCCGCGGTCCTGGCGGTTGTCACGCCAGGATTCTACTCCGAGGCGATACCGATGCCGTGTCGGCGCGTAATTTCTACACGATTTTCTATACGGTGGCACTCCGCGTACCGCGGCTCGACCCGACTAACTTCAACAGTATCAGCACTTAATCACATGGCAACAACTTTGGAAAGGAATAGGCCGATGATGCGGGGCAAGCTCATCAAGGTAGCGATTATTTTGGCGCTGGCAATCGGAATCAGGTGGAACGGAAAGGTGGCGGGGCAAGCCCAGACGCCACCGCCAATCGTCCCCTCCTTCAAGGCCAGCGTCGACATGGTGCGGATCGCTGCCATCGTCCGCGACCGCAAGGGTCGATTTGTCGCGGATCTCACGGCGCGTGATTTCGAAATCCTCGACGGGGGCCAGACGCGAAACATCAAGGACTTCCGGCACGACCTGACGGGCGTCAGCGTTGCGATGCTGTTCGACGTCAGTGGGAGCATGGAAGGTCATTTGAAGTATGCGCGCGAGGCGGCCGAGCACGTCATGAGCTGGCTCGATCCCACGCGCGACGAGGCGGCGGTCTTCACGTTCGACACGCATCTCGACGAGGTCGCACCGTTCACGGTCGGCCTGAAGACGCTGCCGAACGGGCTGACGGGCAAAAAGCCCTTCGGCGAGACCTCGCTCCACGACGCCATCGCGCTGACCGCAAGGCGCGTCGGCGAGCGTGAGGGGCGCCGCCGCGCCGTCATCGTCCTGACCGACGGCGCCGACACGGCCAGCTATCTCAAGCCGGCTGAAGTGTCGGCCATCGCCAGCGGGATCGACGTCCCGGTCTACATCTTCGGCATCGTGCCGTCGATCGACAACCCGTCGGAAGAGACAGCGGTGCCGGCGGCCCAGCAATCGGCGCTCGCCGGCCCCCTGGCGGACCTCGCCGCGTGGACGGGGGGTCATGTGTTCGTCGCCAGCACGCCGGGACAGCGCAGCGTCGCGGCGCGGCAGATCATCGACGAGCTGCGGCATCAGTACCTCATCGCATTCGAATCGAGCGGGCAGCCGGGCTGGCATCCGCTCGTGGTCCGCGCGCGCAACAAGGACCTCACTGTCCGTGCCCGGAGTGGTTATATAGCGGGGCAATCAAGCCCGACGTTGCATTAGGAGGATCGATCATGTTCCGGAAACTGTTCGTCGCTGTTCCCCTTGTCGCTCTGGCGTTGGGCGGATCGACCGCATGCGCCACCAAGAAGTTCGTGCGAACCAGTGTCGGCGAAGTCAACGAGAAGGTTGACGCGCAGGGACGCTCGCTCGAGGAAACGCAGGAGCGCACGCGCAAGAACGAAGGCCGCATCTCGGAGGTCGACGCCAAGGCCGCCGCGGCCGATTCGAAGGCGCAGACCGCCAATGACGCCGCGGCAGCCGCGCGCTCGGCGGCCAACGACGCCAAGGCCGTCGGCACCGAAGCCAACACCAAGTTCGACGTGATGGACAAGGCCAACAAGCGTCTCGTGTACGAAGTGGTGTTGAGCGAGGATCAGGGCAACTTCAAGTTCGGCAAGACGGTGCTGCCGGATGAAGCGAAGCAGCGGCTCGACCAGATGGTCGCGCAGTTGAAGCAGGACCCGAAGGCCATCTACCTCGAGATCGAGGGTCACACCGACAACGTCGGCGACAAGATGATCAACGAGAAGATCGGGTTGGAGCGCGCCGAAGCCGTGAAGCGGTATCTCTACGAGCAGTACCAGATTCCGCTGCATAAGATGAATGTCATCAGCTACGGCGAACAGAAGCCGGTGGCGCCGAACAAGACCAGAGACGGCCGCGCCCAGAACCGCCGCGTCGTCATCAAAGTGCTCGCGTAACACCTGCCCCGCACCCCGCGCGGCGGGCTGCCGGCCTTCTGGGAGGCCGCACCCGCCCGCGGGGCCGTTCTGCCGTATCATCCCCTCCATGATCCGAATCGAACTATCGCTGCGCCTGCCGAACAGTCCGGGCGCTCTGGCCGGCGTGTGCCGCCTGCTGTCAGATGAACGTGTGAACGTCCAGGCGATGTCGCTCGACGCCGGCGGTCAGCTGCGCATGGTGGTCGACAACCATGTGCACGGCGCGGCGGTCCTGCGCGAGCACCACCATCAGGTCACCGAGCGCGACGTGGTCGTGACGACCATCCCGAACGCGCCAGGCTCCCTGGCGCCGCTGCTGAAGCTCGTACGGGACGCCGACGTGAATGTCGAGTACGCCTACGGCGGCGGATCCGAAGGCTCTCCATCCGCGGTCATCGTGCTGGGAGTCGAAGACGCGCAGCGGGCCGCAGCGTCCGCGGGTGTTTGACGCTCGCATCATGCGCCTCTACGTCGAGCCGATGGACACGGTCGTGGTCGAAGTGGCGGCCGACGGCAAGGTCCGCTTCGAGCACGACGACGACTGGTCGACCCCGACGCTTCAAGAGCGGCGCGCCATCATCTACGCCGCGCGGCAGGAACTGTCCGCGCTGACCGAGCTGCTCGACATTCTCGAGTCGTGAAGTTCTTCTCGTCGATGCTGCTGGTGTTCACGGCGCTGACCGCCGTGATGACCTATCCGCAGGCGCTGCACCTGCACGACGGGGTGCACGACGACGGCGATCCGCTGCTCAATACGTGGACGCTGGCGTGGGTGGCGCACCAGCTGCCGCGCGCGCCGGCGCGGCTGTTCGACGCCAACATCTTCTATCCCGAGCGCAAGACGCTTGCCTTCACCGAAACGCTGCTCCTGCCGGGCGTCGTGGCGGCGCCGCTGCACTGGGTGGGCGTCGCGCCGCTGCTGGTCCACAACCTGGTGCTGTTGTCTGGCTTCGTCGTGTCGGGTGCCGGTACCGCACTGCTCGTACGCTCGTTGACCGGGAACGTCGCCGCCGCAATCCTCGCCGGCATCGTCTTCGCTTTCATCCCCTATCGCATCGACCACCTCCCGCACCTCCAGCTGCAGCAGACGCAGTGTCTGCCGCTGGCGCTGTGGGCGTTTCACCGGCTGCTTGCGAGCGGGCGGATATCGGACGGCGTCTGGTTCGGCCTGTTCGTGGCGGGACAAGTGCTGTCGTGCATGTATTACGGTCTGTTCCTCGTGCCGTATCTCGGGATCGTCTGCGGCACGATGCTGATCGCCGATCGGACGATGGTGCAGCGGCGTCTGGTGGCGCTGGCGGCGGGCGGCCTCGTCGCGATCGTCGCGGTGCTTCCGCTCGCCAGAGCGTATCTGTCGGCAGGGCAGATCGTCGGCGAGCGTGGCCGCGCCGAGGTCACGGATGGCAGCGCACAAGTCCGCAATTACCTGGCGCCGCCGGAGCAGAATCTTCTCTACGGCGACCTGTTTCACCGGTTCAGGGACAACGAGCGGCGCCTGTTTCCGGGATTCGTCGCGGTAGCACTTGCAGGCGTCGCTTTCTGGCCACGAAAACGCGAAAACACGACACCTACGAAAGGGGCGTTCGTGCCTTCGTGGTTTCGTGGCGATCCGCGCGGGGCGTACCTGCTCGGCCTTCTGCTCGCCTTTGACATCTCCCTGGGCTTCAACGGCTTCACGTATCCGCTTCTCTACGATTACATCCGTCCATTCCGCGGGTTGCGCATACCGGCGCGCATGGGCCTCCTGGTGGCGTTCTCACTCGCCGTGCTCGCAGGGTACGGCGTCGTTCGGCTGACCGAGTTGACGCGTACGCCGTCGGCGCGCCGCGCGCTCGTTGTCCTCCTGGGCGTCGCGATGCTGGCCGAGTACGCGTCAAGACCGCTGACGCTGCAGATCATTCCCACCGGTCCATCCGAAGCCTATGCCGACGTGGTCAAGGACCTCGGCGACAGTCCGACCGCGACGATTTTCGAGTATCCCGTTTCGACACCCCACGATCCGACCTACATGTATTACTCGACCTTTCACTGGCAGAACCTGGTCAACGGGTATGCCGGGTTTTTTCCGCCGTGGTACGGCCGCCTGAATGTGGCGATGGAGCGGTTTCCCGACGATTCGTCGGTGGCGACGGTGAAGACCCACGGCGCCAGATACATCCTCGTACACGGGGAGCGTCTCATCGGCAACCGTTACAGACGGTTGACCTACCAGCTCGACGCCTGGCCGGGCCTGACGCTCCTGTCGCGGCGCCCATCGGAGCGTCAGGGACAGCACGGCGAGATCAGCGTCTATCGCGTGTCCTACGGTCAGTAGGCCGCGTCGGCTCAAGTTTTTGGCGGTATCATTCCCCCCATGACAGTCAGCCGCAGAGAATTCCTGAAAGGTGCGGGCGTGACCGGTCTCGCCTCGGCGGTGACCGCGGCCGGAGTGGCGGAAACCGAAGCGCAGACCGGCCCACGTGTCCTCGGGCCCGGAGACGTGCCGGTTTCGCTGATGGTGAACGGCAAACGCCTGGAGCTGAAAATCGAGCCACGTGTGACGCTGCTCGACGCGGTGCGCAACCGGGCGGACCTCACCGGCAACAAGCGCGTGTGCGATCGCGGCAGCTGCGGCGCCTGCACGATGATCGTCGACGGGCGCACGGTCTACTCGTGCTCGACGCTCGCCATCGAAGTGCAGGGCAAGCAGATTCGAACCGTGGACGGCCTGGCCAATGGCGCCACGCTGCACCCGGTGCAGCAGGCGTTCTGCGACGTGGACGCGTTGATGTGCGGCTTCTGCACGCCGGGATTCGTCGTCGCGACCGTGGCGCTGCTCGAGAAGCATCCCAACGCGACACCCGAACAGATGCGGAAAGGCCTCGACGGGAACATCTGCCGCTGCGGGACGTTCGTCCGAATCCTGGAAGCCGCCAACGCGGCGAAGGCGAAGGGGGTGACCCGTGGCTGACCAGCAGGTGGGAGGCCGGGGAGGGCAGGGCGGAGCGGCCCCATCCGCGGCGGCGGCGAAGTACGCCTGGCCCGCGAAGCCGGTGTTGCTCGGCACGGCGGTCAAGCGGCTCGACGGCCCGGACAAAGTGACCGGCCGCGCCCGCTACAGCTACGACATCAATCGTCCCGGCATGATCTACGGCCGCATCGTCCGCTCGCCGTATCCGCACGCGCGCGTCGTATCGGTCGATCTCTCTGCGGCAGAGAAGGCGCCGGGCGTCAAGGCTGCGCTCGCCTGGAAAGAGCCGGGCGCGCAGGTCATGTATCAGGGCGATCCGGTCGCGGGCGTTGCCGCAGACACGGAAGAGCGTGCGCGGGATGCGGCGCGTTTGATCCGCGTGCAGTACGAGCAGCTGCCGCATCTGAACAGCGTCGAAAAGGCGATGGCCGCCGATGCACCCGCCGTGTTCCCCGGCGGCAATGTGCGCGAGGGTTCGAAAGAAGAAACCGGCGCGCTGGATGACGGCTTCGCGAAGGCCGCACACGTGGTCGAGGCGACCTATTCCACTCATGTGATCACGCACGTGTGTCTCGAAACGCATGGCTGCGTGTGCGAGTGGGACGGCGACAAGCTGACGGCGTGGATTTCGACGCAGGCGGTGATTCAGTCGGCGCAGCAGTTCGCGCAGGGGCTCAACATCCCGCAGTCGAACGTCCATTGCATCACGCAGTACATGGGCGGCGGATTCGGCAGCAAGTTCGGTCCGGACGCACAGGGACTCATCTGCGCGAAGCTTGCGCAGCAGGCGAAGGCGCCGGTCAAGCTGATGCTCGATCGCAAAGAAGAGCATCTGGACACCGGCAACCGGCCGTCGGCCACCGCGCGCATTCGCGCCGGCGTCACCGCGGATGGCGTGCTGACCGCATTCGACGGTCAGAGCTGGGGCACCGGCGGCGCCGGTCAGGGCGCGGGGTTCCCGCTGCCGTACATCTACAACTTCCCGAACCGCAGGCGCACGCACAAGGACGTCTACATCAACGCCGGCCCGCAGCGCGCGATGCGCGCGCCGGGACACCCGCAGGGGTGTTTCCTGACGGAAATCCTGATGGACGAGCTCGCGGACCGGGTGAAGATGGACCCGGTCGCGTTCCGCGTGAAGAACCTGCCGCCGCGCGGGCCGAACGCGATGTGGTCCGACTACTTCGCCTCGGGCGGGAAGCAGTTCGGATGGGACAAACGTCATCCGACCGGCGATCAGACACCGGGGCCGATCAAGACCGGCATGGGCGTGTCGGCGCATCGCTGGGGCGGCGCCGGCGGCGGCTCCCAGGCGCGCGTCGACATCCTGTCCGACGGCAGCGTGGTCGTGAAGTGCGGCACCCAGGACATCGGCACCGGCACGCGAACGATCGTCGCGATGGTCGCGGCGGAAACGTTCGGACTGCCGGTCAGCGCGGTGAAAACCGAGATTGGCGATTCGCTGTTGCCGTTCAGCGGTGGGTCGGGTGGCAGCACGACGGCGGCGTCAGTGACGCCGGCGATTCGCGTCACGTCGGTCGACGCGCTCGAAGCGTTGTTCGCGAAGGTGGCGCCGTCGCTCGGCGTGGAGCCCACCGAGCTGGTCGCCGAGGGCGGTCGAATCCACGTGAAGGGAAATCCGTCGAAGGGGCTGGCGTGGAAAGACGCGTGCAAGTTGATCGGCACCGAGCCGATCTCGGTGAATGGCAAGTGGCAGCAGGGGCTGTCGGGCAGCGGCACGAGCGGCGTGCAGTTCGCGGAGACGACCGTCGACGTCGAAACCGGCGTCGTCAAAGTGACACGGATTCTCGCGATTCAGGACTGCGGGCTGGTCGTCGACAAGCTGACGGCCGAGCACCAGGCGCTTGGCGGCGTGATCGCGGCCGTCAACTTCGCCCTGTTCGAGGATCGGCTGCTCGACCGCGTGACCGGTCAGATGGTGAACCCGAACATGGAGTGGTATCTCCTCGCCGGCATGTCGGACGTGCCGAAGATCGACATCGTGCTGAACAACATGCCGGAGCGCGGCGTCATCGGCATCGGCGAGCCGCCCACCGTCTCCACGGCGTCGGCGATCGCGAATGCCGTGCGCAACGCGACGGGTGCGACGATTCGCAGCCTGCCGCTGCACCCGCACAAGGTGCTGGCGGCGCTCGAGCAGCAGAAGGCGGGAGGGACGAACTGACATGAAAGCCTTTGCCTACGTCAACCCCGCGAACGAGAAGGAAGCGGTCGCCGCGCTGAAGGTCGACGGCCTCGCGCTGCCGATTGCCGGCGGCCAGGACCTGCTCGCGCGGATGAAGGACTACATCGATTCGCCGGACCGCCTCGTCAACGTCAAGGGGCTCGACGCGACGGTAACGTCGACGCCGGACGGCGGGCTGCGTATCGGGTCGGCGGTCAGGATTGTGGACCTCGCGGAGCATGCGCAGGTCACGAGGCTCTACCCGGCGATCGTGCACGCGGCGGGCGAGGTCGGCACGCCGCAGATTCGAAATCAAGGCACGGTCGGCGGCAACATCAACCAGCGTCCGCGCTGCTGGTACTTCCGCAACGAGGAGTTCGCCTGTTTCAAGAAGGGCGGCTCGCGCTGCTTTGCGGTCGGCGGCGAGAATCAGTACCACGCGATCTTCGGCAACAACGGACCGAGTCACATCGTCCACCCGTCGAGCCTTGCGGTGCCCTTCGTCGCCTACGGCGCGAAGTTCCGCGTCCTCGGACCGAAAGGCGAGCGCGAGGTGGCGGCGGCCGAGTACTTCACCATGCCGACGATGGCGAACGTGCGGAAGGAAAACGTGCTCGAGGACGAGGAACTGCTGACGCACGTCATCCTTCCGCCTCCAGGGGCCGTGAAGACGGGGCACTACGAAGTGCGCTACAAGCAGTCGCACGACTGGCCGCTGGCGTTCACGACCGTCGTGCTGACGATGAACGGGAACACGATCAGGTCGGCGCGAGTCGTACTCGGCGCCGTCGCGCCGGTGCCGTGGCGATCGCGTCCGGCGGAAGAAGCGCTAGCGGGCAAGCCACTGAACGAGCAGACCGCCGCGCTCGCGGGCGAGGCGGCCGTCAGCGACGCGAAGCCGATGAGCGGAAACGCCTACAAAGTGCAGATCGCGAAGACAGCCGTCAAACGCGCCATCATGCAGGCGGCGGGACTCAGAACCGTGTGATCGAGTAATCGAGTGATTGGGTAATCTGGTAATTGCATTTACCCAATTACTCGATTACTCAATTACCCAATGAACGGATTCCCTCTATGGATCATCTGACTTCGCCCAAATTGACGGCCGGCGTGCATTGCCTGAACCTGCGGCACAAGGGGATGTTCGTCACGTCAGGTCCGGATCCCGACGAGTTCACCTTCTACGACAAGTACGACGGCACGGCGTACTGGTGTGTCGAAACCCAGCGTGGGTTCGGACCCGACGGCCATCCCGTCAGGCCCGACTGCTGTTCAGGCGAGCGCGATTGCTGTAAACACTGAACCCGACACCTGCAATTAGGGAATTGGCGATTTGGAGAAATGGTGATTGGCAATCACCAACTCACCAATTCCTTAACTCACCAATTCTCTCCTTCAGTTCACCCCTGCCAGTTTGAAGATGACCGTCGCAATCGCCGCGTAATCGAGATCGCTGCCGCCAGAGGCGACGAGCGCTTCAACGTGCTGCGCGACGACGGCGGTTCCTGGAATCGCCACGCCATTCGCGGCCGCGGCCTCCTTCGCCAGCCGCAGATCCTTCTGATACAGCTTCGTGCGGAAACCCGGTTTGTAGTTCCCGGTGAGCATCCGCTCGCCGTGGACTTCGAGGACCCGGCTGGCCGCGAAGCCGCCGAGCAGCGCTTGCCGCACCTTCCCGGCGTCGACGCCGGTTTTTTTCGCGAGGGCCATCGCTTCGCTGACACCCGAGAGCGCGCCGCCGATTGCGACCTGATTACAGACCTTGCAGACCTGGCCGGCGCCGGACCTGCCGATGTGGATGATCTTTTCGGCGTTGCCCATCTTCTCGAGGATCGGCTTCGCGCGGGCGAACGCCGCTTCCTCGCCGCCGACCATGATCGACAGCGCGGCGTTGATGGCGCCAATCTCGCCGCCGCTGACCGGCGCGTCGAGCATCGAGGCACCCTTTTCGGCGACCGCCTTCGCGAGCCGCTCGGTGGCGACGGGCGAAATGCTGCTCATGTCGATGACGATCGCGTCTTTCTGGATCGCGGAGAGCACGCCGTCGGGGCCGGTCAGGACGCGCTCGACGTCCGGCGTGTCCGGCAGCATCGTGATGACCACCGTGGCCGCCCGGGCGACCTCGGCGGGCGAGGCCGCCGCCGTGGCGCCGGCCGCCACGAGCTCGTCCACGGGTCCGCGGCTGCGGTTGTGAACGACGAGGCGGTAGCCGCCTTTCAACAGGTGTCCGGCCATGGGCTTCCCCATGACTCCAAGCCCAATGAATCCAATCGTTTCTGCCACGGCGCTGTCCTTTCCCGCCTCCGCGCTCACCCGGTATAGTGAGCGAAGGCGGACGTATAATCTCTCATATGAAGCGAATGATTCTCGCTGCGGGTTTGCTCGGTCTTGCGGCCGCCCCGCTGGCGGCCGGCGGCAAGGGCACGGTCACTGGCTCGTATGTCGAAGCGCGGACCGCCGAAGTGTTCACCGGCGGCTGCATCATGAACAGCGAAGCGGAAACCGTCGGCAAGCAGGCGGTGCTGGCCTGGAAGGTCGACCACGGCAGCTTCAACGGCATCGCGATTGACGGTCTGGCGGTGGTCGCCGCGGTGTCGGGCGATCGAAACCTGGGCATGACCGAAATGGGCGGCGCCAAGCCGGCTGTGCGCTCGGCCCTGTTCGTCGACGAGCGCGCCAACCCGGCGCAGCGGCTGGCCCTGGTGGCGATGGCCAACGAATTGTCGAACGGTCTGGTCGGCACGATCGTCCAGGTGGCGCCGACGCCGATTCAGTTCAGCGACCGCGGCGGTGAGATTCAGGTATCCGCCGGTCCGGCGTCGCTCGACGTCAGCAAGCATCTCGTCCACGATCCGACCTGCGGCGCGATGCAGTGGTTCCATCCGTTCGCCACGATCGACGACGCGGCGATGGGCGTGACCGCTCAGCACGTCTTCACGGGCGCAGCGCTCGGCACGAAGTGGAGCGACCCGAACAAGCGGTCGGCCTTCTTCGGCACGTTCTCGTACTGACGCCGAGGCGGGTAGGCCAGGTCGGTCGGGTAGGTCAGGTAAGAACCGCTGGCCCACTCGACCAACCCACCTGACCCACGCGACCCACGCGACCACTCCTTCACCGTGGATCTTCTCGATAAAGCGGCCCTCATCACCGGCGGCAAGCGCATCGGTGTCGTGGTCGGCCGCGAGCTGGCCGCCCGCGGCGTCGACGTCGCCTTCAGCTACGCACGCTCGAAGGCCGAAGCCGAGCAGGCGGCGGCGATCGTCGTGGCAGCCGGCCGCCGATCCGCGGTGCTGCAGGCCGACCTTTCTCAACCGGCGGCCTGCGCCGCGCTGGTCGACGCCGCGGCCGCTGCGCTAGGGCGCCTCGACATCCTCATCAACATGGCGTCGGTCTACGTGAAACATCCCTTCGAGGCGCTCACCGTGGCCGACTGGAACGCGGCGCTCGACGTCGACCTGCGCGCGGCCTTTCTCTGCGCGCATGCGGCCGTGCCGCACATGCGCCGCCAGGGCGGCGGCCGCATCGTGAACTTCAGCGACTGGATCGCGAAAAGCGGACGACCACGCTACAACGGCTATCTGCCGTACTACGTGGCGAAGGCCGGAGCGATCGCGCTGACCGAAGCGCTCGCGCTGGAGCTCGCACCGCACGATATCCTGGTCAACGCCGTCGCGCCCGGCCCGATTCTGGCGCCTCCCGGTACCGGCGACGATGAAATGCGCGCGGTCGAGCAGGCGACGCCGCTCGGGCGGTGGGGCGGAGAGATCGAGATCTGGAAAGGCGTCCTCGCGCTGCTCGAAAGCGATTTCATCACCGGCGAGACAATCCGCATCGATGGCGGACGCCACGTGAAATAATCCCGCCACGTGCTCATCGCCACTCTTATCGTTCTCGGCGGACTGGCGAGCGCCAGTCTGCTCGCCCTGCTCCAGGTGCGCGCCCGCGTCAAAGAGACGACCGCGCTGGCCACCGTGACGTCGCGCATCGGCGTCGTCATGGCGGAGGGGCTCGGCGCTCCCACCACGCTGCCGGACGCCGTCGGCCTGATCGTGCCGGACGCCGCGGACTGGGCGCTCATTCACATGCTCGCCGACTACGGCGGCGTATCGCGGGCAGTGGTGCATCGCGACCCGGCGATCCAGGCGGACATCGAGCGCATCCACGCGCGGGTCGCGTTCAAGCAGGACATGCCATACGGCCCCGCCCAGGTGATGCGAACGGGCGAGTCGTCGTTCACACCGCGCGTGCAGCCGGAGGTCATCAGCACCGTCTCGCGCACGTATCCGGAGTACGCGGAGATCCTGCAGCGAATCGGCCTCGGGTCGCAGATTACCGTGCCGTTGAGGGCGCGGACGAAGACGGTGGGCGCGTTGACGCTGGGCCGGGCGGCCAGACGGCCGTACACCAAGGCGCATTTGAGCTGGGCCGAGGATCTTGGCCATCGCATCGGCCTCGCCGTCGAGAACGCGCGCCTCTACAACGAGGCGCGACAGTTGTTCGAGCAGACGCTGAGCGCGAACTACGTCAGCACGCCCGGCGGTCAGATTCTCGCGTGCAACCAGTCGTTCGCCGAGCTGCTCGGCTTCGACTCGCCCGACCATCTGGTCAAGCATCCGGCGCCGGCGTTCTACCCCAATCCTGACGAACGGGAGCGCGCGGTGGCGACGCTGCGAACGGACCGCCGCCTGGTTGGCTACGAGAGCACCGTCCGGCGTGTCGACGGGGCACTGCTGTCGATCTCGGAGAATGCCGTCGGAACGTTCGACGACCGCGGAGAGCTGGTCCGGATCACCGGCTTCGTGCTGGACCGCAGCAATGTGAAGAACCTGGAGGAACAACTGCGGCAATCGCAGCGCCTCGAGGCCGTCGGCCAGCTCGCGGGCGGCATCGCCCACGATTTCAACAACCTGCTGACAGTCATCATCGGCTGCGCGGATCTGCTGCGCGACACGCAGACAACGGCGATCGTCGAAGGACACGATGCGCTCGACGATCTGTCGAAAGCGGCGAAGCGCGCCGCGGCGCTGACGCAACAGCTGCTGGCGTTCGGCCGGCGGCAGGTGCTGCAGCCGCGGGTCCTCGATCTGAACGAGGCGCTTCGAAACGTCCACACGATGCTCCGGCGTCTCGTCCGCGAGAACATCGTCATCATCCTCAATCTGGATCCCGCAATCGATCGCGTGCGCGTGGACCCGGGACAGCTCGATCAAGTGATCGTGAACCTCGTGATGAACAGCGGCGACGCGATGCCGAAAGGCGGCACCATCGCGGTGTCGACGTCGAACAAGGTGCTCACCGACGCGCACACCAGAGTGCATCCGTACGTCCGACCCGGACGATTCGTGTCGCTCGAAGTGGTGGACACGGGCACGGGAATGGACGCGGCGACGGTGGCGCGGGCGTTCGAGCCGTTCTTCACGACGAAGCCGACCGGCAAAGGCACGGGATTGGGGCTGTCGACGGTGTATGGGATCGTGAAACAGAGCGGCGGTTACGTGTGGGTCAACAGCGAGCCGGGTCGAGGAACGCGGGTGAGTGTCTGTCTACCGACGGTAGACAAGAGTCGGGAGTCGGGAGTCGGGAGTCAGTAGTCGAGTCAGTAGTCGAAAGTCCCGTCGGTAGTCGGTAGTCAGTCAGCAGTCGGTAGTCGGACCGTGAGTGAGAAGCGACTCTCGACCGACCACCGACTCTCGACTGACTACCGACTCTCGACCGACCACCGACTCTCGACCGACTACCGACTCTCGACTCGACTCCCGACTATCGACTCCCGACTATCGACTAACTCCGTCCCGAACAGTCGTTTCATCGACGCCATCGCGCCGGTCAACTCCTTCCGGTCGCGTGCGAAACAGAAGCGGATATAGCCTTCGCCAGCTGGGCCAAAGTCCACGCCAGGGACGCAGCCAATGCGTCCCTGCTTGATCAAGTGCTCCACCATGTCCCACGACGCGGACCCGCTGGTCTTTCGCGCGCCCGGATTGATGCGCAGAAAGGCATAGAACGCGCCCGCGGGCGGCTGGCCGCTGAACGTGTCGCCAGCGGCATCGTGGATGCCTCGATAGAAGAGGTCGCGCCTCGCGCGCAGCTCCTGACGGAACGTCTCGATGCAGTCCTGCGGCCCTTCGAGGGCGCCGATGCCGCCGAACTGGACGACCGACGCGACGTTGCTGGCGGTATAGAACAACAGCTTCTTCGCGCGATCCCGGATGGCGGCGTCCCGAATCGCTACGTAGCCGAGACGCAGACCGGTCATCGCGTACGACTTGCTGAACGTGTAGAGCGGAATCGTGCGCTCGTACATGCCGGGCAGCGACGCGATGCTCACGTGCTCGCCGTCGAACACCACATCCTCGTACGCTTCGTCGGAGATGACCCACAGGTTCCGCTCGCGCGCCATCTCGGCGATCCGCTCGAGGTCCATTCGCGTGAGCACGCCGCCGGTGGGGTTCTGCGGTGAATTGAGATAGATCACCCGCGTCCGGTCGGTGATCTTCGACGCCAGCTCGTCGAGGTCGTAGCGCCAGCCGGCGGCTTCGTGAAGCGGGCAGCCGACCGGAACGCCGCGCGCCGCCAGGATGTTGCCGGCGGCCGGCGGCCACTCGGGATCCGGAATGATCACCTCGTCGCCCGGTTCGAGGAGCGCCCGGCAGATCAGGTACAGGCCGTGGATGCCGCCGTGCGTGACGAGCACGTCCTCCGTGTCCTCGACCGGAATGCGGTTCTTGTCGCGCAGTTTCGCGGCGATGAGCTCCCGCAGTTTCGGAACGCCGGCCGTTTGCAGGTAGTGCGTCTGATTGTCGGCAATCGCCTGCACCATCGCCTTCTTGACGCTGTCAGGGGAATCGAAGCTCACGTCGCCCTGATCGAGGCGAAACGGGTTGGAGACCGAATACATCATGTCGCGGATGCGAATGATGCCCGAGAGAGGAACGGCGTCGAGATACGCGGCCATGAACCCAGCGTAGCACGCTCAAACGGAGGCGACGGAGCGAACGGTAACGGAGGCTACGGTGAGAACGGGATAACCACAGAGCAACGGAGGAACGGAGGTTCAACGGGGACGTGGGGCAGTCTGCCGCATCCTGCGCGACCGGGGGCCGGCGCAGCCGGCCCAGCCCGAAGCAAACGAACCGCGCAATCACAAACCCGACCCGATGAATCGTTTGTGATTGCGCGGTTCGTTCTGCTTCGACGCCCGCTTCGCGGGCCCGGTCGCGCTCACGGTGCGGCCTGCTGCCCTCCGTTCAATCTCCGTTGCTCCGTGCCTCTGTGGTTTATCCGTTCGCTCCCTGTCCTCAGTGCCGGTACGCGAAGTAGTCGGCCACGTCCTTCGCGACCAGGCCGATGGCGTTCTCCAGCGCCTCGCCCGCTCCGAAGTGATTGCCGGTGAAGACGCTGATGACGATCGTGCGGCCCGGCGCCTCGAGCATCCCGACGTCGTCTCCCACGTAAGGCAGGAAGTCGCCGGTCTTGTGCGGGATGGTGTACCCGGTGACGTAGCGGGGGATGCGTGTCCGATACAGCTGTCCGCGCATGATGCGGAGCATGAGATCGGACGCGTTCTTGTCTACCAGCGTGCCGCGCTCCATCATCTCGAGCAACTGCCCCATCTCGCGCGGCGTCGTCAGCCCGAAGGGGTACTTGCCCTCGCGGTAGAACTGTTCCGTGGTCGGCGCCGAGCGAAGGGAAGGAAACCAGCGGGACGGCACGTTCATCGCCCGTGTGTTCTTCAAACCGAGCGCGTCCATGCGCCGGTTGACCGCCTCGGGACCGCCGACCATCCGATAGAGCACCTCCGTCGCCGTGTTGTCCGACACGATGATCATCATCGTGATCAGGTCCTTGACGGTCATGACGGCGCCTGGATCGAGCCGCTGGATCGTGCCGGTGCCGGGCTGTGAGTCGGCCTGCACGAACGTGTATTTGTCCGTGAGCGCGAACTTGCCGGCCTTGATCTGTTCCAACACTTCGACCATCAACGGAATCTTGATCGTGCTCATCGTCTCCATCTGACGATCGGCGTCGATCGCGATCTCCTCGCTGGTTTCGAGCGACTTCACGTAGATGCCCCACGTCGCGTTCACGCTGCGCGTCGTCCGCTCGATCGACGCCTTGACCCGCTGTAGTGGCGTTGGCTGCTGCTGAGCATTCACCATCGTCGACGCCGCGACAACGCTCGCCGCCACCACCGAACCAATCCTGCTCATCGGCCCTCCCGCGTCTCCCGCCCCTCCAGCCTATCCTGCCCGTCCCACCTTCGCGCTCCGCGCTTCGGTGGGCAAGCCCGCCCTACCCGGGCCCTGTCCGCCTCCCGACTCTCTCGAGCACGTTCGCGAGCACGTGCTGCGCGCGGCCGATCGGCAGGTTGCTGATGTAGAAATGTCTCGCCCCGGCGTCGAGCAGCGCGCGGATGGTCCGCGCGCAGATCTCCTCGGCAGACGCGCCGGCCGCGAATTCGCGCGCGAGTCCTTCGGCGGGAACCGGAATGAACCCGCTCAAGGCGGCCAGCGTCCGCGGGTTCGCGCTCCTGTAAAAGAACACGCCGAAGATTCCCGGCAGCTCCACGCCGCGGCGGCCGGCCGCCAGGATGAACCGCGCGACCGTCTCGACGTCGTGGTGGCTCACCACCTGCGTCAGATAGAACTCGGCCAGAAACTCGGGCGCGGTCAGGAAGTCCACCTGCCGCTCGGCATCCGCGTGCGGATTCGCCCAGCCGCCGAGGATCAGCGTGGGATTGCGTTTCCGAAGGAACTCGCGCAGCTGCCAGGCGTGCGCGACCACGCGCGGGACGCCGAGGGTCTTGTCGCCCCCCAGGACGACGAGTGCCGGGAATCCGCTCTGGTGGGCTCGATCCGCGTACGACGCGCAGTACTCGAGCGAGTGCTTCGACGTGAGGAACGGCACAATCCGGTCGCGCGGCACGTCATGACCGAGGTTCGTGACCAGATGCCGGAGGTTGTCCTCTTCCGGTTCGCCGACCGCGCTGTCGGTCAGAAACACGTAGGTGCCCTGCCGCGTCAGCCGCTGCACGGCGTGGTAGGTGTCGATCCACGCGTCCATCCCTTCTGCCGCGGCCAGCTCCGCGCGCGGCGGCCGCAGCTCCGCTGCAAACACAGACCTGCCGGAATGAAGCGCACTGAGAAGGTCCATGCGGGTGTCACGTAATATACCGCCCCGTGACTACCGCCGAGCTCCGCTCCGCACTCGCGCGCTTTCCATCGCTGCCGCTTCTCGCGTCGCCCACGCCCGTCGAACCGCTGACGCGTCTCGCGGCGCGCCTCGGCGGCGGTCCACGTCTCTTCATCAAGCGGGACGACGCGATCCCGTTCGGATTCGGAGGCAACAAGGTGCGCAAGCTCGCGCTGGTCGCGGCGCAGGCGCGCGCGGAAAACGCCGACACGCTGATTACGGCCGGCGGTGTGCAATCGAATCACGCCCGCGCCACTGCTGCGGCAGCGGCGCGGCTCGGCATGCGAGCGGTGCTGGTGGCCAACGGCACGCCGCCCGCGCGGAAGACCGCGAATGCACTGCTCGACGAGCTGCTCGGCGCGGAAGTCGCCTACGTCGGGTCGCGCGAGGAACGCATGCCGAAAGTTCAGGAACTGGCGGCCCGCCTGCGCATCGAAGGGCGTCGCCCCTTCGCGATCCCGATCGGCGCGTCGACGCCGCTGGGGGCGCTCGCCTTTGCTCTCGCGGTCGCTGAGCTGGTCGATCAGATGCCGGCGCCAGACGTCATCGTCCACTCGACGTCGTCCGGCGGCACGCAAGCCGGCCTGGTCGCCGGCTGCCGGCTGCTCGGGTTGCCGACACGCGTGATTGGCGTCAGCGCCGACGATTCGTCGTCGTCTCTGGAGGCCCAGGTAACCGCGATCGTCGCCGGCATCGGCGATTTGCTGCAGCTCGACGCGGCGGCGCTCGCAAACGGGACGGCGATCGAAGTGGACGATCGGTTTGTCGGCGGCGGGTACGGTGTGCCGTCCGAGCAGTCGCGCGAAGCAATCGAGCTCAGCGCGCGCACGGAAGCGATCTTCCTGGATCCAACCTACACGGCGAAGGCGATGGCTGGTCTCATCGCCTATGTGAGGCAGCGGCAGCTTGTGGAAGGGCAGGCCGTCGTCTTCTGGCACACAGGCGGCCAGGTTGGATTGTTCGCATAGCCGCCTAACGAGACCCATCAAGGCCTGTGGTCCAATGCTCGAGCTGGATATATCTCGTCAAAATACTTGACTGCCGATACGGTCCCGCTCAGAATCCGCCAGCTTCTCACTACGGCGTCCAGTAGTAAGAAGCAAAGGGGGCCTGATGAGAGCACCGTTGTTGAAGTGGTCGGGTATTGCCGGCGCGGCGATCGTCGTTGCCGCCGTCGCGCTCAGCGTCACGTGGAGATCTGGTGAAGACGAGGGCGAGTCGAACCGCGAGCGGACAATGGCGTACGCGCGTGCGCGTCTCGGCGGCGCAGCGCTCGCAAGTGTCGCGAAAGGCGGCGATCCAGATTCTCGAGCCAGCGTGAAGATGACTCCCGGCGAAAGCCGAGGCGACGGCGCCGCGCTTTCTCCCGCCGAGGAACTGGCCGCGCGAAAGGCGTGGCCGGCCGCCACCGTCAGGCAGGATCAGATCGATCAGGCGCAGCAGGACTTCAAGGGGATCAAAGGCCGCGGCCATCGCAAGGCCGCGCTCAAGTGGACGTCCATCGGCCCGTCGGTCGCGTTTCAGCCCGGTGTGCTCGGCTTCACCGGACGCGACCAGGTTACTGCCGGCCGCACCACGGCTCTTCTCGTCGATCGCACGTGCAACCAGGGACGCTGCCGTGTGTGGATCGGCGCGGCCGGCGGCGGCGTCTGGCGAACCGACCACGGTATGCACACGAACAACCCGGGGTGGAAGTTCTCGTCGGATGGGCTTGGCTCGAATGCTTTTGGGTCGCTGGCGCAGGACCCGAACGACAAGAAGGGCGATACGCTCTACGCGGGTACGGGTGAACCCAACGCGTCGGGCGATTCGGAGGCCGGACTGGGTCTGTACAAGTCCACGGATGGCGGCGACAGCTGGACTTTGATCCCTGCATCCACCGCGATCGCGGCCACGCGTTCGATCGCGAAGATCGCCATCGACCCGACCGATGGCCGCATCATCTACATTGCAACGGCTCGCGGCGTGCGCGGGATCAGCTCGACCTCCGGTGGCGCGGTTTCGCTCACCGGCGCGCCGCAGCCGAACCTCGGTGTCTACAAAACCACGAACGGCGGCGCGACATGGTCGCTCGTCTGGGACGCGCAAACCGCCGGATCGCTCCGCGGTGTCACGGATCTCGAGATCGATCCGAACAACCGGACGACGGTGTACGCGTCGGCGTTTCAGGTGGGTATCTATCGCTCGCTCGGCGGCGGCCCGTTCCAGCAGGTGTTTGCCGGGCAGCTGCCGGCGAGCAATGTCGATCGCACTGAGTTTGCCCTTGCGGCACTGCCTAGCGGCAAAACCCGTGTCTACGTGACGAATGGTTCTCAAGGCTCGCCCAACTTTCCCTACGCGGCCCTGTTCCGGAACGACGATGCGTCGCTGCTCGCTCAGGGAAGCCCGAACGCCGCTTTGTGGAAGAAGATCACGTCAAACGTAAACGGCACGCCGTACTACGCGACGTTCGACTTCTGCACGGGTCAGTGCTGGTACGACCAGGACGTCGTCACGCCAAAGGGACAGCCCGACACGGTGTTCGTGATCGGTTCGTACACGTACGGTGAGCTCGGAGGCCGTTCGAACGCGCGCGCCGTGTTGCGGTCGACCACGGCGGGAGAGCCGGACCCTGCGAACGGGGACCGGACGTTCACCGACATGACGGTGGATGCGCAGGAGCCCGCCCCGTACGGGATCCACCCGGACCAGCACGAACTGGCGTTCCACCCCACGAACCCGAACATCTGGTGGAGCACGTCCGATGGCGGCGTGGTGCGGTCGAGCGGCGAATACGTGGACATCTCGAGCCAGTGCGCCGGCCGGCCGATTGGCGCCGCCAGCATGATCACCTGCAACCGCATGCTCTCGGCGGTGCCGTCGACGATCTTCTCGCTGAACGAAGGCCTCATCACGCTGCAGTTCATGAGCGTGTCGGTCAACCCGTTCGATCCCACGGGCGAAGTCCAGGGCGGCACGCAGGACAACGGCACGTGGCTGTATGAGGGGAAGGCCAAGGTCTGGAAGCAGACGATCTATGGCGACGGCGGGACGTCGGGGTTCGACGTCGGCAATCCCGCCATCCGTTTCAACCAGTTCTTCGGCGGATTCGGCGACGTGAATTTCCGCTCGGGCGATCCGACTGCCTGGGTGGTGGTCACCGCGCCGATGCTGAACAGCCTCGAACCGGTCGGATTCTACTGGCCCGAAATTGCCGACCCCGCGGTCCCCGGCACGATGTACACCGGCTTCAGGCACGTCTGGCGGACGAAGCACAACGGCGGAGACCAGACCTTCCTCGAGGCGAACTGTCCCGAGTTCACGACGCCCGGCGACAAGGTGGGGTGCGGCGACTGGGTCGCGCTTGGCGGACCTGGCGGCACGAATCAACTCGGCGATCTGGGATCGACGAACTACGGCGCCGATCGTACGGGGGGCACGCTGGCGCGAATTGCCCGTGCGCCCTCTGACACCGGGACGCTGTGGGCCGCGACGTCGACCGGCCGTCTGTTCATCACGAAGAACGCCGCTGCGGAACCGTCAACGGCCGTCACGTTCACCCGTCTCGACTCGCTGGTGGCGAACGACCCGAACCGGTTCATCACCGGAATCTACGTCGACGCGTCGAATCCGAACCGTGCCTTCGTCTCGTACTCCGGATACAACACGACGGTGGGTTCGACGGCTCCGGGTCACGTCTTCGCGGTCACCTTCAATCCCGTCGGCCCGGCCGCGACCTGGGTCGACTGGAGCTACGATCTGGCCGACCTGCCGGTCACCGATGTCGCCTTCGACGATCCGACGGGCGACTTGTACGTGTCGACCGATTTCGGCGTCATGCGCCTGGAGGGCGGCGAGACGTCATGGGAAGTCGCCGGCGACGGTCTGCCCGTCGTCGAAACGCCGGGCCTGACCATCGTCACGTCATCGCGCCGGCTGTATGCGGCGACCCACGGCATGGGGATGTGGTATCTGACGCTCCCGTCGGGCAAACACGACTCAGAGCCGCCCAATTAGTGAATGAGGGGAATTGGTGAATTGGTGAATGGCAATCACCAACTCGCCAATTCCCCGATTCTTCAGCGTGGTGCTTTCAGGACTTCGTCGATCAGAAACAGATCGGTGAGCAGCGCGCGGAGATGGATCGACGCATTGAGGTTGTCGACGATCTGCGAGCTGATGGACGGCTGCGCGAGGACCAGCTGAATCGCGGCCTGTGAGTCGCGCGCGTCGCGCTCGATGACAGCGATGAACGCGTCGTACGGCGCCGTCGGCTGGAGTTTCTCCTGCTCGACGTAGCGCGTGAAGACACCGGCAAGCCCGCTCAGCGCCGTATCGCAGCGCTGCAGCTGCTGGCGGGCCTGACGGCCGGTGTCGCTGCCGGTATCCGAAGGAAGCCCCTGAGACGCGTACGCCAGGAAGAATTCGTACGCTTCCTCGATGGTGTCGATGCGTGCGTTCAGTTCGGTCGTCAGGTTCTCGGCCGCACTCACACCCGGCCCGCCGGTTTGGCCTGCGACGGCTCGCGCCCGACCGGCCAGCGGCTCGGCTCGTGGTGCTCGAGGTACTGCCGCCGCGTAATCCAGCCGAGGATCATCGACTTGGTGATCCACCACTTCTCGGGCCGGACGGCGAAGTAGACGTGCGCGATGACGAGACCGACCAGGCCGACGCCGGCGAGGCCGTGCGACACGTAGGTCACCCCCCACGTCGCGTCGCCGAAGAGATACGGGTTGCGGGTGAACAGCGGCGTGCGCACGCGCACCAGCATGAACATGCCGGTGGCGACCACCGCCAGGCCCGTGACGACGATCGCGAGGTGGTAGAGCCGGTTGCCGAGCGGGTACTTGCCCGACTTCGGCCCGGGCACGTCGTGACCGAACTCGCGCAGGAGCTCGGCCTTCATTTCGGGAATGTCTTTCGGGCCGACCCAGATCGACCAGAAATCGAGCCAGAACGTGGCGTGGATGATGTGAAACACGATCGAGGCCGTCAGCACGAGCCCGGCTATCCAGTGCCACTGCACCCATGGGAACTTGACGCCGACCACCGGCAGGAACGCCGTGAAGAGCAGCACGAACATCGCGGCCGCCATCACCCAATGGAACAGCCGCGCCGTCAGACCGTGCCGCTCAATCTTGGCCGGAAGATCCTTGCGCGACGCCTCGAGCGCGTCGGTCTCGGCGGCGGTCCGCTTCCGGTGCGCCGAGAACAGCATGTAGCTGGCGTGCGCGACCAGGAACAGAACGCCTGCGAACAACGATCCCCAGAACAGATTCCACGAGACGTGGGTCAGAACCCACTCGCCCCACGGGCTCCGTCCCCATCTTAGGAGGTCCATGCTCCACCCTCGGAGCCGCGCACGGCCCGTTTGACCAGATTCCGCATCAACGGCACTTTGTAGCCGTTGTGTTTCAGTGTCTGCGCGCCCTGCACCGCGAGGTCGCCGGCCATCTTCGCAGTTTCCTCATTGCGCGGCTTGCCCATGATGGCGGCCTCGACGTTCCTCAGGCGGCGCGGCCTGGCGGCAACGGCATTGACCACCAGCCGCGACTCGCCGATGTTGGCGCCGTTGGGCTTGATCGCGGCCGCGACGTTGACGAGCGGGAAGTCCCAGACCTGACGATCGCGCACCTTCTCGAAATAAAACTGGGCGCCGGCCATCGTCGAGGGAATGCGAATCGTGGTCAGCAGTTCGTTCGGCTCGAGGACGTTCATCTTGGTGATGTCGATGCCGGGGCCAATCCAGTATTCATCGGCCGGCACGACGCGCTCGCCCTTCGGTCCGCGGATGACCATCTGCGCGTCGAGCGCCAGCAGCGCCGGCGCTGTGTCGGACGGATTCACCGCGACGCAGCGGTCGGCGTCGAAGATCGCATGTTCGCGGTTGATGGCGCTCGGTGTGTCGGCGTAGCAGATGTTGCCGCCGGCGCGGTAGCAGTTCCAGCCGCCGCGGTAGTACCAGCAGCGCGTGTCCTGCGAGACGTTGCCGCCGATCGTGCCCTGGTTCCGGATCTGCGGCGACGCCACCAGCTCGGCGGCCTGCATCAGGATCGAGAACTTCTCGCGCACCACCGGATGCTTGACGACTTCGGTGAGCGGCGTCATCGCGCCGATCTCGAGGCCGCCGTTGGCTTCGCGGACGCCATGCAGCTCTTTGATCTGGGCGAGATCGACGACGGCCTTCGGCCGCTTGAGGCGATCCTTCAGCCAGTCCATGCTGTCGAGGCCGCCGGCCAGCACCAGCGCGTCTGCCCCGAACTTGTCCAGCAGCCGCAGGGCATCGTCGATCGATGCCGGCTGGTACAGCTCAAACGCCGGAATGATGTCTCGGATTACGGCCATAACATCGTGCTCCTTGTTGGGGCTCGGGGCTCGGGGCTAGCTACGCCAGTCCCTGTCCCGCATCTAGCCCCTAGTCCCTAGCCCCTATATGTGAGCCGTCAAAACGTCGTGCGTTCGTTTCCCGCCATTCTCGAGTGCCGTCAGGATGATGTCGGCCGACACCGGCGACCTCCGGAACACCTCGTCGCCGATCGCGTCCGCAATCGCGTTCATAATCGCACCGTAGGCCGCGCCGACCGGCGGTTCGCCGACGCCACGGATGCCCGTCGGCGTCTCCGGATCCGGCAGATTCACGGCGTCCCCCGTGAAGTTGCGCGGCGCGTCGAGGATGGTCGGCGGCTTGTTCTGGTAGAAGCGGCGCGCCAGGGCGACACCGTATTGCTGATCGTAGGCCCACCGCTGCGTCTGCGCGTGGCCAAGGCCGAGCATCGATCCGCCGAACAGCTGACCCTTCAGGCCGCGCGGGTTCATGATGGTGCCGACGTCGCCGATCGCGGCGTAATCGAGCACGGTCACCACGCCGGTTTCGGTGTCGACTTCCACTTCGGCGAAACCGATCACGTACGACTGCGACTGGCCGTCGCGCGGATAGGTGTCCTTCGCCACCGCCATCAGGCCCTGACCGGCGAGCGCCTTGGCCGATGTCTTCGTGAACGCGTTGACCTCTTCGGGCACCTCGTGGCCGTCGTACTTGCCGCCGAGCTCGATGGCCTTCTGCGCAGCCTGCGCGAACGTCATGCTGCCGCCGGGACCGGAGACCTTGCCGCCGGCGACCTTGTACGCCTCGGGGTTGCCGCCCCGGGTCTTGGCCGCGACTTCCTGCAGCTTCTTGATCGCATCCTTCGCGGCGGCGTGCGCCGCGCGGGTCATCGCGTGTGCCGTCTGGCTGCCGGCGGACACGCAGGTCCACGGCAGGTTCTTCGTCGTGTTGCCGAAGACGACGTCGCACTGCTCCCACGGCACGTCGAGCATCTCGGCCGCCTGTCGATGCACGTCGAACGCGGAGTGCGTGCCGAGGTTGCCGATCCCCGACTGGAACTGGAGGCGGCCGTCAGGCTTGATGATGAAGAGGCCGTCGAACCCGATCGAGCCGCCGGCGTACGGACTGACCGCCACGCCGATGCCACGGGCTTTGTTGCCCTGCTTCTTGCCGCTGACCGACGCTTTCTTGGCGTCCCAGCCGAACATCTCGCGGCCCTTGTCGAGCGCTTCCTTCACGAACGCGCTCGTCACGTAGTTCTGCTTGCCGTTGGGAAGCGTGGGACCGAACGGCGCTTTGCCGGCCGGCGCGTTGATCTTGCGGAGCTCGACTTGATCGATGCCGAGTTTCTTGGCCGCCTTGGAGAGGATCGGCTCCATGATGGCGACACCCTGCGCGCCGCCCGGCGCGCGCTGCGACACCTTCGGCGGCGTGTTCGTCAGCACGGTGAGTCCGCGCCAGCGCATCGATTCCGGTTGATAGGCCAGCGACACCGTCGTGCCGGCGGACCGCCCGTCGCCCTGGCCGTCGTAGGGACCGTTGTCCATCACGGTGTACATGTCGATCGCCGTGATGCGGCCGTCCTTCCTGAACCCGACTTTGCAGCGCGCGAGAATGCCGGGGCGCGCGCGGCCGATGAAATGCTCGTCCTCGCGCGTGATGCGCATCATGACCGGCGCGTTGGCTTTCCTCGAGAGCAGCGCCGGAATCGCCATCGAGATGGCGCCCGGAATCTTGCTGCCGAAGCCGCCGCCGGTGTACTCGCTGATGATGTGAACCTTGTCCGCCGTCACGCCGGTCCAGCGCGCGACCGACGCCACCGTCTGCACCGTGCTTTGCGTCGACCCGTGGAGGAACAGTTTCCCGTTCTGCCAGTAGGCCATTGCGGTGCGGGTTTCGAGCGGCTGGTGGCCGGTCGACTGCGTCGAGAACGTTTCGTCGAGCACGAGGTCCGATTTCTTCAGCGCTTCCTCGACATTGCCGACCATCCACTCGTCGGTAAATTTGCCAAGCGGCATCTCGCCGTCTTTCGCGGCGGCGAAGTCCTCGTTGGTCCACTTCCACACGGCGATCTGCGGCGGCGGCGGTCCCGCCGGTGCGCCGCCGCGACCACGTCCGGCTGCTGGTGCTCCAGCCGCCGGCGCTGCCGCGCCTGCGGCCGCTCCAGCTGCCGGTGCTCCGCCTGCTGTATTGGCTCTGCCCGCGTCACCGCCGCGCGCGGCCGGTGTTCCCGGCGCTGCGCCGGTCGATGCTCCGGCCGGCGACGCTCCAGCGGTTGCGGCACCGGCTGCTGTCGCCGCGCCGCCGGCGGCCGCTCCCGCCGCTCGTCCCGCAGGCGCGGCTGGCGGCGCCGTCGGACGCATCCAGACGTTGCCTTGCGCACGCGCATTCGGGCTGCCCGGTCGCAGGCTCTCGATGGGATCGACGACGAAGGGCAGCAGCTCGAACTCGATGTCGATCTTTTCGATCGCTTCGGCGGCCGTGGCTTCGTCGACCGCCGCAACCGCGAGGACCGGCTCGCCCTGATAGAGCGGCTCGTTGGTCAGCCCGCGTTCCGCCTGGGCGGAGGCCTGCACGTTTTCGCCGAGCGTCGCGCCGACGGCGGCGCCGGGCATGTCGTCGGCCGTGAGGATGGCCTTCACGCCGGGCATCGCGAGCGCGGCGCTCGTATCGAGCCGCTTGACGCGCGCGTGCGGCATCGGGCTGACGAGCAGCTTGGCGAACAGCATGCCTTCGACGCGGTAGTCCTCCGCGTATTTCGCCTTGCCCGTGACCTTCGCGACGAGATCGGGCGTCGTGTAGTTGTGGCCGATCAGTTTGTTGTCAGCCATTTCACGCATTCCTCATGTGCTCTGCGCCGCGCATCAGCGCGGTCAGAATCTTGTCGTAGTCCTGGCAGCGGCACAGATTGCCCGACACGCCGTGCGCCAGTTCCTGACGCGAAGGATTGGGATTCGTCTTCAGGTAGCCGGTGGCGGCCATCACGAAGCCCGGCATGCAGAACGCGCACTGGAAGCCCTGTTCGTCGATGACGCCCTGCTGTACGGCGCTCAGCTTCCCGGTGGCCGGATCCGCCAGCCCTTCGATCGTCACGATCTTCTTGCCGCGTGCGCGATGCGCCAGGTACGAGCACGAATAGTGCGGCACGTCGTCGATGAGGACCGTGCAGGCCCCACACTCGGCGCGGTCGCAGCCGATCTTCGTGCCGGTCAGCCCCAGCTTGTAGCGGAGCGTCATCGCGAGCGTGTCCTGCGGCATCACGTCGACGCGACGGTCCTGGCCGTTCACGTTCAACGTGATCAGCCGCTCGACAGCGCCGGCGGCCGGCTGGCCGTGGACGGTCGAGCCGCGGAACAGGTACGCGGACGAAGACGCGACCGCGCCGGCCGCGACCACACCCTTGATGAAATTGCGCCGTGAAGCCGACTGCGGGACTTCTTCCGACATCACTTTGTCTTCCATTGCTGGATCACCTCGTCGGGCCGGAGGTCCGACCGGAAGGAGAGGGATTTTATCCGCACACGATATCCCGTACGGGTGTCAGGTTCAAACGATTTTCAGGGGTTCGGATACGGGGGTCGGATACTGTATCCGACCCTGTAAATTTGTCTACGAATGTCACCGCCAGGCCCGGGTGGGTCTGCCGCTGCTATACCCTAGAACAGGATGCACGACGACACCCCGGCCTCCGCGGCCATAGCCGCCCCGGCGGACCGCCAATACCTGCTCGAGCGCGTCGGCGAAGCGGCCGTGGTCCAGCTGTACGCCGACGGGTTCCGCGCGCTGTCCCTGCGCGAGAAAACGCTGGTCTGGCACCTGTATCGCGCCGCGATTGCCGGCCGCGACATTTTTTACGACCAGCGCCATCGCTCTCACCTCGAGATGCGCGATCTGCTGGAGGCCATCGTGGCCCGCCGATCCAGCATCGACCCCGCCACCTTCGAGGAGATTGAGCACTACACGAAGCTGTTCTGGATCAACACCGGCGCCTACAACAACCTGACCGCCCGCAAGTTCGTGCTGACCTGCGGTCCGGAGCGCTTCGCCGCGGCGGCACACGCGGCGGTGCGCGCCGGCGCCGTCGTGCCGCTCCGCGACGGCGAATCGCTCGACGACCTGCTCGAACGGCTGCGTCCGATGTTCTTCGATCCCGAGTTCGAGCCCACGGTCACCGCCAAGAGCCCGCCGCCCGGTCAGGACATCCTCACGGCCAGCGCCAACAACCTGCACGTCGGTGTCACGATGGCGGATCTCGAGGGCGCTGAAGAGCGCTATCCGCTGAATTCGCGGCTCGTCAAGCAGAACGGCCGGCTGCTCGAAGAGGTTTACCGGATCGACGGCCGCTACGGATCGCAGATCGCCGAGATCGTCCGCCATCTCGAAGCGGCAGCCGATTGCGCGCCGGAGGCGACCGCGCGGGCGCTGCGCGCGCTCGTCGCCTTCTACCGCAGCGGCGAGGAAGCGGATCGCGAGGCGTACGACGTGGCCTGGGTGCAGGACAAGGCGGCGCCGGTCGACACGATCAACGGCTTCGTGGAGGTGTATCTCGACGCGCGCAGCATCAAAGGCGCGTGGGAAGCGCTCGTGTTCTACGTCAACGGCGAGAAGACGACGCAGATCCGGACGATTGCCGATCACGCGCAGTGGTTCGAAGATCGCATGCCGTGGGATCCGAAATACCGCAAGCAAGGCGCCCATGGCGTCACCGCCAACGCCATCGACATCGTCATCGAAACCGGTGATTCCGGGCCGATTACGCCGGTGGGGATCAACCTGCCGAACGATCAGACGATCCGCGAGCGCTACGGCAGCAAGTCGGTGTCGCTGTCGAACGTCAACGAGGCCTACGACAAATCGACGCTGCCCGAATTCCGGAGCGAGTTCTCCTGGACGCCGGAAGAAGCGGCGCGCGCGACGAAATGGAGCGCGTTCGCGGGCGAGCTGACCACCAACATGCACGAGGTGATCGGCCACGGCTCGGGCAAGGTCGACGAGCGGCTGAAGGGCAACCCGCAGTCGGCGCTGAAGGAGCAGTTCTCGGCGATCGAAGAATCGCGCGCCGACCTGGTCGCGCTGTATTTCCTTCCCGATCGCAAGCTCGTGGAGCTTGGTCTCGTGCCGGAGGAGGAGCACGACGAGATCGTCCGCGCCGAGTTCGAGGGCTACGCGCGGAACGCGCTGGTGCAGCTGCGCCGGGTGCGACAGGGAACCCACATCGAAGAGGACCACATGCGCAATCGCCAGATGATCGTCCACTGGCTGATGGCGCACACCGACGCGATCGAGCGGCGCACGCGCGGCGGCAAGACCTATTACGCGATGATCGACGTGAAGGCGTTCCGCGACGGTGTCGGCCGTCTGCTCTCCGAAGTGCAGCGCATCAAGGGAGAGGGCGACTACGAGGCGGCGCGCGCGCTGTTCGAGACCTACGGCGTGCACTTCGATGCGGCGCTGCGCGACGAGATCGTCGCCCGGGTCGACCGCTTGCATTTGCCGTCCTACAGTGCATTCGTGATGCCGAAGCTCGAGGCTGTCTCCGGCGATGCTGGCGAGATCGCGGACGTCACCATCTCGTACCCCCTTGATCTCACGGCGCAGATGCTCGAGTACTCCGAGGCGACACGGCACCTGAGAAAATGAGATCGTCGCGACTAACCGCGGAGCACGCAAAGAACGCAGAGAAAATTTTGCTCTGCGGGTTCTGCGCCCTCTGCGGTTTGCTGACTTCCGTACCCGTCGCGGCGCAGGTGACGCGCCTCGCGGTCCTGCAAGCCGAAGATCGCCGCGCGCCGACCGCCAACGACCTCGCCGTCATTCGCTCGGGCGCGCACAGCGGCGATCCCCAGACGATGCGGCTCGGCATCCGCGCGTTCGGACGTCTGCAACGGCCAGCGCTCGTCGCCGAGATCACCCCGTTTCTGAAGCATGCGCTGCCGGAGATTCGCGCCGAGGCGGCCACCGCGATTGGTCAGGCCGCTCAGGGATCGAAAGGCGAGCCGCCCGCGTCCGCCGCGGTCGTCGACGCGGCGGCGGCTGCGCTCGCGGCGCGTCTGAAAGTCGAAGCCGAGGCCGATGTGCGCGCGGCGATCTGCGAGACGATCGGCCGTCTGCCGTATTCGACGGCGAGCCAGGTCGAGGGTGCCGAACGGACGCTGCTCGAACTGGCCGCGCACGGCGACACGATCGGCGATCGCCTTGGCGTGGCGAAAGGGTTCGAAGCGCTCGTTCGGATCAATAGAAAGCTGCGCCCGCCCGGC
>Ga0193696_1000150_pt1 | contig 29000 bp, 17 predicted proteins | sample L3m1metaG_FD_145074 | JGI IMG/M metagenome (GOLD analysis project Ga0193696, IMG submission 145074) | Soil microbial communities from a riparian zone of the East river system, Colorado, United States - L3m1 | ecosystem: Environmental > Terrestrial > Soil > Riparian zone | place: USA: East River... | reverse complement strand
CGATCGGAAGACGTCGGCAATCGATTCGCCGTCGAGCCGCGGATCCGGACGCTCGATTTGCGCGCGGACGCCTCCCGAGCCGGGAAAGATCACGAACGGCTTCTCGGCACGTGCCGCGCCCTGCTTCCGGGCCGCGCGCACGACCAGTGCCGCCGTCAGCAGATCGTCGTAGCCGCCGTTGGTGCAGGACCCGATCATCGCCTTGTCGAACGTCAGACGCTCGCGCGCCACCTCCTCGGCGGGAAACGCGTTGCCGGGGCTGAACGGCTTGGCGATCATCGTCGTCACACCGCCGAGATCCATCGTCTCGTCGATCGTGTAGCGGGCATCGACACCGGGCGCGAAGGGCGGATAGGGGAACTCCGACATGCCCTTCGACCGGTACCAGGCATACGTGATGCCGTCCGGCGCGAAGATGCCGTTGAGCGCCTCCGCCTCCGCCATCATGTTCGCGATGGTGTTGCGATACGCAATCGGCAACTGATGGTCCGCGTCCACCAGCTCCACTGACATGCCTTGCGACTGTTTCGTGCCCCACCGCCGCAGGAGCTCGAGAACGATATCCTTGCCGCTCACCCAGGCCTGCAGCCGGCCGCCGAACACGACGCGCCGCGAGGCCGCCGGCGTGAAGTAGATGTAGCCGGTCGACCAGCCAAACCCCAGCGTGGTCGAGCCGACGCCCATGCCGACGGCGCCGTAGGCGCCATATGCCCGGCTGTGCGAGTCGGCGCCGGGGATGAACTGGCCAGGCACGACGAGCCCCTGCTCGGGAAAGTAGAAGTGAAAGATCCCGTCCCCGGGCGTCGCGTAGTAGGGCTTCTCGATGCCATGAACGCGCGCGAATTCCCGCCCGATCGCGGTCTGCTTGTCGTCGTCTGCCTTCTGCGTGAAAACGAAGTGATCGTTGGCGATGGCGGCCTGCCGCGGATCGATGGCGCGGCCCCCGGTGATCTGGTTGAAGGTGTGGATCGCAAACGGCGCAGTGCCGTCCGAGGCCGGCAGCAGGTCGGCGAACACCCTGAGCGTCGAGCCCGGAGTGACGCGCGCCGATTTGTCGACGCGATGCGCCCACACGATCTGCTCGGTCGACGTCATGTACCGGGCCTGATCCGGATCCGGAAATTCGATGCGGGGGATCGTCGACAGCGACGCGCCGAACTCGCGGCGGCCCGCGGCGAAGATACCGCCCGTCCGGCGGATTTCATCCTCCTTCGGCGTCAGTGGCATCGGCTCGTAGGTCTTCTGCTGGGTGTCGTTCGTGAGAAGGCGCGACTGTGGATCGAAGCTGAGTTCGTCGCCATCCCGGGCATCGGCAACGGCTTGAGGACTCTGCACGACGTGCAGGCCAAGATTGAGCGCGTTGCGGCGGAAGATATCGCCCATGTTGTCGCCGCAGACGACCACCATCTCGAGGCCGACTTCTTCGGCGACCGCCTTCAGGCCGGCGGGACTCATCTCGCGCGACGAGCCGATGGCAAACCGGTCGCCGGCAATCACGAACGTCTCGCCGCGGTGCACGCGCGCCCGGAAATCGGGCATCAGGTACCTGAAGGCGCCCGCCTTCCATCGCTCGTCGAGGGTCTCGAGGCTTTCCGAGACGCAATCGGTCGCCGGGGTGATCTGGTCGGTGTCGATGGCGTCGAGCTTCTTCTTTTTGCCGAGGACCTTGAGGTCCCAGAGGATGAGCGCGCGGCCACGGATGATGGCCGTTGACGCGCCCTCCTCGACGGTTGAGATCGCGGCCACGGCCGACTCGCGCGACACGCCCGGCTTGAGCCTGGCGGGTTGGATCGTCGGCATCGATATCTCTCTTAATACTAGCGTGGCCGCCCTCCGGACACGCTGGGCGGGAAAAGGTTGGTATCATTGACTGGAATGTCAGAGCTGAAGGATCAGCCGCTACACGCATCGACGTCGGAAGCCGTGACCAACAACGTGCGGGTGGAAGTCGAGTCGCAGTACGCGCCCGAGCACTCGCAGCCCTTCGATAATCAGTGGTTCTTCTACTACACCGTCCGCATCACCAATGAGGGCGAGGAAACGGTCCAGTTGCTCAGCCGTCACTGGGTCATCAAGGATGCGACCGGCCACGTCGAGGAATTCAAGGGACCGGGCGTTGTCGGCGAGCAGCCGGTGCTGGGCCCCGGCGAATCCTTCCAGTACACCTCCGGTTGTCCCCTCAAGACCTCAACCGGCGTGATGCGCGGCACCTACCAGATGGTTACCGGGACGGATCGCCACTTCGACGTCGAGATCGCGCCCTTCGCGTTGCACGAGCCGTACACCGTTCACTGACGCCACGTTTAACCGCAGAGATCGCCGAGGACGCAGAGAAATCATGTCTTTGCGGTCTTTGCGCGCTCTGCGGTTGATGTCTCTTATTCCGGACGGCGAAACGTTCTGATCGCGTCGAGGAACGCGTCTCCGAAATCCGCGGCTTTCTTCGCGCCTACGCCATACACCTCGTGCAGGTCGTCGACTGTTTTCGGACGCCGCACGACCATGTCCCGCAGCGTCGTGTCGTGGAAGATGACGTAGGGCGGGACGCCTCGTTCGCGCGCGAGGCGGAGACGGACGCTCCGCAGCACGTCGAAGAGGTCCGAATCGATCGTCTGCGCGAAGCTGTCGCGCAGCGCCGACCGTTGTCGCCTGGACGAAGGCGGCTTGACCTCCCGATACAACGTGCACTGCCCGTCACCGCGCAGAAGCGCGGCGCCCGAGGCGGTGACGCGGAGCACTGGATAGGGATCGCCTTCGCGGACGAGGAGACCGTCGCCGACCAGCTGCTCGACATAGCCGCGCAGCGCCGCCGCCGTCTCTTCCTTCAGCAGCCCGAAGGTGGACAGCTCGTGGTGCCGCGCGGCGACCACCTTCTCGGTGGCACGGCCCATCAGGACGTCGGTCACATGCGCCGTCCCCCAGGTCTGCTTCACGCGCGCGACGCAGGACAGGATCTTTCTCGCCAGTGTCACCGGATCCGCAACCGGATCGAGCTCCTTCAGGCACCAGTCGCACGCTCCGCAGTCGTGCCGTTCGTAGGCCTGGCCAAAGTATTCGACGAGCGTGCGGTGACGGCAGCGCGTCCCGGCGGCATAGCGTTCCATGTCGCGCAACAGCGCCCGCGCGCTGTCGCTCCACTCGCCGTTGCTCTCGAGCATCTGGCGCCAGCGCACGAAGTCTGCGCCGGAGTAGATGAGGACGCACTCGGCCGGCAGTCCGTCGCGCCCGGCGCGCCCCGATTCCTGCTGGTAATGCTCCGGCGAGCGCGGGGCGCCGGCGTGGACGACGAAGCGGACGTTCGAGCGATCGATCCCCATCCCGAACGCGACCGTGGCGACGACGATATCCATCTGCTCGTCGAGGAACAGCTCCTGATTCCGGCTGCGCACCTCGTCTGGCAGTCCGGCGTGATACGGCACCGCGCGATGCCCTTCGTCGTGAAGACGGTCGGCCAGCGACTCGACCTCGCGGCGTGATTGACAGTACACGATGCCGGCTTCGCCCTCGTGCCGCGCCAGGATGTCCGCGAGCTGCCGCTGCAGGTTGCCGCGCCGAAGCACGCGATACGTCAGGTTGGGCCGGTCGAACGATCCGACGAGCACCGCTGGCTCCCGCAGCCGCAGCTCCGAGACGATGTCCCGTCTCACGCGCTCCGTGGCGGTCGCCGTGAACGCGTGGAACGAAACCTCGGGGAAATCCTCACGCAGCCGTCCGAGCTGCCGATACTCGGGCCGGAAGTCGTGGCCCCACTGGCTGATGCAGTGGGCCTCGTCGATCGCGATGAAGCGCACGCCGGCCTGCTGCAGCATCCGCCGCAGTCCCTGGCTCCCTTCGCCGACGATCCGTTCCGGCGACACGTAGAGCAGACGGCAGCGGTGCTCGCGGACGCTCGCCAGCACCTCGTCCCGCTCGTGCGGCAGCAGCGTGCTGTTCAAGTAGGACGCCGCGACGCCGTCGACGCGCAGGCCGTCGACCTGATCCTTCATCAGTGAAATCAGCGGTGAGACAACCAGCGCCACGCCGCGCGGGTCCACGAGCGCCGGCGCCTGAAAACAGAGCGACTTGCCGCCGCCGGTCGGCAGCACGACGACGCTGTCGCGCGCGGCGAGAATGGCGTGCATGGCTTCGCGCTGGAGAGGGCGGAAGTCGGAGAAACCCCAGACGCGGTGGAGGGCGTCGGCGAGCAGGCGATCAGCGTCGGACGTACTTGCGCTCGACGTAGTCATCGACCAGACGCTGGAAGTCCGCGGCGAGCTCGTCGTACGTCCCGCGCAGCGTGGTGACATGCTGGCCGTCGATGAACACGGGACAGCTGGGTTCCTCGCCGGTGCCGGGGAGGCTGATGCCGATGCTGGCCGCCTTCGACTCGCCAGGGCCGTTGACGACACAGCCCATCACCGCGAGGGTCATCTCCTCGACACCCTCGTGGGTCGTCTTCCATTCGGGCATCCGGTCGCGGATATAGCCCTGGATCCGTTCGGCCAGCTCCTGAAACGTCGTGCTCGTCGTGCGGCCGCAGCCCGGACAGGCGGTCACGCTCGGAGAGAACGATCGCAGGCCAAGCGCCTGGAGCAGTTCGCACGCCGCGTAGACCTCTTCCCGCCGATCGCCGCCGGGCCGCGGCGTCAGGGAGACGCGAATCGTGTCGCCAATCCCTTCGTGAAGCAGCACGCCCATGGCGGACGCCGACCAGACGAGACCTTTGGTCCCCATGCCTGCCTCGGTCAAGCCGAGGTGCAGCGGCTGATCGGTCCGGCGCGCCAGCTCGCGGTAGACGGCGATCAAGTCGCGCGGCCTCGATGTCTTGCACGAGATGATGATCTGATCTCTGCGGAGCCCGCTCTCGATGGCCAGCGCCGTCGACTCGACGGCTGACAGCACCATGCACTCGTTGATGATCTCCTCGGAGCTCTTACCCAGACCGCGATCGGTGTTCTCCTGCATCTTCGCGACGACCAGCTCCTGGTTCAGCGAGCCGCCGTTGACGCCGATCCGGACCGGGCGGCCATTCTCCATCGCCACGCGGCAGATGGTCGAGAACTGCTCGTCGCGCCGCTTGCCGGTGCCGACGTTGCCGGGGTTGATCCGGTACTTGTCGAGTGCGCGCGCGCAGTCCGGATACTTCGTCAGCAGCAGATGGCCGTTGTAGTGGAAATCGCCGATGAGCGGCGCCGTGCAGCCGGCGTCGAGCATGCGCTGCTTGATCTCCGGCACCGCCGCGGCCGCTTCAGGGACATTGACCGTCACGCGCACCATGTCGGATCCGGCGTCCGCCAGCTCGATGCACTGCTGAGCGGTCGCGCGCGCATCGGCGGTGTCGGTCATCGTCATCGACTGCACGACGATCGGCGCGCCGCCGCCGACCTGGACGTGCCCGACGCGCACGCCGGCCGTCTTGTGGAGCTTCAGAACTGACATGAATTTCCCATGATAGCATCCGCCTTCGCTCGTCTTGATGGCGCGACGAGCTTCGGCGGACAAGTCCGCTTCGCTCGGTCCTACATGTGACCAGCTTCGGTGGACAAGTCCGCTTCGCTCGGTCCTACATGTGACGGGCTTCGGCGGACAAGTCCGCTTCGCTCGGTCCTACATGTGACGAGCTTCGGCGGACAGGTCCCGCTCCGGTCACTGGTGGCTGGCACGGTGTAAAACGAGGCAGGTCGATGAAAGCGATTCGCGTGCACGAGTTCGGCGTTCCGTCGGTGTTGAAGCTGGAAGAGATTCCGGATCCGAAACCGGGTCCCGGTGAGTTGCTCGTGCGCATCCGCGCCGCCGGCGTCAACCCGGTCGACGCCTACATACACACCGGGACGTACGCGCGCAAGCCGACGCTGCCGTACACGCCTGGACAGGACGGCGCCGGCGAAATCGAAGCGGTCGGCGCCGACGTCGCCGGCTTCAAGGTCGGCGATCGGGTGTACGTCGCCGGTGTCGGCAACACCACCGCCGGCGTCGGCACGTATGCGGAGCGCGCGGTGTGTACTCCCGCGCATCTGCATCGTCTGCCCGCGCGCGCCTCGTTTCCGCAAGGCGCCGCCCTTGGCGTGCCGTATTGCACCGCGTATCGCGCGCTGTTTCAGAAGGCCGGGGCCAGACCAGGCGAGACGGTGCTCGTGCACGGCGCAACCGGCGGCGTCGGCATTGCGGCCGTCGAGCTCGCGCATGCCCGCGGTCTGACGGTGATTGGTTCCGGCGGAACCGACAAGGGACTCGCCGCCGTCAAAGAGCACGGCGCCGACGTGATCGTCAACCACCGCACGCCGAACTACGCGGACGACATCATGCGCGCCACTGGAGGGCGCGGTGTCAATCTGGTCATCGAGATGGCGGCGCACGTCAACCTCGATCGGGATCTCGGTCTGCTCGCGAAGTGGGGCCGCGTCGTCGTAGTCGGCAATCGCGGACGCGTCGAGATTGACGCGCGGCAGGCGATGGGCCGCGACGCATCGATCCTGGGCATGACGCTGTTCAACGTCGCGGACGCCGAATTCGCCGAGATTCACGCTGCGCTCATCGCCGGTCTCGAGAACGGCACCCTCAACCCCCTGATAGGGCGGGAACTGCCGCTGGCCGAGGCCTCGCGCGCGCATGAGGCGGTGATGGAATCCGGCGCACTCGGCAAAATCGTCCTGCTTCCATGAGACAAAGTCGAATGAATCGTCGGCTCCGGTATATGTGTGCCGCGGCGGCGGCGCTGCTCGTCGTCGCGGCCGTCAGTCAACTGCCGGCGCGCGTCGAGGCGCAGCCGCGCGGCAAGAACGTGTACGACGCCCACTGCGTCGAGTGCCACGGCGACATGGGTCGCGGCGATGGCCCGTCAGCAGCGTACGTGACGCCCCGCCCGCGCGACTTCACGAGCGGCAAGTACAAGATTCGATCGACCGAAACCGGCAGTGTGCCGACCGACGACGACCTGATGCAGTCGGTGCGTCAGGGTCTGTACAGCACCGCGATGCCGGGGTGGGCCCGCATCCTGTCGGATGACGAGATCGCCGATGTCGTCGCGTACATCAAGGGGCTGTCGCCGCAGTTCGGGACACCGCCCAGGCCGGTGACCGTCGGGGCCGGCGTTCCGAGCTCGCCCGAGAGCATCGCGCGCGGACAGCAGGTCTACGACAAGCTGCAATGCGGCAAGTGCCACGGCAGCGATGGCCGCGGGACCGGCGCGGTGGCGACGACGTTCGAGGACGACCGGCAGCAGCCGCTGCGGGCTGCGGATCTCACCGAGCCATGGACGTTCCACGGCGGCGCCACGGCCCGCGATGTGTACTTGCGCTTCCGAACCGGGATGGCCGGAACGCCGATGCCGTCCTTCGCCGACGCCGCCAGCGACAGTGAGATGTGGGACCTGTCCAACTACGTCGTATCGATGGCGCGCAAACCCGTCTGGTCGATGAACGCCGACGAAATCAAAGCGCTGTATGAAAGCCAGGCCGCCGATGCGAAAGCCAACCCGGTCAAGCGCGGTGCCTATCTCGTCGAGACACTTGCCTGCGTCGTGTGCCATACGCCGGTGGACGAGCAGAAGCGCATGCTTCCCGGCCTGAGGCTCGCCGGCGGCGTGCTGCTGCGGATCGTGCCGTTCGGCGACTATCCGACGGGCAACCTCACGTCCGACAAGGCGACCGGCCTTGGCAACTGGAGCGACGACGAGATCAAGCGCGCGATCACGAAAGGCATCCTGCGCGACGGCACACGGCTGCTGCCGTTTCCGATGGACTACGCGTCGAATTCCACGATGACGGCTGACGACCTGAGCGCCGTCGTCGCCTATCTGCGGACCGTGCCGCCGGTGACGAACAAGGTGCCTGCGCCGCGCCGGACATTTCTGCCGGTCTATCTCTGGGGGAAGTTCAAGATGCTGATCCTTGGACAGGATCCGCCGATGGTGTTCTTTCCCGGCAACGCCGGTTTGACAGGAGGCCGGTGATGAAGAGGTTTCTCAGATGGGCCGCCGTCGTCGTCGTGGTGATCGCGATGTTCGGATTCCTTGCATTCTTGTACTTCATCCCGCCGTTCTTCACGACGCCGCCCGAGACGTTCGGCAAGTTGATGGCCGACGCCGCTCCAGCCGTGACCGACATCGCGGACCCGGCCGAACGCGCCATCGCGGAGCGCGGGCGTTACATCGTGATGACGTCTGGCTGTATCGGATGCCACGCGGTGGTGGGATCGCAGGGACCCGATCTCTCGCTGTACCTTGGCGGCGGCGGTCTGAAAATCCAGACGCCGCACGCGACGTTCGTGAGCCGCAATCTCACTCCCGACAAGGAAACCGGCCTCGGCCGCCGCACCGACGACGAGGTGAAGCGCGTGCTGCGAAGCGGCACGTTCTCCGACGGCCACGTCGTCGAGGGCACGGTGATGCCATGGCCGGTCTTTTCGAACTGGACCGAAGAAGATCGTCACGCAGTGGTCGTGTACCTCCGCCATTTGAAGCCCATCCATCACGTGACGCCGGAGCCGGTGCTGGGTAGGGCGATCACGATTCCTGGGGCGATCGAACAGGACTACGCCGGAAAAGACTACGGAACGTCGAAGGCCGAACGCCGATAGCCGACAGCCGAGGCCGGCCGCGCCGCGCCGCGGGCAGGGGTCAGACACGGGTCAGAGTGGTGTCAGAGTGGTGTCTGACCCCGACTGGTGGGTGGCAGCCGTCATACGCCCATTACTGGTAGGATCGCAGCACGAGCACCGAATACCGCCCTCCGATTGACGGACCGCGCGCCACCATCGATTGGCCCCCGCCTCGGCCACCGCGACGCCGCCGCGGCGTCTACTTTCTCCTGGCCGCTTTTGCAGTGCTGGTGCTGAGCGGCGGGACGGCGCTTTCCTACTACGTCGACGCCCTCTGGTTCGGATCGCTCGGCTACGCCGACGTCTTCTGGAAGACGCTGAACGTCCAGGCCAGAATCTTCACGCTCTTCACCGTCGTCACCTTCGCCGTGCTCTATGGAGCGTTTCTCGCGCTCAAGCCGGATCGACTCGGCGAGATCGCGGGCGGCCGCATCCTGATCAACGGCCAACCGCTGACGCTGCCCGTTGAACCGGTGCTCCGGCTGATGGCGCTGGCCGCAGCGCTGCTCGTCGCGTTGGCCAGCGGCGCCGGCATGATGGCCGACTGGCAGATGCTGGCCTTGTATTGGTACGGCGCGCCCGCGCAGCTCCCGGCGAGCGCGCAGCAGATCGTCGACCCGATCTTCGGCCGTCCGCTCGCCTTCTACCTGTTCACGCTGCCGGCGTGGCAGCTGGTCAGCGGTTGGCTCCTGACGATCGCGGTGATGGTCGCCGGCGTCGCGGTGTTCTTCATCGTGATTGCCGGAGGCACCCGGCTCCTCGGCCGTCGTTCCGACACCGGCGTCGCTGCCTGGCGCGGGTTGTCGATTGCCGCCGCGGCGGTGCTGCTGATGTTCGCCGTCAAGGTCTACCTCTCGCGATACGAGCGCCTGTTCGAGGACCACACGATCTTTGCCGGCGTCACCTACACCGAGGCGCACGTGACGCTGACGGGCCTGCTCGTCGTCTCGGGCGCGCTCGCCCTCGGCGCGCTGATCGCGCTCGTCAACGCCGTCGCGGCTCCTCGCGCACGCTGGCTCGGCGCCGCCATCGTCCCTGCCGTGGTGTGTTACGTCATCGTCGGCGTCATCGGCTGGTACGTGGCAAACTTCATCGTCAAGCCGAACGAGCTGGTGCGCGAAACGCCCTACATCGCGCACAACATCGCGATGACGCGGCAGGCATACGCGCTCGATCGAATCGTCCAGCGGCCGTTCCCCGCGGAAACGAGCGTCGAGGCCGTGGACGCCGCGAACAATCAGGCGACGCTGAAGAACATCCGCCTCTGGGACTGGCGCGCGCTGCAGGATACGCTGCGGCAGATCCAGGAAATCCGAACCTACTACGACTTCCCCGACATCGACATCGATCGCTACGAGATCGACGGCGAGGTGCGGCAGATGATGCTGGCCGCGCGCGAGCTCAACGTCGACAAGCTGCCCGAAAGCAGCCGCAACTGGATCAACGAAAAGCTGATCTACACCCACGGCTACGGCGTCACCATGAACGGCGTCAACGAGTTCTCGCCGGAAGGCCTGCCGAAGCTGGTGCTGAGCAACATGCCGGTGCAGAGCACGATTCCTTCGATCACAGTGACCCGTCCCGAGATCTACTTCGGCGAGCTGACGAACACCGATGTCTACGTGAAGACTCGCCAGAAGGAATTCAACTATCCGCAGGGCGAAACCAACAACCTGACGTCATACGAGGGAACCGGCGGCATTGTCATCGGCGGTTTCTTCCGCCGGCTGCTCATCGCCATCGATCGCGGCGATCTCACGAAACTGCCGTTCAGCGACGATGTGACGCCGGAAAGCCGGCTATTGATGCGCCGCAGCATCACCGAGCGAGTCAACACGCTGGCGCCCTTCCTGACCTTCGATGACGATCCGTACGTCGTGGTCAACGAAGATGGACGGCTGTTCTTCATGCTCGACGGGTTCACCACGTCGGACACCTACCCCTACTCGCGGCATTACCGGCTCGGGCGCAACCGCATCAACTACATGCGGAACAGCATCAAGGCTGTCGTCGACGCCTACGACGGGACGACGACCTTTTACGTGTTCGACGCCGACGATCCGATCATCGCCGCCTATCGCGCGATATTCCCCAGCCTGTTCAAGGACGCGTCGGCGATGCCGCCGGGCATGCGCAAGCACGTCCGCTACCCGGAAACGCTGCTGTCGCTCCAGGCCGCTGTCTACGGCCTGTACCACATGACCACGCCGGAGGTGTTCTACAACCGCGAAGATCTCTGGACCGTGGCGAGCCAGGTCACCGCGACCGCGCAGCGCCAGCAGGCGACACAGACGATGGAACCGAACTTCGTGCTGATGAAGCTGCCGGAAGAGAGCGCGATTGAATTCGTCGAAATCCTGCCGTTCACGCCTGCGAATCGGAACAACCTGATCGGCTGGATCGCCGGCCGCAGCGACCGGGAGCATTACGGCACCGCGATCGTGTACGACTTCCCCAAGACCAGACTCGTGGACGGACCGCTGCAGATCGAAGCGCGCGTCGATCAGAACGCACAGCTCTCCGGTCAGTTGTCGCTATGGAATCAGCAGGGGTCGCGCGTGCGCCGCGGCGCGTTGATCGTGATCCCGGTTGGCAGAGCACTGCTCTATGCGGAAGCGATTTATCTTCAAGCCGAACGCAGCCCCATGCCCGAGCTACGGCTCGTCGTTCTGGCCCTGCAGGATCGCCTCGCGTACGGACCGACATTCGAGTCGGCGATGGCGGGACTGTTCGGAGGCGCCACGTCGTCGCTGACCGCGGCCGCGCCAGCGCCGTCCGCGCCGAACGCTCCGGCGACTCCCTCGTCAGCGGCTGCCGCCGCAACGCCCGATCAAAACCAGCTGATCCGCGAAGCCGCCCGCGACCTCGCCGATTACCAGCGCCTGACCGCTGAGGGAAAGCTCGGGGAGGCTGGCCAAAAGCTCGAGGCGCTGAAGCAAAAACTCGATCGGCTGGCTGGTTCGCGACGTTGAGTCACCACTAAGGACACCAAGGACACTAAGGAAAAGAATTCTTTCTTAACCTTTGTGTCCTTTGTGTCCTTTGTGGTGACTAGGCGGTGGTATCCCGCTCGGCGAACGTAATGACGTACCCATCCGGGTCCTGGATCGCGAACTCCCGCATACCGTAGAACTGCGTGGCGATCGGCATCGCGATCGGGACGTTCGCCTTCAGCCGGTCGTGCAGTGCGTCCACGCCTTCGACTTCGATATACATCGTCCCGGTGGCACCAATCGGTTGACCGGCGAAGGCGGGGTACTCCTTCACGGCCGCCGCGGCGTCGTTGAAGAAGATCTCCACGGCGCCGCCCGTGACCGACGCGAACACGAACGGCGACGCGTCGGGCACCGTCATGCCTCGCGCAAAGCCGAGCGTGTCGACGTAGAACGCAAGGCTCCGCTCGACATTGGCGACCAGGAGATTGGGCGTGAGCTTCTTGAAATGAGGCATTGGCACACCTTCCGTGTGTGCTCGCTGATGCCTACATCCACGAACTCGGCGAGTAACGAGAGCGTAGGTAGGATCTCCATCAACTCTCAAGGATCAAGGTTCAGCTCTCAGTGACACTGAGCCTTGAGACTTGTCAGTTGCGACTTGGAGAACCGCTAGGTACGGAACGCAGGATAGCATAGGTAGAATGAACCCCATGCGCATCCTTCCTGCTCTGCTGATCACCGTCGCCGCCGCTACCGCGTCGGCGCAAACGACGATTCCGGCGCCGCCCGATGTCGCGGCCCCGCCGGCCGATGCGGCGAAGACTGCGTCCGGCCTCGCCACCAAAGTCATCAAACCGGGAACCGGCAAGGACCACCCGGCAAAGGAGGACCTCGCCACCGTCGAGTACACCGGCTGGACCACGGACGGCAAGATGTTCGACAGCTCGGTCGCGAAAGGAAAGCCGGCGACATTTCCGGTCAACCGCGTCATCGCCGGCTTCAGCGAAGGTCTGCAGCTGATGGTGTCCGGTGAAACGCGCCGGCTGTGGATCCCCGAGGCGCTGGCCTACAAGGGTCAAGAGAATCGGCCAAAGGGGATGCTCGTCTTCGAGGTCACGCTCGTCGGCATGCCGAACCGCCCGCCGAGCGACGTCAAGGCGCCGCCGCCGGACGCCAAGAAAACCGCGAGCGGCCTTTCCTACAAAGTGCTGTCGAAGGGCATCGGCGCGCGGCATCCTACCGCGGCGAATCAGGTAACCGTTCATTACACAGGCTGGACCACCGACGGCAAGATGTTCGACAGCTCCGTGGTGAAAGGCGACCCGATCACCTTCCCGCTAAACGGGGTGATCCCCGGGTGGACCGAAGGCGTGGCGCTGATGGTCGAAGGCGAAAAGGCGCGGTTCTGGATTCCGCAGAACCTGGCCTACAAAGGCGAGAGCCCGCCCTACGGCATGCTCGTGTTCGACGTGGAGCTGATTAAGATCCAGTAGGTCGAGTAAGTCGGGTAGGTCGAGTAAGTCGGGTCGGTCGAGTAGGTCGGGTAGGTCGCGTAGCTCGAACCAGGCGCGCGGGTCGAATCAGTCGCGCAGCTTGGGTGCTTACCTTGCCGCACCGGTTGGTCTCCCCGACCCACTCGGCCCACCCGACCTACTTGACCCACTCGCCTGTCCTGCCCGTTCCGACACCGCCCGAATCGCGCGAGTGAAGCGATCGGTGAGCGAGCGTCGCGACTCCTCCGGCACGAACCCGATGCGCGACCAGTTCGCCTGCGCCTGACGGACATCCTCCGCCGCCGCTCGCAAGCGGGTATCCTCGTCCACCTTGCCGCCGATCGTGTTCGCCGCCAGCGCCTCCTTCAGCATCGCGGCCAGCCGGTTGGTCGGCGACAACGCGGCATCGGAGCCCGCCGCGGACGCCGGCGCGCCGAGCGATTTCGCCAGGTCCTCCATCCGCTGGACGAGCGATTCCATGCGCTTGCGATTCGCATCCGGATCGAGATCCGTTCCGGCAAACGCCTGCGGCCAGCGCGTGAGGACCGCCTTGAACGCCGCGCCAAAGCGATCGTCGAGCGCCGCCGCACGCTCGCGGTCGACGCCGCGCGCCGCGACTTCCTGCTGGAATCGGGCGCGCAGCGTGCGCACTTTCGCCGCGAGCTCCTCCGGCACCGTCTCACCCGCGGTCAGGCCTTCGAGCTCGGCGACGATGGCTTCCCGAGCGGCGACGCGTTCCTCGCGGGCGACATCGTGGCGCTGGGCGTATCGCGTGAAGAACCGATCGCAGGCGCCGCGGAAGCGCTGCCAGATCGCTTCGGAGCGCGTCTTCTTGACCGGTCCGATCGATTTCCATTCGGCCTGCAGCCGTCGAAGATCCGCCGCGGCCGGCTCCCAATCAGTCGACTCGGCGAGTGCTTCCGCCTTGACGCACAGCGCTTCCTTCTTCGCCAGGTTCTCGGCCCACGCGGCCTTCCGCTCGGCGAGATCGGCGTGGCGCCGCGAGAAGAACCGATCGCAGGCGGCGCGGAACCGTTCCCATACCGCTTTTTCCTGCCCGCGCGTCACGGGACCGATGGTTTTCCACTCGGCCTGGAGTTTCTTGATCTCTTCGGCGGTCTGAATCCAGTGCGTCGACTCGGCCAACGCTTCCGCGCGCTCGCTGAGCGTCGTTTTCTTGCCGAGGTTCGCCCCACGCGCTTCGGCCTGCTCGGCGAAGTATGACTCGCATTTCGCCCACGCTTCGTCGTGCGCGGCTTTGAAGCGGCGCCACAGCAGCTCGCCCTGCGCGCGGGGCACGTCCGCAGCCTCGCGCCACCGCTGCTGGAGATCCCTGACTTGCCGGCTGATGGCTTCGGGATCGTCGAGCGTTTTGAGCGCTTCCATCTTCTCGCAGAGCTGCTCCTGGATGCCGACGTTCGCCCAGCGCTGCCAGTCGGCGATATCGCGCAGCTCCTGCAGCTTCGGCGACAGCGCGGTCTGCGCCGCCTTGAGCCGGCGGACGATCTCTTCGTAGTCGCGCTTCGACGGCAACTGGGGAATCGTGCCGAGCGCGATGCGGAGATCTTTCAACGCACGCTCGGCGGCCTTCAGTGTGAGATCGGTCCGCGCGGCGAGCGGTTCGAGTCGCGCGGCAAGCTGCTGAAGCCTCGTCAGCGCCTCGCGCCGCTGGCGCTGCTCCTCTTCGTGGGCCGCGGTGTCGCGCGCCGTGAATGCCGCGTCGGCCTCCGCATATCGCGACGCGACGTCGGCATCGGTCGAGTCGGCATGGCCGATGGCGCTCCACTCGCGCCGAATCAATGTGAACTGCCGCCGCGCCGCCGCCAGATCGTCGAGGACTGCGGTCTTCACGGCGTCGTCCGCCAGCTCGGCCTGCCGCGCACGGCGCCGTTCGGTCTCCTTCCGCGCCGCATCTTCTTCGGCCTCGCGCCGGGCGCGCTCGGCAGCGTCATGCTCGGCGCGGCGATGCGCTTCGGCTTCCTCGTGTGCGCGGACGCGCTCGGTTTCCTCCATGCGCCTGGCTTCTTCGGCCGCCTGACGCGTCGCGGTCTCGCGGGCCGCCTGGTCGCGGGCGGCCGCGTCGCGCTCGGCGGCGCGGGCAGTTTCGGCCTCGGCCAGCGCCGCGGCCGCGGCGTCCTTTACGGCGGCTGCGGCGCGCACAATCGCCTCGTCCATCTCGCGAAGAATCATCTTCGCGCGCTTGGCGGCCGACTTGTTCTTGGCCCGCGCCGCGATCTGCTCGAGCTCCGGCCGTTCGGTGAACCGCTCGACGGCGCTGACCGTCGGGTCCTTGAATTCGCTGTTGATGGCGATGCTGAGAATCTCGGCGGGATCGCGAAGCGCGTCGAATGCGCTGCGCCGCACCGATTCGTGTTCCGAATGACGGGCGACTGCGCCGAGGACATGACTGTCCGTGATCCCGGCCAGCGCGTGCGCGGCCGTCGCCTCGCGAGGTGCGGTCTTCGCCACCACCGCCAGCGTCTTCACGTCGTGCAGCCCGCCAAGCGTTGCGACCGCCGCCAGGCTCTCCGCCTCTCCGACGCCTTCGAATCCTTCGAGCGCGATATCGCGGAGCATGCCGGTCGCCTGCTCGCGCACCGCTTCGTCGGTGTCCGACTTCACCACGCTGGCGAGCGCGGCCGGATCCATCAGCTTGGCGACCGCCGCGCGGCGGACCCGTGTGTCAGGATCGTCACGGGCGATCTCCGCGAGCAGCTCGCGCTCCTCGAGCGGAATCTCCTGGACGAAGCCCAGCCGGACCGCGGGGTCGACGTGCTTTTGACGGGGTTGAGCGCGGAATCGATCGAGCAGTGCCATAGACGCTCCAGCCTGACCCGTGCGGGACAGCTTGTGACCAGGTTCGGCCGAACAGAGCGCCGAACCCCAACGAACCTTGAAACCCGGACCTATGAACCCTGAACCCGCTCCGCGAATTCCTGCAGCCGCTTAGCGACATCGGCGCCGTGGGACGCGGCACGCACCTGCTTGTCGATATCCAGAATGCGGCCATCGCGTCCGATGTAGATCGTCCACCGGGACGCCATCCCGCTTGGCGCGAGCACACCGTACGCGCGCGCCACCGCTTTGGTCGGATCGCTCAGAATCGGATAGTCGATCCCGAGCAACGCCGCAAACTTCGCGTTGGTCTCCGGCGCATCAACGCTCGCCGCGAAATAACGCGCGTCGAACCGCCGCAGCGTTGCGCCGCTCGTCCCGAGCGACTTGCACTCCGCGGTTCAACCGCCGGTGAACGCCCTCGGAAACCAGGCGACGACAACAATGTGGCCGGAGAGGTCGCGGAGCCGATAAGTACGTCCGTCTGACCCCGCCAGCGAAAAGTCCGGCGCGGGATCGCCAGGCTTCAGATCAACCGATGGCTCATCAGTTCGCATCGACGCATGAAAGATCCCGCTGGCGATGCCGGACACCGTCGCGGCAATCGTCCGCAGCACTTTCAACACAACCATGCCATTCTAGTAAGGGTTCACAACACAAGCTGCATTCTCGGAGGCGCTTTTTGAGCGTGAAGGGTCATTCTCCAATTCTGCGGATCGTCCTGGTCGTTTCCGTGATGGTCATGTCACAGGGCTGTGACAAATTGGGTCTTGGAAAGAGCCCAACGGAGCCGACCGGGCCGCCGACGGCCGGATCGACAATCTATTACACCGCGGTGGGCGCAAGTGATGCGAACGGCGTCGGATCGAGCGTCCCCTGCATCCCCTTCGACGAGTGCAGCGGCGGGATGGGGTATGTCCCCGTCACCGCGCGATCGCTGAAAACCCAGGGCTTCAACCTCACGCTCCTCAATCTGGGGATTCCCACCGCCGTGATCGGCCGCGACTTTCAGACGCTGGGACAGCAGTACAACCGCATCATCGCCGGCAACTTCATCGATCAGGAGATGCAGTTCGTCCAGCCCAACGCGACCCTCGTCACGATTTTCGCGGGCATCAACGAGGTCAACGTGGTGACGGCGGCGCTCGGGGGCGGCGCCGGAGGATCCGATCCGAACGGCTACATGGACGCACAGGTCCGCGCGTTCGGCGCCGACTACACGACGCTGCTTGCCGGCATCAGGACGCGAGCCGGTTCGCCGCGCATCGTCGTGCTGAACGTGCCGAACCCCGCGGGGTTGCCGTACCTGGCGGGCACATCGCTGGCTCAACGGCAGGCCGGGCAGCGGATTGCGGTGGCCATGACGAGAACCGTCGTCAATCCGCTGCTGTCGAGCAATATCGCCGTTGTGGATCTGATGTGCGACTCGCGCAGCTATATTCCTTCCAACTACTCGTCCGACGGGCTGCATCCCAACGACGCCGGCTACGCGTACATCGCGTCCGAGGTCGTCAAGGCGATTACGGTGGCGTCATATCCCGCGCCGCAGAACAGCTGCTCGGCGATGACGATCGTGCCGTAACACCGCCCTGCGCTGTCACCGATGCAGTTCCCGGATGTCGTCGCGCGACTCGAAGACGCGTTCACACGCGAGTTACCGGGTGCGGCGGCGCAGGCACACCTGGCACCGAGCCCGCGCCGGCAATGGCCGGACGGCTTCAGCGAGGAACTGATTCGTCATGCGGCGGGTCTGCTGCTGGTCTTCCCCACGACAGCCAACGCCGCGCACATTCTCTTGACGGTGCGCGCCGATACGCTCGGCCGTCACGGCGGCCAGGTTTCGCTGCCGGGCGGGGTCGTCGATGCTGGCGAAACGTTCGAACAAGCCGCGCTGCGGGAAGCCCACGAGGAAGTGGGCCTGTCGACGAATCTCGTCCGTGTCCTGGGGGCGTTGACGCCGCTGGATATTCCCGTCAGCGGGTTCCGCCTTCATCCGATTGTCGGCGTCACCGAACGCCGGCCGCAGCTGACACCCGCCGCTCGTGAGGTGGCGCGCATTCTCGAACCGTCGATCGACTCGCTGATGGCACCTGACTGCGTGGTTCATACGCGACGCGCGCGCGACGGCGTCGCGATGACCGTTCCCGGCTTTCATCTCGAAGGCGTCGAAATCTGGGGCGCAACCGCCATGGTGCTAGCGGAATTCCTCTCGCTGCTGGGCTGGTCGTTACCAACGCACTTGTGATCCAGGATTCGTGCAGGTCTCGCACAAAAATAGAGGCAACAGCGCGGAGCCAAACTGATTTTGACGGATCTGTCGCGCCAAAATTGCGGCCCCTGCACGGATGCTGCCATAATGAACACTTTCGGCAACGCGCGCGATATGATGCGCCTTTCGATCGGCTGAAAAAGGGGGCACGGCATGGGCTCGGGAATTCTCGGGGAAGCGATCAGCGCCATTCGCGACTGGTCGGTGACGGAAGCGAAAGAGCCGCGCGGTCCGCGCGCGACTGAGGCGTTTGGCAGTCTGGTGTTCAACGACGAGGTGCAGCAGACCCGCCTGCCCAAGCCCGTATATCACGCGTTGCGCCGCACGATGACTCACGGCGAGCCGCTGGACGTGTCGGTGGCGGACGCTGTCGCGTCCGCGATGAAGGAGTGGGCGGTCGAGCACGGCGCGACCCATTACACGCACTGGTTCCAGCCATTGACCGGCATCACCGCCGAAAAACACGACTCGTTTCTGTCGCCCACCGGCGACGGCAAGGCGGTCCTGGAGTTCTCGGGCAAAGAACTGGTCCGCGGCGAGCCGGACGCGTCGAGCTTCCCGTCCGGCGGCATGCGTTCCACCTTCGAGGCGCGCGGCTATACCGCATGGGATCCGACAAGCCCGCCGTGGCTGCTCAAGAGCGGCAACTCCACGACGCTGGTCATCCCGACGGCGTTCGTCAGCTGGACCGGCGAGGCGCTGGACAAGAAGACGCCGCTGCTGAGATCGATGGAAGCACTCTCGAAGCAGGCGGTGCGAATTCTCCGGCTGTTCGGCACCACTGCGGAGCGCGTGGTGACGACGTGCGGCCCCGAGCAGGAATACTTCCTGATCGATCGCTACTTCTACCTGTCGCGGCCGGATCTCATCAACGCCGGCCGCACGCTGTTTGGCGCGCGGCCGCCGAAGGGACAGGAGCTCGAGGATCAGTACTTCGGGTCGATTCCGGATCGCGTGATGGCGTTCATGTCGGACGTGGAGACCGAGTTGTACAAGGTCGGCGTTCCCGTGAAGACGCGGCACAACGAGGTGGCGCCGAGCCAGTACGAGATTGCGCCGGTGTTCGAGAACGCGAACGTCGCCACCGATCATCAAATGATGATGATGGAGACGCTCAAGCGCACGGCGCCGAAGTACGGCCTGGCGTGCCTGCTGCACGAAAAGCCGTTTGCGGGCGTCAACGGATCGGGCAAACACCTCAACTGGTCGATGAGCGACGACGAGGGGAACAACCTGCTCGGACCTGGGGCAAACCCGCACGACAACATGCAGTTCCTGGTGTTCTGCACGGCGGTGATTCGCGCCGTCAACAAATGGCAGGGGCTGCTGCGCGCCAGCATCGCCAGCGCCGGCAACGATCATCGTCTCGGCGCGAACGAAGCGCCGCCGGCCATCCTCTCGATCTTTCTCGGCGACATGCTGACGGACATCTTCGAGCAGATCGAGAAGGGCGGCGCGAAGTCCACCAAGCACGGCGGCGAGCTCGACACCGGTGTCCTGGTGCTGCCGAAACTGCCGCGCGACGCCGGCGACCGCAACCGGACGAGTCCGTTTGCATTCACAGGGAACAAGTTCGAATTCCGGGCGGTGTCGGCGAATCAGAGCATCGGCTACCCGAACATCGCGTTGAACGTCGCGGTCTCCGAATCGCTCGACTACATGGCGACCGAGCTCGAGAAGGCAACCGGCGCGGGCAAGCCGCTCGCCGCGGCCGTCGCCGAGCTGCTGCAAAAGGTGATCAAGGAGAACAAGCGGATCATCTTCAACGGCAACAACTACGCGCTCGAATGGGAAAAGGAAGCGGGCAAGCGGGGCCTGCAGAACCTGAAGAACACCGTCGACGCGCTGCCCCAGCTCGTGACGAAAGAGGTGATCGCGCTCTTCGGGAAGTACAAGATCCTGAACGAGCGGGAGCTGAAGGCGCGCTACGAAGTGATGGTCGAGACCTACAACAAGACCATCAACGTCGAGGGCCAGCTGATGGTCTTGATGGCCAACCGCTACATCCTTCCGGCGGCGTTCGACTACCAGCGGCGGATCGCCGCCAGCGTCGCGACGGTGAAGTCGGCAGGCGGCAAATCGGTCGAGGGGAAGAAGGCGCTCGGTGAAATCACCAAGCAGACCGACGAGCTGAAGCGGCGGTCCGACAAGCTCGCGTCAGCCCTGGAGCACGGCGGCGGGTCGGCGGAGAAGCACGCGAAGCACTTCCGCGATGTGGTCGTTCCGGCGATGGAAAAGCTGCGCGAGGCGGGCGACGCCCTCGAAGTCGTCATCCCGCACGAGACGTGGCCGCTGGCGACTTACCGGGAGATGCTCTTCATCAAGTAGGTCAGGTAGGTCAGATAGGTCGGGTGGGGTCGGGTTGGTCAGGAAGGTCGGGTAGGTTTTTGCTGTGCCTGACCCACCAGACCCACCTGGCCCACTCGACCGCCGCAATCGCCGGCCGCCGGAACCAGCCATCCCTGTAGACCGTCTAAAGGAGGGTCTGAATCGACAAGGAGCTCTCCATGCTGCCCGTTCTCGCCTTGCTGGCCGCCACGGCGGTCGAACCGACGGTCTCGACAGCCTGGCTGCAGGCCCATCTCACCGATCCGCAGGTGCGCGTCATCTGCACCGGCACCCGCGATGACTACGATCGCGCCCATATCCCCGGCTCACGGTTCGTCGATCACATGGACACGGTTGGCGGCGACCATCGCCTGCTGCCACCGGATGCGCTCGCCAAGGCACTGGCGAAAGCCGGCGCCGCCGACGGCACGCGCATCGTCCTCTACGGCGATCGGCCGATGGAGACCGGCTGGCTGTATATGACCCTGGCCGCAATCGGCCATGCCGACGACGTCTCGATGCTCGACGGCGGCATCAAGCTCTGGCAGGACGAGAAGCGTCCCGTTTCGTCCACTCCACCCTCAGCTGCAACAGGTCCACTCACGGTCAAACCGGCACCGGACGTCATCGTCGACGCAGCGTGGGTTCGAAAGCGGCTCGAATCACAGAACACCAAAGTGCTCGACGTGCGGACGACGCAGGAGTGGAATGGCGGACACCTGCCGGGCGCGACTTTGATCCTCTGGCAGGACCTGTACGCCGATCGACAGACGCTGAAGTTCAAGTCGCCCGCGGAAATCCGGGCGCTGCTGGCCGCGGCCGGCGTCGCGGCGAACCAGGAGTGCGTCACGTACTGCGCGGTCGGGATGCGTGCGAGCCTGATGTACTGGGCGGCTCGCTCGGTCGGCATTCCCGCGCGGGTTTACGTCGGGTCGTGGCAGGACTGGCAGCGCGATTCGTCGAACCCGATCGTGAGGTAGGCGCGAAATTAGGAATTAAGAATTAGGAATTAATTCCTAATTCCTAATTCCCAATTCCTAATTGTTCGGCTGTAAGTACAAGTCCCCAGCCAGGTATTTGAGTCCGGTGTCGACGGCAACCGTCGCGACGACCTTGCCTGGTCCCAGTTCGCGCGCCAGTTGGACGGCGGCCACGACGTTGAGGGCGGACGACGTGCCGGCGAAGATTCCCTCTTCACGCGCCAGGCGAATCGCCATCGTGCGCGCCTCTTCTTCGGGTACCGCACGCGCTTCGTCGTAGACGCCCGCGGATAAATGCGGCGGCACAAAACCCGGCGCGATGCCTTCGACGCGATGCGCACCGGCTTTTCCAGTCGTCAGCGTCGGCGACGACGCCGGTTCGAGCGCGACGATCCGCGCCGCGCAGCCGGCCGCCTTCAGCGCCTTCGACACACCGGCCAGCATCCCACCAGTACCAACCGCACCGCAGAACGCGTGCAGCGTGCCGCCGGTCTGCTCGACGAGCTCGCGGCCAATGCCCATGTATCCAGTGACCGCGTCCGCGTTGTGAAACTGATCGGTCCAGTAGGTGCCGGGCTTCTCGCAGAGGCGGTCGACGGCGGCGCGCATGCGAACGAACAGATCGGGGGTAATTCTTCCGCCGTCGCTGTCGACCACCTGAAGATCGGCCCCGAACGCCCGCATCGTGTCGAGCTTTTCCTTCGCGAACGCATCCGACGACACCGGCACGAAACGGTATCCCTTGACTGCGCACACGAGCGCGAGCGACGAGCCGGTGCTGCCTCCGGTGAACTCCACCACTCGCATGCCAGGCTTGAGCGCACCACGCGCCTCCGCACCCTCGATCATCGCCAGCGCCATCCGGTCCTTGTACGATCCGGTCGGGTTGTAGTACTCGAGCTTCACGACCACCTCCGCCGCATCGGCGCCGGTGACGTGCTTCAGGCGCACCAGCGGCGTGCGGCCGATCGCCTGGAGGATCGACTCAGAAGCCATGGACCACGTCCGCTTCGGCGGCAATGAACCCGAACGCCCCCCAGGCTTTTCCGGCGAGCACACGGTCGAACAGGTCGCGCGCCTTCTTCAGTTCGCCGTTCACGCGATACCAGTTGCCCACGCCATAGCCCTGCGTCGCGACCTGGACATCGTCGGCCGTGTTGAGATTCAGCACTGACTCGGGCGAGCGCAGCCCTTTGTACATGAGAAGGCGGGCATGGTACGCACCGTTCTCGAGCACGTCCATCTGGTCGCGGATTGGATCGAGGACCTGGCGCGCCTCCGCGTCGCGCTTCAGCCGGCGCAGCGTCATGTAGAGCCAGTCGCTGGTGGCGACCAGCATGTCGTCGTTCACGCGCGACACCTTCATCCCCTCTCGATAGGCCGAGAGCGCCCGCTCGAAGTCGTTGGCGAGGTAATACGCAAGACCGAGGTGGTACCAGATGTTGGACTGCAGCGTGCTTCGTGGGATCCCCGCTTTGTTCGGCGCGCCGTCCGGTTCGATCTCGTCGGGCTTGCCGGCCGTCAGCTCGGTCGCACGGCGCAAATCGGCGATCGCCAGATCGAACTTCCGAATTGTGATGTAGCGATGGCCGCGGTGGCGGTACAGCCGCGCGTCGTCGGGATGCCGCGCGATGCCGCGTGTGTAGACGTCGATGGCGTCCCGGAAGCGTCCCAGATACGCGATGCGGCGTCCGAGCCAGATCGCCGCATCGGCGCTCGCCGGATCGCGATCGTAGTCCGCCTGCGCGCGGGCAAGATTCGCCTCGAGTCGCGCTTTCTCGTCGCCGGTCGGCGGCGCCGACACGAGCGGCTTGCCGAGCAACGACGTCCCTTCGGGCGTCTGCGCCGCCGGCGATTCGATTCCGAACGCGATGGCGAACCACAGGACGATGAGCATGCTCGCAGCCATGCGCTAAGATAATCGAACTTTGGCCAAACGACGCAAACCGGCGGATCGATCGCTCTTCGACGGGATCGACGCCGTGGAGCCGGACGCCGGACGCGACGCCGTCATTCGCGGCACGCTGCTCGGCGGTGCAGGACCAGGCGGCACTGCCAACGTCGCGCTGCACGACGCAGCGCAGTCGCGCTATCTCAATTACGCGCTGTCGGTCATCACGGCTCGCGCGCTGCCGGACGTCCGCGACGGTCTCAAGCCGGTGCAGCGCCGCATCCTCTTCACGATGTGGCAGCAGAACCTCACCGCGGACGTGAAGCACCGCAAGTGCGCGAAGGTCGTCGGCGACGTGATGGGCAGCTACCATCCGCACGGCGACATGGCCTTGTACGAGACCCTCGTGCGCATGGCGCAGTCGTTCTCGCTGCGTTATCCCCTCGTAGACGGCTCCGGGAATTTCGGATCGCTGGACGGCGACAGCGCCGCGGCCATGCGATACACGGAGTGCCGTCTCGCCCGTGTCAGCGACGAGATGCTCAGCGAGATCGAGCAGACCACCGTCCCCTTCCGGCCGAATTACGACGGCACGAAGACCGAGCCTGTCGTCCTGCCGGCGCGCATCCCCAATCTGCTCGTCAACGGCACGACCGGCATCGCCGTCGGGATGGCCACCAATGTGCCGCCGCACAACCTCAACGAAGTGTGCACGGCGCTCATCAAGCTGCTCGACAACGAGGATCTGAGCAGCGCGCAGTTGTGCCGCTACATCAAGGGACCTGATTTTCCGACCGGCGGCCAGATTCTCAACTCCCAGGAAGAGCTGAAGGAGATCTACAAGACCGGCTCGGGATCGATTCGGCTGCGCGGCACCTGGGACATCGGACCGGAAACCCGATCGACGAAGACCCTCTACATCGACAGCGTGCCCTATACCGTCAACAAGGCGCAGCTCGTCGAACGGATTGCCGACGTCGTCATGTCCCGCAAGCTGCCGCAGCTGCTCGACGTCAAGGACCTGTCGACCGAGGATGTGCGGATTGCGATCGAGATGAAGAAGGACGCCGACGAGAAGATGATCATGGCGTACCTCTTCAAGCACACGCCGCTCCAGATCAACTTCGCCGTCAACCTGACCTGCCTCATCCCCACCGAGAATCCGGAGGTCGGCAGGCCCGAGCGCCTCGATCTGAAGCAGATCCTGTGGCACTTCCTCCACTTCCGCCTCGAAGTGGTGACGAAGCGGCTGGAGCACGAGCTCGCCGCCCTCAGGAAGCGGATCCATCTTCTCGAGGGCTTCGAGAAAGTCTTCGACGCGCTCGACGAGATCATCAAGCTGATTCGGAAGTCCGACGGCAAGTCCGACGCCGCCGAGAAGATCATGAAGCGGTTCGATCTGGATGCCGACCAGACCGACGCGATCCTCGAGCTGAAGATCTACCGGCTGGCGCGGCTCGAGATCCTGATCATCCGGAACGAGCTCGAGGAAAAGCGCAAGCGCGCGCGGCAGATCGGCGGACTGCTCAAAGACGAAGAGAGCCGCTGGAAACTGGTCCGCGCCGAGCTCGAGGAAGTGAGCAGCAAGTACGGCGACAAACGCCGCACCGCTATCGCGAGCGATTCCGGCGAGCCGGAATACAGCGCTGACGACTTCATCGTCGAGGAAGACAACGTCGTCATCGTGTCGCGCGACGGCTGGGTGAAGCGTCAGCGGGAAGTGAAGGACCTATCCACGACGCGGCTGCGCGAGGGCGATTCGGTCCTGGCGGCTTTTGCGGGCAGCACGCGCGCCTCGTGCGTGTTCTTCTCCAATTTCGGCGGCGCGTACAGCTGCCGGTTCATCGACGTTCCGGCGTCGACCGGATATGGCGAACCGATCCAGAAGCAATTCAAGCTCAAGGATGGGGAACGCATCGTGGCCGCGATGAGCCTCGATCCGCGCGTGGCGGGTGTCATCACGGCGAAGAAAGAAGGGGATGCCGCGCCAGTGCACGCCGTGGCGGTCTCGAGCGACGGCTACGCGCTCCGCTTCAACCTGGACGGGTTTGTCGAGCCGAGCACGCGATCGGGGCGACGCTATGCGCGTCCGGCCGAGGGCGCCGAAATCCTCAACGTCGCCAGGCTCAGCGGCGGCGAAGTGCTGATCGCCGCGAGCGCAGAAGCCCGCGGTATCTTGTGCAAGGCCGATGAGGTGAACTTCCTGTCCGGCCCCGGGAAGGGCGTGCTGCTCATCAAGCTGGCCGAGGACGATCGCCTGCTGGGTGCCATTGCGTCGAGCGGCGACCGCGATCTGCTGACGGTCGAAACGACGCGCGGCGCCGAACAGACGATCAGCACCGCGAAATACGAGGTGACCGGCCGCGGCGGCAAGGGGCGCGAGCTCCTGCAGCGGGGCCAGTTCACGCGAGTCGTCTGGCCGATTCCGGACGCACCACCTCCCCTCTCGGACGGCTAGCCTCATCCACCAGCTAGCCCCCCTAGCCCCCAGACCCACTACTCGGCGTCTGACAGCTAGCCCCAAGCCCCGACTGAAGTACAATGTCCCTGGTGGCTCCGCCTAGGAGCCCCGGCTCGAACGCTGCACACTTGGCTGGATCCTCCAGCCGCTGTCGTTCTAGCGAACACCTCAACACTGACAACGCAAGGAACCGGTTTGCCCACTCAAGATCGTCTGAACATCGCAGTATTCATCGACTTCGACAACATCGAAATCGGCGTCAAGACCACCCTCGGCCAGCAATTCGACGTCGGCGTCATCCTCGACGCCATCAAGGAGCGCGGCGAGGTCGTCACCAAGATCGCCTACGCCGACTGGACGCGCTCCGGCGAATACAGCCGGTCGCTGACACAGCACGCCATCCGCCTCGTTCAGCGCAACATGACGCCGGGCGGCGACAAGAACGGCGCGGACATCAACCTCGCGCTCGACGCGCTCGAGATGGCGTTCACCCATCAACACATCAACGCCTACGTCATTGTCGGCGGAGACAGCGATTTCCTCTCGCTCGTCGAGAAGCTCAAACAGTACGACAAGAAAGTGTTCGTGGTCGGCGGCCGCGCGTTCACGAGCATGATCCTGCAGCGGAACTGCCACGAGTTCATCGCCTACGAGAACCTGCACGGCGTCCGCAAGCAGGCGGCGAGAACCGGACGGCCGATGCCGGCGTCGGCGGCAAGCGCCCCGCTCCTGCAGGCGGTTCCGCTGGTGCGCCGCGCGCTGAAGATCCTTGCCGATCGCGAGGTGTCGCCGCAGACCGGCCTGCTGAAGAGCACGCTGCTGCAGCTCGACTCCACGTTCTCCGAGCGGAACTACGGCGCGTCGTCTTTTCTCGACTTCGCTGAGAAGCTCGCGCAGGCGGGCGTCGTCACGCTGAAGCACGCCGGCCGCAGCGTGATGGTGGAGCTCAACGAAAGCTTCGACGAGAACGCGCTGAAGGCCGCCACGACCGACGGCGCCGCGCTGCCGCCTTCACCCGAGGGCTTCGGCGCGCCAAGGCCAGCGGCGTCAGAAGGCGCGGGCGATGCCGTACCGGTGCCTTCACCTGAAGGCTTCGGCGGGCCACGGCCAGCATCGGCTGACGGCTTCTTGCCGCGACCCGCGCACACCGACGGATCGAGGCCGCCTCACGAGATCCGGCCGGCGCCGATGGACATGCCGGCGCAGGTCGGCGACAACGCCGAAGGCGTCCGCGTCGCCGGGCGCATCCTGACCGCTGCCAGGAACGCACGGTGGCCGATGTATCTCCGCAACGTGAAACAGATCCTTCGACAGACCGAGGGTGGATTCGACGAGCGTCGCTACGGGTTCGGCGGCTTGATGGACTTGTTGAAGGCCTGCCAGCGCGAGGGCTTCGTCCGCATCGAGCGCGACCGCCGCGGCGGCCTGCGCGTCTTCCAGGGACCGCAGCTGCAAGGCGCGGCGGCCGTGGTCAGGCAGCCGATTCTTCCGCAGCCGGACGTCGAAGACGCATACGAGTCGCAGCCGATCGAAATCCGGACGAGCGACGCGTCGCTGCCGGACGAACTGCCGGAGATCGAGGAGTCCGCGCCGCAACCGGATTTGATTGACACGACGGCGGAGCTGCTGGGACGCGCCAAGCCGAAACCACGCCGCGCGCGGGTGGCACGGCCGACGGGAGCGGTCAAGAGGGCCTATTTGCGCCCCTCGTTCTCCAGATACTCGACCCACCGCTTGACGAGCGGCAGCTGCGGACCGGAGGCCTTTGCGTAGCGGTCCGCGTACGCCCGGGCGAGCTTGACGTCCTCCGCACGGCCGTGGACGACTGCGCCTTCCGAGTGCACGGTGTAAATCCACTGGACGGCCATGTAGTAGGCGTCGCGATCGTCTTCGCGCTCCGAGATGTATCGTTCGAGCGTTCGCACCGCCTCGCGGCCGCGGCCGAACGTGCCGTAGAGCAGCGCCAGCGGCTTGGTGAAGCGCGGGTCGGACGGCCATTTGCCGACCGCCTCTTCGAGAATCGTCCGCGCGGCGCCGAGGTCGCGCTCGCGCATCAGCGCGTCTCCGAGCCACTGGTACACCAATGCGTAGTCGGATCCGTCAATGAGGGCGGTCTGCCACGCGCTGGCCGCCTCGATGTTGCGGCCGGCCGCGGCGAACGCCGCCGCCAGGTACACCAGCGGCACGGTGCTGTCGCCGTCCGGACTGATCGCCTTCTTGAAGCTCACCTCGGCTTTCAGATAGTCGCCGCGGGCCAGAAACGCCACGCCCTCCTCGAACGGTGCCTTGATCTCCGGCGCCACACGACTGCTGAATTGGTCGAGGACCTCGGGCTTGACGGCGTCATCACGTTTGAAAGGCACGGCGAGCGCCGCCTCGTCGACCGGCAGGAACAGCTCGCTGTCCACTGACATGGTGCCCAGTCCCTCGGCGGAGGTCATCAGCACTTTCGGCGCCGCGACTTCGAACGGCCGCGTGAGCGTCTTCACCGCCTTGCCCTGCTCGGAAAAAATCGCGCGCAGCACGTACTTGCCCGGCGGCAGCTGGTTGACCTGCACCTTCGTCGAGAAGATCACCCGCTCGTCGCCGGCGGGATAGGCCGGCGCGTCGAGGTTGATCAGCGCCGGCGCATCCGCCTTGGTCGCGACTTCGTACTCCGCGGTGACGCCCGGCGCCCTCGGCCCGTACGCCTCGACGTAGCCGTGAAGCATGCCGAACGTGACGGTGTATCCGATGGTCGGCGTCAGCAGCTGGCCGGCGTCGTGCGGGCCGCCGGCCATCAACTCGCTGAACGCGAGGCCGCCGGCGTTCGGCAACGCCGCGTGAATCTCGTGCTCGATGCTGCCGACTCGATCGCCTTCGGCGACCGCCAGCTTGAGGTTGTAGGTGCCAGGCGGCAGGCTGGCGCCGGCGTTGTACTGCAGCGCCGAGGGGACGCCGTTCATGACCGGTGACGCCCGCACGTCGAACGCCTTGGTCTCGATCTGTTTGCCGGTCGTGTCGGAAATCACATAGCCGACCGAGACGACTTTCGGCGTCGGGTAATCGGTCCCGATGTCGGTATGGATCAGGAGCTGGACCTTGTCGCGCTCCGGACCCTGCAGCGAAAACGAGGCGACGCGCAGCGGCAGCGCCGAGGACAGCAGCGGCGAGCCGAGCGCGGCCGCCATCGCGCGGCGCGGCGAGCGCGCGGCCCGTGCCGCCGCTTCGTCCGACGGCGCGTTGAGAAT
>Ga0193696_1000147_pt1 | contig 29358 bp, 26 predicted proteins | sample L3m1metaG_FD_145074 | JGI IMG/M metagenome (GOLD analysis project Ga0193696, IMG submission 145074) | Soil microbial communities from a riparian zone of the East river system, Colorado, United States - L3m1 | ecosystem: Environmental > Terrestrial > Soil > Riparian zone | place: USA: East River... | reverse complement strand
CAACTTTTAACTTCTAACTTCTAACTTTTAACTTTTAACTTTTAACTTTAGATGTTCTCAGCCTCTGTCGAAGTCATCCTGCACATCGCGTTTCGCGAGGCCGTCGCCCGCAAGCACGCGTACCTGACCCTCGAGCACCTGTTGTATGCGCTCGCACACGATAGCGACGGCGAACGGATCCTCGCCGCCTGCGGCGCGGACCTCGGGCGCTTGCGGAAGAACCTCAACGTCTACCTCGACGAATCGATCGAGCGGTTCGGGCGGGGTAAGGAGCGCGAGCCCGAGCAGACGGCGGCATTCCGTCGCGTGCTGCAGACGGCCGTGCTGCACGTGCAGAGCGCGCAACGGCAGGACGCGGAGGTAGGCGACCTGCTCGCGGCCCTCCTGCAGCAGCCCAAGAGTTATGCGGCGCAGCTCCTGGCGGAGGACGGCGTCACACGGCTCGACATCCTCGAGTACATCTCCCACGGCATTGCCAAGAAACCGATGGCCGCCTCTCCGGAGAGCGCCGGGCCTGGCGCCGCCGGCGGGACCGGCGAGGAAGGGCCCGCGTCGGCGAAAGACCCGCTTTCCGCTTACTGCGTGAATCTCACGGCGCGCGCGCGCGAAGGCCTGCTCGACCCGCTGATCGGCCGCGCCGAGGAGCTCCAGCGCACCATTGAGGTCCTCTGCCGGCGACGCAAGAACAACCCGGTGTTCGTCGGCGACGCCGGCGTCGGCAAGACGGCGATGGCTGAAGGCCTGGCGACGCGACTGCTCGCCGACGACATCCAGGAGCCGTTGAAGGGCGCGGAGGTCTTTTCGCTCGACACCGGATCGCTGCTCGCCGGCACGCGTTTCCGGGGCGATTTCGAGGAGCGGTTCAAGGCGGTCATCAATGCGCTCGCCGCGCGGCCCAGGGCCATCCTCTTCATCGACGAGATTCATGCCACCGTCGGCGCCGGCGCCGTCACCGGCGGCACCATGGATCTCGCTACCTTGATGAAACCGCTGCTGACCGCCGGCGAGTTGCGCATCGTCGGCTCGACGACGTTCGAGGAGTTCAAGCACATCGAGAAGGATCGGGCGCTCGCTCGGCGCCTGCAGAAAATCGCGATCGACGAGCCGAGCATCGACGAGACCGTGCGGATTCTCGCCGGCCTCCGCGGCCGGTACGAAGCGCACCATCGCGTGAAGTACACCGACGCCGCCCTCGACGCCGCCGCTAAGCTCGCGTCCAGACACCTGCGCGACTATCGGCTCCCGGACAGCGCTATCGACCTGCTCGACGAAGCCGGCGCCGTGACGCGACTCAAAACCCCGAACCCCGAACCCCGAACTCTGAACCCCGAACCAGGAACCTTGAACCCGGAAGCGACCCCGAACCCGGATCCCGTGGTCGACGCCTCTGACATCGAACCGATCGTGGCGCGCATGGCGCGCATTCCGGCGCGTCAGGCGTCGTCTTCGGATCGCGAACGGCTGCGAACGCTCGAGGAGTCGCTGACGCGCGTGGTCTTCGGACAAGACGACGCGGTGCGGCTGGTCGCCCAGGCGATCAAGCGCTCGCGCGCCGGCCTCGGACAGCCGGATCGGCCCGTCGGGTGCTTCCTCTTCACCGGACCAACCGGCGTCGGCAAGACCGAGCTCGCGAAGCAGCTGGCGATCCAACTTGGCAACGAGTTCATCCGCTTCGACATGAGCGAGTACATGGAGAAGCACGCGGTGGCTCGGCTCATCGGCGCGCCGCCCGGCTACGTCGGCTTCGAGCAGGGCGGGCAGCTCGTCGACGCCGTCCGCACGCATCCCTACAGCGTCGTGCTCCTCGACGAGATCGAGAAGGCGCACTACGACATCTACAGCATCCTCCTGCAGGTGATGGACCACGCGACGCTCACGGACAACACCGGCCGCAAGGCCGACTTCCGCAACACCGTGTTGATTCTCACCTCCAACGCCGGCTCGCGTGAGATGAGCGTCGCGTCGATCGGTTTCTCGGATCGCGACCAGAGCGCGAGCAAGTCGAAGGCGGCGATCGAAAAGATCTTCAGTCCGGAGTTCAGGAACCGCCTCGACGCGATCGTCACCTTCCGCCCGCTCACGCCGGCCGCGATGGAGACGATCGTCGAGAAGTTCGTGATGCAGCTCGAGGCACAGCTCGCCGAACGCCGCGTCGCGATTACGCTGACGCCGGAAGCGCGGGTGTGGCTGGCGGCGAAGGGCTACGACCCGGTGTTTGGCGCGCGCCCGCTGGCGCGCATTATTCAGCGCGAAGTGCGCGATCCGCTGACGGATCAAATCCTGTTCGGATCGCTCGAGCACGGCGGCACGGTGACGATCGGCGCACCGGACGACCAGCTCACCTTCACGTTCGAACCCCGCGAACCCTGAGGAGACTAGGTTCAGCCGGACCGCGCCTTGCACACAATTTCGCCTTCGGAACTGAGGAGGTGGAATGTCCAAGCGCGCACGAGATGTGATGACGGTCAACCCCGCATTCTGTACACCGGACACGTCGCTCGATCGAGTAGCCAGGCTCATGGTTCAGCACGACTGCGGCGAGATTCCCGTTGTCGATGCGGCTGAGCAGGTCGTCGGCGTCGTGACCGACCGCGACATCGTGTGCCGCGTGGTTGCCGAAGGTAAGAATCCGTCGGCCTATCCCGCCGAACACTGCATGACGAGCCGCGTCGTCACCGTCACCCAGGATGCCCCGCTCAGCGACGTCCTGACGACGATGGAGAAGCATCAGGTGCGCCGCGTGCCGGTCGTCGACGACCGCGGCGGCTGCGTCGGGATGATCTCGCAGGCCGACGTCGCGTGGGCCGGCAAGGAAAAAGAGGTGGCCGAACTGGTGCGGGAAGTGTCCCGCGACACCGGCGACATCTCGCGCTGAAAAGGAGACCTCCATGCGAACGCTGCTGATCGCTACACTGCTGATCGTCGCCGTGTTCGTCATCTGGGCCTATCCGACCGGGGTGCCGAGGTTCTGGGAATCGCGGCCGCCGGCGGCAGAAGTCGGCACCAGCGGGACCGTGGACAAAGCGCGTGAGCGGGGTGCGGAGCTCGGCGAAAAGGCGGCCATTGCGGGCGAAAAGCTCAAGGACGCCGCGCACGATGCGACGATCACGTCGAAGATCAAAGCGAAGATGGCGCTCGACGACAGCGTGAAGGCCCGCGCGATCGATGTGTCGACGGACGGATCGACCGTCACCGTCAGCGGGACGGTGCGGTCACGCGCCGAGCGCGACCGCGCTGTCGCCCTCGCGCGCGAAACCGCTGGCGTCACGACGGTGATCGACCACCTCTCGCTGGTCGTCGATCGCTGAATCATCAGGGCGCCGACGCACAGCCGATTACGTTGCCGGCCGTTACTGTTTCTCTCGAAAGCCGCAGGAGGGATTCGTCTGCGTTCAGCATCGACGAATCCCTCCCTGGCCGGGTATCATCTGCGTCTTCCGAATGAAGACGAGTCGCCCGCCATCTGTCGATCACTGTCCTGCTGCACCCATCCGGTCTGGCCGCCGGCCGGACAGACGCCGTCCTCACGCCATCTGCGCGGCGGTCGTGATTCTGGCGTGCGCGTCAGTCAGCAGCGCGCAGACCCAACCGCGGCAGGTGATGTTGCTTTACTCGTACGATCGCGACTTCGCTTCCCACAACGCGTTTGCCACGATGTTCCGCCCTGAGCTCAGCCGTTCATTCGGGGAACCGATCGATTTCATCGAGGTGTCGCTGCAGGCGGCACGCCTGAACTCCGGTGCGGCAGAACAATCAACCCTGAACGATGTTCGATCCACGTTGCCGCGCCGGCGGCTGGATCTCGTGGTGCCTATCGGGGGACCGGCGGCGGTGTTCGCCCAGACGTACCGGCAGCAGCTCTTTCCCACCACGCCGATGCTGCTGGCCGGAGTCGATCGCCGTTTCGTTCAAAACAGGTCCCTTGCCGCCAACGACACGGCTGTCACCGTCGAACATGACCCGCCGCAGATGATCGATACCATTCTGCAGCTCCTTCCCGACACCAAGACGGTCTTCGTGGTCATCGGGGCGTCCCAGTTGGAGCAGTTCTGGCTCAAGGAGGTGAAGCGCGGGCTTCGACGATTCGAGGGTCGTCTGACATTCATCTGGACGAATGAGCTGTCCTTCGAGGAGATGCTGAAGGGCTGCGCCTCGCTGCCTCCTCAATCCGCGATCTTCTACGGCGTCCTGTCGTCGGACGCGAAGGGTGTTCGTCATCCCGAGGAAAAAACGCTGGGCGCGTTTCACGCCGCCGCCAACGCGCCCATTTTCGGTTTGCACAGCACGCAACTGGGCCGCGGCATCGTAGGCGGGCCGCTGGTGTCCATCGAGGACCTGAGCCGGAACACGGCGACAGTCGCCGTCGGCATGCTCCGCGGCGCATCGCCGCAACGTCTCACGACGCTAACGCAGGGCGCGGCGGCGCCGGCCTTCGACGGGCGCGAGCTGCGCCGCTGGGGCATTGGCGAGGATCGCTTGCAGCCGGGCAGCGTCGTTCTATTTCGCGAGCCGACGGCGTGGCAACGATATCGACCTGAGATCATCGCGGGCGTGACCTTCGCGAGTGTCCAGGCGGTGTTCGTGATCGCCTTGCTCGCGAGCCTGGTCAAACGGCGGCGTGCGGAACGGTCGCTCCGCGTGCGCGAAGAGAGCTTCGGCCTGCTGCTGAATGCCGCGCCGGTCATGATCTGGAGCGCAGGTCCCGACAAGCGGTGCACGAACGTCAATCGTGCCCGTGTCGATTTCACCGGCCGACCGATCGAGGCGGAATTGGGAGATGGCTGGACCGAAGCGATCCATCCTGATGACCGGCGCCGCTACCACGAGACCTTCACGCAGGCGTTCGACCGCCGTGAGCCCTTCCGAATGGAATACCGCCTCCGCCGTCATGACGGGGAGTACCGATGGATTCTCGACACTGCCGAACCGGATGGTTTCGCCGGGTACATCGGCTCCGCGATCGACGTGACGGAGCTCAAGCTCGCCAGCGTCGCGCTGTCCGGCTTGAGCCGCAGGCTGCTGCAGTCGCACGAAGAGGAGCGCGCCTCGATCGCCAGGAAGCTCAACGAGGAACTCTGCCAACGGTTGACGGGGCTCAATCTACAACTCCACAGCTTGAGCATGGATTCGCGCGGCAACGTCAACGAGATGCGCGCTCGTGTCGAGGAACTGTGCGCGCAGTTTGGCGATCTGGCGAGCGAGATTCAGGCAGTCTCGGATCAGTCGTACCACAAACTCGAGCTGCTCGGACTTGCGGCATCAGTCCGGACCTTCTGCCAGCAGATGTCCGCGCACCACGGCGTCACGATTGACTTCCGCCATGAGGGCGTGCCCGGCGATCTCCCGAACGACGTGGCGCTGGTCATGTTCCGTGTGTTCGAGGAGGCGCTCTGCAATGCCGTCAGACACGCCGCGGCGCATCGCGTGTCGGTGTCGCTCGGCGCCAGCCGCGATGAGCTGCGACTCGACGTCACCGACGAGGGCGTCGGTTTCGATCTCGAGGCCGCTCTGAGAAGTCACGGGCTCGGACTGATTGGCATGCGGGAGAGGCTGAGCCTGGTCGACGGTGAATGCCTGATCGAATCGCAGCCTGGTGCCGGGACCCGGATCCGCGCTCGCGTGCCGTTACACCGAAGCAACTGACTCCTACTGACGTCCAGGAGGCGTCGGCGCGGGCGCGGATCGGTGATAATCCCGCCATGCCGGTCCGCGCCGCCGCATGATTCTCCCGCTTGCTCTACTGCTGGCCACGCTCGCCCTCCGGGCGGCGAGCTCCAGCCGGCGGGTGCACGGGAAGCTCCTCACCTCCTGTCTCCTCTTCGCGACCTCGGCGGCGGCGGCGGCGCTTGTCAGGTACGCGCCCCTCACGCCGCCGGTCGTCGACCAGATTCGGACCGTCAACCCGCTCCTCATCACATTCGGCGTCATCAACGTCCTCGTCGTCCTCGCGATCAACCCGTGGCGCGAGAACCGGGTGCCCGAGCAGTTCCCCACCATCGTCCAGGATGCGATTGTCATCGGCGTCTTCGCGCTGGCGGCCATCCTGTTCATGCAGGAAAAGATTCTGGCGACCACGGCGGTCGGCGCCGTGGTGCTCGGCTTCGCGCTGCAGGACACGCTCGGGAACCTGTTCGCCGGGCTCGCGATTCAGATCGAGAAGCCGTTTCGCGTCGGTCACTGGGTGGCGATCGCGGGCACGGAGGGCGCCGTTACCGAAGTGACGTGGCGGGCGACCAAGATCCGGACCAAAGCCGGCAACTTCCTGATCGTGCCCAACAGCGTCGTCGCCAAGGAGACGGTGACGAACTATTCGGAGCCGACCCAGGACACGCTACTCGAGGTCGAGGTCGGTGCCAGTTACGATGCCGCGCCGAATCACGTCAAGGCTGTCATCCGCGACGCCCTGTTCGACGAGCCGCTCATCGCGCACGACCGAGAGCCCGAGGTCTTGATCGCCGATTTCGCTGCGTCGGCGATCACCTACCGCGTGCGGGTCTGGACGAAAGATTTCGGCGCCGACATATACGTGCGCGATCGAATGCGCACGCTGATCTACTACGCCCTCCGGCGGCACGGCATCGACATCCCGTATCCGATTCAGGTGCAGCTGTCGGACCTGCCCCGGGCATCCAACGCTCCGACGGCGGTTACCGCGAGCACCCTCGACGTCGTCACCATCTTCGCGCCCTTGAGCGCTGACCAGCGAACCCGTCTGCTCGACGGCACCCGCGTCCTGAACTACGCGGCTGGCGAAGCCATCGTGCGCGAAGGCGCGCTCGGCCACTCGATGTTCCTGGTGATGCGCGGCGAGGCGGTGGTGACGCTCACGAATACCAGCGGCGAGGTCGCCCGGCTGCATGACGGCGATTTCTTCGGTGAGATGTCGTTGCTGACGGGAGAGCCGCGTACGGCAACCGTCACCGCCGCGACCGACTGCCGTCTACTGGAGATTGGCGTCGAGGCATTCCGCCGGGTCGCCCTTGCGGACCCGGCGATCGTCGAGCAGGTCACCGCGGCCGTCGGGACGCGCCGCGCCGAGATGCACCAGCACCGCGCGGCGAGGACGACGGCGGCCGTTTCAGCGGAACCGCCGCACACCTTCCTCGCGCGCGTGAGGGGTTTTCTCCGGCTCTAAGCGATCCCGCGCTTGAACTCCGCGACGTCCGCGTTGCTGACCGAGACCTTGACCGGCGCTGGATTGCTGCCGCCTTTCGCCGCGCGATCGGGACCCACTCCCCGGGATCCGCCGGAGGCCGACACCTGCGCCGACTGCTTCTCGGGAGCGACCGCCTGCTTCAGACCGCCGAGGCCGAAGCCTTTTTTCTTGGGCTCCTCTTCCTTCTTGGCATCCTCTTTCTTGTCCGCCGCCTTCGTGGAACCGGTCAGGCCCGAGGCGCCGTCCTCCACGGTGGCAATCGCGGTCACCGGCGTCGGCTTGTATTTGACGTTGGCTTTGTACCGCGCCTCCACGACCGCTCCGTTCCTGGAGCCTGCCTGCTTGCGGATGGCTTCGATGCGGGCCTGCGTGTCGGGATGCGACGCGAACAGGCCGTTGCTGGCCGGCTGATCCTTGTTCCGTTCGTCGAGGCGCGTCAGGAAGTCGGCGAGCTTGCCAGGCGCGTAGCCGGCTTTCTCCGCCAGCGTCAACGAGACCTTGTCCGAATCCATCTCGTCGTTGCGGTCGAACTTGTTCTCGAGCACGATGTCGTAGGCCTTGTTCGCGATCTTGTCCAGGAACGGGCCGCGGCTGGACAGCGTCTCGTTGGCGCCGAGCTGCACCGCCTTGCCTTTTCTGATGGCGTTCACGGCATGCTTGTGCGCGACGTGGCCGACTTCGTGGGCCAGGACGCCTGCCAGTTCCGCTTCGCTCGTGATCAGGCCCAGCGCGCCGCGCGTGATGTGCACGATCCCGCCCGGCGACGCGAAGGCATTGACGCCGTCGGTGTCGAGCACGATGAACGTCCACGCCAGATTCGGCCGCTCCGACTGCTGGGCGAGCAGCGTCCCGACGAGCGTCACGTACTTGTGAATCGCCGGATCCTGGACGACGCCGAAGCGCTGCCGGATTTTCGCGCTGACCTGCTCGCCGATCGTTCGCTCTTCTTCCTCGCTGACGTTCAGATCGTCGAACTTGCCCTTCGCCTCCTGAATCTTCTGTGCCTTGTTCAGGATGCCGCCCAACTGCGCGTACGCCGGCGCGGCCAGCGCCAGCAGGGCCACCACGATCATCGACTGCTTCATACGCGCGCCTCTCTGTTGATGCCGGAAGCCATGCCGGCCGCCGGCCCGACGACTTCAAAAATTGCGACGGGATGCGTCTTGCCCTTCACGACGACGTCGCCGAGCGGACGGAATTCGTAGTCGCCTTTCAACCGCTGGCGCGTGGCGTCGCTAATGATAATCCGGGTGCCAAACTGCTTGTTCAGCGACTCGAGCCGCGAGCCCAAATTCACCGCGTCACCAATCACGGTATAGCTCATGATCGCTTCGCTGCCGATGTTGCCGGCGATCATCGGCCCGGTGTTGATGCCAATACCGATGTCGAGTCCGGAAAACCGTCCCTCTTCCTTCCACCGCGCGTTCAAACGGCCGAGCTCGGCGATCATCGCCAGCGCCGTCTGCACCGCGTGGTCGGCGTGGTCGGGATCGTCGAGCGGCGCGCCGTAGAGCGCCATCACCATGTCGCCCACGAACTTGTCCAGCGTTCCTCCGTGCTTGAATACGAGATCGACCATGCTCGAGAAGTACTCGTTGAGCATGCGCACGATCTCGTCGGGCTGCCCCCGCTCGGTGACCGTCGTAAACCCCCGGATATCCGAGAACAGCACGCTCATCTCGCGGCGCTGACCGCCGAGACGGGCCAGGCCCGGGTTCGCCATCAGCACGGCGTAGACGTCCTTCGACACGTATCGGCCGAACAGCTGTTTGACCCTTCTCTTCTCGCGGTCCTCGAAGAAGTACTGGTAGCCAACCCCGCCCAGGAGCGCGAACCACGATGCCAGGACGGGCTGTGTGAGGTTGAACCACACGCCGTTGGTGAACAGGAACGTCGCCGACCATGCCATGAGCGCCATGACCGCGAACGCGGCGAGTGTCGCCCACCACGCCGGGAGCAGCGCCGCCGCCATGCCGACCAGAAGCGCGCCGGCCACGACCGACACCACGCGGACCCACTCTGACGCAGGCCGCATGAATCGATTGGACAGGATGTCGTCCGCGACGGCAGCGTGAATCTGAATCCCTGGCATCTTGCCGTGTCCGAACGGCGATTCAAATGTGTCGAGAAGCCCCGATGCTGTCGTGCCGACGAAGACAATCTTGTCGCGGAAGATCGACGGATCCACTTTCGGTGTCTCCTTCGTAAGGAGCTGGTTCTCCGACAGCAGCAGATCAAAGAAGGTGTACGTGGGATACATGCGGCTCTTGATTTCTGCGGTGGCGTTCGGCGGCGCCGAGGCGTTGAGATCGTCGAGCAGCGCCGGTCCGCGGAAATCGATGAGCGCCCACAAGTGCCGCAACGCACCGCCTTCGCGCTCGACCGTCCGCCACGACAGCGGCATGCGCCGAGCGCCCAGCTGTAGCGCGGTGCCATCGAGCCGCACTTCACCGGCGCCGATGCCCGCGGCGCGCAGGGCCGCCGCCATCCCGAGCGACGGCAGCACTCGATGCTGCGCGCGGACGAACGGCGTCATGTGACGCAACGGACCGTCGGGGTCGAGGATGAACAGGTTGTGGCCGAGACCGGCCGCAGCCTGCGCCAGCGCGGGCAACGGAGGCAGAATGCCTTCGCGCTCGAGGGCGCCGCCGCTTTCGAGCCGGTAGCCTTCATCCGACAAGACGGCGCCTGGCGTCGCGGTGTCGTACGCTGCGTCAGCGAGGAGCAGCACGTTGCCTGCGACCTTGATCGAGTCGGCGAGCGCCTTGTCCGATTCTGCGCCGGACCACGTCGTGCCACCGAATTCGAATCCCGAATGAGTGTCGGGGTCGGTAAAGAGTACGTCGTATGCGACGACCTTGGCCGGCGCGCGCGCCAGGTAGTCAATGAGCATCGAGTGCACGGTGCGTGGCCAGGGCCATCCGCCGGCGGTCGCCTGCAGGTTGCGCAGCGAGGACTCGTCGATCTCGACCAGCGCGATGTCCGTCCGTGCCGTTTCAGGCCGCGCCGTGTGCGACAGGCGCCAGTCGTAAGTCCTGAGCTCGACCGCCTGGAGCGGATGCAGTCCGCCGGTGAAGCGCGTGAACGACAGATCGACCGCCAGGACGATGACTGCCGCGATGCAGCCAACGAGCAGGCCGGCATATGCTTTGCGCAAGGATGCGTTCTAGGGAACGTCCGAAGACTTCCGGCGCCACGCCCACCCGGCAAGACCGACGGCGGCCAGCCCCAGGACGCCGCGCTTCAGCCAACGGCCGCTGGCGGGTTTCGAGTGGTCGGTGTCGAGTAATTGCCGATAGGTGTCCAGCGTTTCACGCGACTCGGCCGCCGCCGGCCGCGGACGGGCACGCCGTTCCGGCGCCGGCACCCAGCGGCTGATGTAGGCGAACGATTCCGAGCTGCAAATGGGACAGGTCTGCTGATCGTAGACCTCGTCGCAGTCGAGGCAGAGGCGCGCGATGTGGAGCTGCACCCGACCATGATAACCGGCCGGACAGACCCCCGCGAAAAAGACGCGTCGCGCAGCCAGTGCGCACCGACTCAGCTCAACTGTCCGGCAACGGCCTCTCCGCCGAATCCGGCGCCCATCACGACACCCGCGTAGAAGCCGAAGTCATGGCGGCGATCGAGCTCGACGACGATCACGTTCAAACGGTAATAGAGAGAGGCGTCGAAAAATCCCCGCGCGACACGCGGGAACAGCGGGCGCGCCGTTGTCGAGACGACCTGCGTCTGACTTCGACGGTCGATCCACGCCAGCAGGCGCGCCTGATCGTCGCCGCTCAAATCGCTGACCTCCTCCAGAATCAGCGCGCCGATGTCGCCGTCCGGCAACTGGAGTGGCGATCCTCGCCCCCTGCGGATCACCGGTCCGGGCAGGCGCGGCTCGAGCAGCCGCAACACAGCGAGGGTGGACGGTTCGGACCCTTCGAGCAGCACATTGTGACGCGGACTGCGCCATTCGACCGTCGATCGGAAGCTGAACGCGAGCAGCGGCGCCGAATCGAGTTTGCCACCGGGTATCATGCGCCCCTCCCTCGCCTTCGACCCGTGCTGGCCATCAACACAGGGGCTGAAGGCGTCAACATCATGCACTGAAGGATTCCGCCATTTTGCACACTGCCGCGCGGCACGCCGCGCCCGCGGCTTGCGTATCGGAATGGTTCAGTTGGTGTCATTCGCGGAGACAGGACCGCGACCGAACGCACGTTCTGAACCGCCGTTTTGCTAGGGAAATCACCACGGGTCGCGGCTGGCATCGGCCCTGCTCCTGGCGGCGCGTCGAAGTGGCTTCGCGGGAGGAGCGGCTTATGTGGTTATTGTTGGCAATCAACGCGGCCATGCTGGTGGGCCTGCTCTTCACGGTGTGGCGGCTGCGTCACCTCCAGGCGGTGCTGGCGATTCAGAAGGCAGCGGCCCCTGCAGCCGTCCATCATGCGGTCAAGCCTGCCGAACCGCGGCGTCGTGAACCCCCGCGAGCATCCGCGCTCGACGAATTTCCATCGGAGACCAGCCTCGAGAACCCGATCGCGCCGCTCCGTCCCCGGCGTCCTCGCCCCTCGCCCGACGGCCGCTCGTCCCATCGTTTGGCGCCGGTCGGCCGCTGATCTGATCAGGCGTTCGCCAGCAGGTTTTCGCTCTCGGGCGAGTAGCGCTTCCAGCAGTCGCGGCCGCTTCGCTTGGCGTCGTACAACGCGGCGTCCGCGCGCCGCAGCACGGCGTCGATGTTCTGATCGCCGGACTCGACTTCGCTGATGCCGATGCTGCAGGTGCACCGCACGTCGCCGGCCGGAGAGCCGACGACGAGGCGCCGGCACTCGGCTCTGATGCGCTCGGCGATCGTCTCCGCCGCTTCGCGTGATGTCTCGGGCGCCAGCAGCGTGAACTCCTCGCCGCCGACGCGGCCGACGATATCGGAGTGCCGGCACTCGGCGCGCAGCATGTCGGCAAAGCGGCACAACAGGCGATCGCCGGCTTCGTGGCCGCAGGTATCGTTGACGCGCTTGAAGAAGTCGAGATCGATCACCATCAGGCTGAAACGGCTCTCGTAACGCTGCCACCGCGAGAATTCCACGCCGGCAAGCTCGAACCACCAGCGGCGCGAGTACACGTTCGTCAGGACGTCGGTGCTGACCAGCCGCGAGAGATGATCGCGCGCGGCTTCCAATTCGATCACCTGATCGGCCAGGCGGCCCTGGAGTGTCGCCACGCGGATGCCGACCTGCACGCGCGCGCGCAGCTCCTCGGTGTCAATCGGCTTCACCATGTAATCGTCTGCGCCGGCATCGAGGCCGGCGACGAGGTCGGCGCGGCCGTTACGTCCGGTCAGGAGCAGCACGTACATCCCGGCGAGCGCCGGTGTCCGCCGAATCCGCCGGCAGATCTCGATGCCATCGGAGCCGGGCATCATCCAGTCCAGGATCGCGAGCGCGGGAGCCGGACCACCGGTCAGGAGATTCCAGGCGGCGTCGCCATCCGGCGCCGACACCGCGTCGATGCCCCAGCGCTCGAGCGCCCGGGACAGGATCGCCGTCGCGACCGGATCGTCGTCGGCAATGACCGCTCGCACGCGATCGGCCGACGCAAGCCCGATGCCCGCGCAGAAGTGCGCAACGGCCGCGAGCGGTGTTCCTCTTCGGACGCTGTGCGTGTGCGCGTTCCGTGCGCCGGTGTGCTGAAATGTTACAAGGTCGGGGAAGCGCCAGGGTTCAGAAGCGCCCGGGTCACCCGCCGGATCTCGTCGAGAGACAGCGGCTTGTGCCACACCTGCGCGGAGAGTGTGCGGAGATCGCTGATCGTCGATTCGTCCAGAGTGGTCTCGCCGGTGATCAGGGCGACGGCAATGTTCTGATTCGCCGGATCCTGCCGCAGCCGATACAGGAACCCGACGCCGTTGATGAGGGGCATCCTGAGATCGAGAAGGATCGCGTCCGGCCGCTCTTCTTTGACGTAGGCCAGCGCATCCTCGGCGCTGGCCGCCGTGTGCACGGTGTACCCTTCCCGCGTCAGCACGCGCGAAAAGGCCGAGCGCAGTGCTTCATCGTCATCGATGACGAGGACGCGGCGGGTAGGCTCCATGACATACCTATCGGCTCGTCCCCGGCGAAACTGAAGGGTGAACTCGACGCGGTCCGCTACGATCGAAGGCTCCCGGGCGACATCATCCGCGCGCTCAGCGATCGGGGTCTCGGCCAACCACTTTTGCGTGGCCGAGCGCCTCGGCTCGTGCGCGCCCGTCCGGTCCGATGAGCGCCGCGTGAATGTCGTACTCGCCGGCGGGCGCACCGCGGCATTGGAACGTCATCACGCGTGGACTGTCTTCCCCATCGAGTTGCCGATCGCTGGCGCAGCTGAACTCGGACGACTCCGTGACGACGTCGAGCACGCGATTGTCCGGGTGACGTTCCATGATCACGCGAATCAACAGATCGGAGGGCTCGAACGACACCGACGGGAACACCGAGATCTTGAGTCGCAGCGGCGTCGCCGCTGCCCGCCACGCGATCAACACCAGCGCCAGGCTGATGACGGCGATAGTTTTTCGCACGATTTGTCTCCCACTCCGGTGGAAGACAAGGCAAGGGGCGTTCCCGGCGATGGATCGCGGTCAACCCTAGGCGGCGGCCTCGAACCGGCCTGACGGGTGGTGCGATCGTCGCGAACTGCTGTTACAAGGGTCACGGGATCTGGGCCCTGCCCGACGTGGTGTTGAGGACGTAGTCGCGAACGATCAGGCTGCACCGCGCCAGTGTGTGCGCGGCCTGGTCGAATCCCTGGGCAATCGCCGACGCGACGTGCAGCTCACGAAAGTCGGCGGCGTTCCGAATCAGCCGTTCGCGGAAGAGGCGCTCGGCAGTGCCGACCTGCTGCCGGAGCTCGGCCAGCTGATCGACAGCCACGAGGAATTTTTCGATCTCGACCCGTTTTGCGGTGTGCGAGAGATCGCGGGCATCTTCGAGACAGCGGACGTATTCGCGGGCGCCACGGTTGACCAGTTCGGCGAGCTCCTCGAGCATCGCGATGCTCTTCTGATCGGTGTTCGGAGGAACCACCGTCAGCATGAACGCTGTGCTCTCGAGCGCGTCGGCGACGTCGTCGGCCTGGGAGAGCAGGCGCCGCAGCAGGTGGCCGTCAGTGGTCTGATCGACCAGACGGCTGGAACGTCGCACGATCTCGTCGGCGCGCTCCTCGCAATTCTTGGCCAGCTCGGAGACCCGGCCCAGGTCAGGACGTCCTTCGCCGTGCTTCAGGCGGGTCAAGGCGTGGGACAGATGGTCCGCGATCGTGGCCATCACCGTGGCGTGGTCCGCCGCCGCGCTGAGCACGCTGCGGTCCGTCGTCCTCAGGTGCGTCAGCAGCTCGGCTTCGATTTCATCTTCGATGAGACGCATCGAGCGGCCGCCGCTCATTCCGGCGGAGACGATCTCCAGCACCGACATCAGAAACAGCCGCGCGGCGTCAGGTCCGAGCAATTCGTCGAGGCGGGCACCGAAGCGCACCTGGGTCGGGGTCGCCCGCTCGAGCGCCGTCGAGATCAACCGGACGTCGCCGGCCTGGAGGAACGCGTGGTGGCCGATGTTGTTATCGGCCGCCCACCTCAGCAGCGCCACCGCCTCGGAGTTCTTCACGAATCGCGCGAGCCGCTTGCGGGCCCGGTTCCACTCCAGCAGAAACACCAGCCGCGAGCCGAGGAATTGCAGAAAGGCTTCGAGAGCGGCCTGACTGGGGGCGGTATAGCTGCCGACGCTCATCTCGTAGGTCGCACCGGCGGCCACCGATGGCGTCTCCCAGTGGATGTCGTGAGGCCGCAAGAGATCGTGCAGGAAGCGGATGCGCGCACGGTGGATGTCGGTGTAGATCACCGTGGCGGTGAGCTCGCGCACGTGCACGACGACGACGTGGACGTCGCTGCTGCCGAGATCATTCTGGATCGTCAATTGCTCGCTGTCGCGGGTCGCCGTCGTGCCCAGCCCCGGCCGATCGAACTTCAGCCGGCGCGTTTCGTTGACGCCGTTCATGAAGGCGTGCACCAGCGCGCGGTCGGTGGGGGTCAGGCTGTAGGTCGTCGCGCCGTCGACCGACTCCAGCGAGACGCTGCCGTTCAATCGGTTCAGCTCCCACTGAAGATCCATGGCGAGCTGGTTCACGCTGTCGTGACCGTTTTCGGTCCGGCGCGCCAGCGCCTCGATTGCCGCGGCGGTCAACTGATCGTCATGACACGGCGGCGCACCGGCGATCTGTTGATCGACGCGGGCCTGGTAGACTTCGAATCGCTCGCGCATTTCCGGCCGCGCCGCCACAGCCGCGCGGAGCGGCTGCAGCATCTGCCGCAGGTTACCGAAGATCTGCTCCAGAATCAGGTGCGCGCCCGGGATGGACACGATGTTGTCGCCGATCGAGCGACTCGCCGGGACAATCAGATCCAGGGCGGCGTCGGAGATCCCGCTCGCCTCGCGCTCGCCGCGCAACGTCGGCGCCGGATGATGCGGCGACTGCGCGTAGACGTGGGCGGCCTGCAGCAGCGACACGTAGTACTTCAGCTTGTCGCGCGCCATCAGGCCGCGATTGATCAGCTCGGGCAGGAATAGCCCCGACTCGCCGAGTTGTTCGATGATGCCGATCTTTGGCGCCATAGTGATACCGCAGGGTTTCAGCGACGGCCGCCGCCGCGGAAGCCGCCGCCCCCGAAGCCGCCGCCGCTCGGCCGGAAGCTTCCACCGCCGAAGCCGCCGCCGGAGCGGATGTTGCTCCAGTCGTTCGTGCGCAGCATCCCCTCGTTGCGTGCGAACGAATCGTGATCCAGTTGGCTGAACGCCGGCAGCTGGGTAGGTTTCTGGACGCTGTTCCATCCGGCGCTGTCGTATTTCTGCCAGCCGCCTCCCTGATTGCGGTAGACGTTGCCGTCATGACCGGCGTACAGGTTGCCGGAAGGCGCTTTCGCGACCCCGGACGTCCCGACCGGCCCGACACGCGTCGCCGCCACGCCGCCGCCACTGCCCTGCATCGTGCGTGTCGTGGCCGCGGTCCGGTTGTTGGTGACGTGCGAGGTGCTGGCCCACTGATCGCCGCGCTGCACCGCCGAGGTGCCCCAGCTGCCGTAGACACCCGCGCCCTGGCGGGCCGCGCCGTAGGCGCCGGTGCGCGGGTTGTAGGCTTCCGCGGCGCCACGAGCGCCGTACGCTCCGTACGCGACGCCGCCGCGAGCCATCGTTCCGGCGCGCGGGTTATAGGCGCGGCCGGCGGCCGCGCCACCGTACGGACCCCAAGCCGCCGCGCCTCGCGCGTAGGTGCCGGTCACCGGGTTGTAGCGCGCGGCAACGCCGGCGCCCCCATACGGACCGTAGTCAAGCGCGCCGCGACCGAATGAGCCCGTCCACGGGTTATACCAGGCGCTGTAGCCGTAGGTTGGAAAGTGCGGGAGGTACACCGGAACACCGCCGGCGAAGCCGACGTAGGGTGGATAGTAGTAACCGGTGCCCCACACCGCGCAGCCCCACCCGATCATCAGGCCGGTGTACGCGGCGGCCGCCGAGAATTCCACCCAATTCGGATCGTCGTCCGTCTCGACGGTGACGAACGTCACGTTGTACGCCGGCGAACTCGGCGGAATCTGATAGATCGCCGGGGGCACGACTGCGGTGACGCTCCACGGGCCGGCCGGCGCGTCGGCGATGAACCAGACGCCCTGGTAACACATGTAGTACACGTCGTCGACCTCGAACACGTCCTTGTCCGTGTTGACGGCGAACGACACCGAGGTCGACGCGATCGGCAGGAAATTCGGGGAGCCCTGATAGGTCACGGTGGGTCCGGCGAGCGAGCGCGAGACGCGCGCGGTCTGCGGAATGTCGGCAATCAGGACCGCTTCCGCCGCCTGAGGCGTTCCCGGCACCGACGCGAGGACGCGAGATCGCGGGTGATCGATCGGAATTTCGCGGAAGGCGGCCGGGAGCGTCGGCGTGGCAAACGTCCACGGTCCGGTGAAGTCCGGCGCCGAGAACCAGCGCCCCGACACCAGGTAATAGATCAGGCCCGACTCCCCGACGCGAAACACGTCGCTGTCGGTGTTGCTCACCCATTCCAGGATCGTCCCGGTGACGTTCTGGTAAACAGGAGCGCCTCGCAGCAGGATCAATTCGGCTGGCCGCGAGCTGGCAAACACGGTTGGCGCCTTGTCGGCCGCTATCGGCGCGCCCGGAATCTGTGACTTGTCGGCGGCCCAGTTCTCGTTCGAAGGCAGCTGGCGGAAACTGGCCGGCAACGTGCCCGCTGGCGTCCACGGCCCCCCAATCGTCGCCGCCTTGAGCCAGAACGTGCCGTCGCGCAGGTACAGCGCATCGGTCCCCTGCTGCCGGAACAAATCCCAGTTGGTATTGACCGCGTAATCGAGATCGGTGCCCGCGATCGGATCCCAGATCGGGGCGCCGTTGATGTTCACGACCACCGCTGGCCGCGTGCTGTAGAACACGATCGGTGGATCGGCTTTGAGGTCGCCGGTATTCTTCGGAATGATCTGACTCTTGTCGATTCCGGCCAGCACGCGGTCGAGCGCGATCACCCGTTCGTCCTGCGGGATCGCCTTGGTGATCTCGGCGACGATCGCCTGCATCTCGCTTTTATCGAGGGTCGGGAAATTCGAATCGGTGATCGTGAATGCCGAGAAATCGACCAGGCGATCGCTGACCGACACCTTGGTTTGGGCCTCAGCCGTGACGGTGCCGAGCACCGGCTTGGTGGCGCCGGACGGCGTATAGGCAACCGCCGCGTACAGCGTGAGCTGCTTCTGGTCTTTCCAATCGGCAACCTGAGGCTGGTAGAGCGTCACGCTGGCGCCTGTCGGCGTGACGTACGACTTCGGCCAGCCGCCGTCGATCGGCGGTGACGCCTTGACGGCGGCGGGACGCGGCGCAGCGATGAGCGGCGCGACCGGCGCCAGCATCAGACTGCACACCGTCCCCAGGGCGACCTGATGGCGAACGAGGCGAACGCGAATGGACATGATGGCGTTCTTATGCGTGCCCGACCCGTTCGGTCTGGCGGCTGCCGATCGCGAACATCTCGGCGACCCCGACGACGATCAGATTGACGCCAACCACCGTCCCAATCGCCCAGAGAGAGCTGGCCGGCCATCCGTTGATGATCACCGCGCCGAGCGCCAGGGCCACGATCGCGGTCAGCAGTTCCGAGCCCGTGCGATGGTCCCCGGAGACATAGGCGATCACGCCGATGACGCCTTCAGTCAGCAGAACGAGGCCGATGACAACGGTGAGGCTTGTGACCGCCCACAACGGCTGTCTGACGAGGACGAGACCGGCCGCGAAGTAGAGCAGACCGATTGCGAGACTTCGGGCAGCGCTGAGCAGCGTCGATGCATGCCACAGCGTCAACAGGTGCGTGAGCCCGCCAAGCATGAGGATCCATGCGAGAACGAGCGTGAAGCCGACTGCGGTCGCGCTCGGAATCGCGAGGGCTGCCAGTCCGAACAGGACCAGCAGAATGCCACGGGCGACTGACATCGCGACTTGCGCTTTCGAAGGTGCCGCTTGGAACTCCATCACGCCGTCCTTTCGTCGCGCTGTAGACACACCAGCGTCTGCAACTCTCACACCCGGAACTTTGCGCGCCGAGTGCGCCGAGGGCGCTGCCGCGATCACCATCTGTGGTACGCGCGTGACGGCAGGCCGTCGGTCGCGACGGCGTGTCAGCGTCCCAAGCGGCAAACGGCTCTGGTCACCCTTACTTCGCTGCCGTCACGATCATGATGTCGTTCAACTTCGAGTCCACATGGACGAGACCGCAGCGCGTGTCAACACCGTCCGAATCGAAGCGGCAACCAAAGATGCCGGCGAACGCCGCGCCGCATTCGTCCTCGTCGATCGAGGTCGCCCAAAACCCGGAGCCGGCGGGCCGGCGGCGGAGATTGCCGGCCAGGTTGACGGCAATCAGCATGTCGCCCCTCCCCACTGCGCCGCCACCCTTGCACTTGAACGTGCCCGACTTCGACGCGAACAGGATCTTGTTCGGTTCGTCATACGCGAACGTCGCGTCGTCAACGGTGCCATCACCGTCGATGTCGATCTGCTCCTCCCAGACACTCACGTCGTGATTCCTCGAGGCGGTGACGCGGTTCTGGCCGACGATTCTCGCCTGGGACGCGTGTGGCGGCGGCGGTTCCAACGCGCGCATGGCCACCGCGGCCGCGTTCACCCTGGGCCCGGTCGGCGCCGCCGCGTGGGTGACGATCGCGACCGCCAGTGCGGCGATGGTCAGCACTGCGGCTCGCTGGAGCGTTGCCGTGTGCAACATGTCCATCGGAAAGTGCAAGACACGCTCCTGCGGAGACGTGGACGGTGATCGCGGACAACGGCGTTGTCGCTCACCAGATGCCGTGATCGCTCGCCCGGTGTTGGTCAGAGCGCGACGACCGGCATCACGGCGCGTCGCATCAGAATCGGAACGTGCTGCCGATCTGAATCTGCCTCGCGCGCAGGCGGTGCTGGTCCTGGTTGACGCGAACGCCGTAGAGGAATTCCGCGACCAGCTCGAGGCGCGGGATCGGCGACCAGATCATGTTGCTGGAATAGCGCTGGGTCAGGCGATACGCACTGGCCGGTTGGATGTCGAGCGTCGTGACGCCGACCAGCCCCACCGTCGTCGCGGAATGGAGTACTTCGCTCCACCAATGCTCATAGCTGACGTACCCGGCCCGCGCAGACAGCACCCGAATCACATTGGCCGCGGCGTCGAAGACGCCGTCCTGCCCTCCCTCTGCATTGAGGTCGTTGATGTAGTGGCCGATGCCGTCACCGCGCTTGACCTGGAACAGCAGCCGATCGCGCGCGTCCAGCAGCGGCACCGGTAGGTCGCCGCTGAACTGAACGCCCCACCCTCGGGCGATGACGAGGTCGGCGGGCACGTTCGAGGGAAATCCGCGAAGCTGTCGAACCACCGCCGCCACCTGCAAGTGTCCGCCGCGATCGGGCTGCCAGCGGAGGCGCGACACGAAGTCGGGATTGTCATTCGCGGCAGTGAGGCCGGTGAGCTCCGTATCGGCGTTCTCCAGCGCCAGCGCGACACGGAACCGCGGGGTGGCCCTCCACGTCCAGCGTACCTGCGGCTGCCGGAAGTGCACCGCCGCGTTCAACCCTTCGAAGTCGATCCCGTCCGGAATCGCCTCCGGATCGGCGAAGGTCGACCACGTCTGGCCGAACAGCAAGCGTCGCCATTGTCCGTACGCGTGACGCAGGCTGAACGTGTTGCCGCTGCCGCTGAAATCCGCCTCGATGAACGCACGCACGTAACCGGCGCCGGTGGGCGTGCGAAAGTCGAGGTTGAAGCGGCTGGGAATCGCCATCACATCGACTCGTGCGCCGACCGGCGCGCCGGCCACATCCACCGGGATAGCCTCGGTGACGAATCTATCGGTCACCAGCAGCGGATCGAGCGTGCTGACCCAGTTGACGCGGACCAGTCCGCCGATCTTGACCGCCGCGTCGGTGCCGGGAATCTTGAACGAGCCGGGAAACTCTCCGAACGTGACCTTGTCAGCTGGGATGTCCGGCTTTTCCGCCTTCGGCTCCTCGACCTGCGCCGGCGCGACGGCCTGCGGTGTCTCTCGGGGCCGCTCCACCTGCGCCCGCAGCTCGTCCAGCTGGCGCTGCATCTGCTCGATCCGCCGCGCCAGCTCGTCAATCAGCTGCTGCTGGCGCTCGACACTGCCGGGTTCTGGTGGCGTCGCGGAGTGATTGACCGGGTCGCGATCGATCGACTGCCCTTCGGCCGCCGGCGCGGCCCCACAGAACAGCAGCGCCGCGACCACGAGCCTCGACCGACGAGGTGCGATCCGCAGATGCCGCGGCATCACCTGCGGATCGACGACCGAATGCGGGACCGCGTCAGGCATCTCCGGGTCGCGCACCGCTTCGACCCGGAAACGTTCAGGCACCGGCGACATCGGTCGCCGGCCGGCAAGCGTCATGTGCTGGCGGGGCTTGGTACGAGGAAGGTGGAATCACGATCGCCACGGACCTTCGGGCTGCGATCACGGCTCTCATTTTCATCAGCATCCCTCTGCGGGCGACCGGGGTTGCAGGCGAGCAACCGTCGTGCCTGCTCCGTAGCGGGCTGCATCATGTCGATCGCGAGCGCCAATCACGGCCTGCCGCCATCACTGCCACGGCCCGTCGCGACGGCTCATCATGAGGGTGCCTGTCGCGGTCGTCGGATACTTCTCGAACATCTTCGAGACCTGACGGTTGATCCGTTTCTCGACATGCGATGGCTTCGACGGCTGATGGACTCTCTTCACACTGATGCCGCGCCACACCAGCTGATTGCTGGCGACGTCTTCGAGATCGACCGTGAGGGTGCCGACGACGATCTCCTTGACCTCGACGGTCGTGTACCACGGGTTCCAGTCGTAACCGTAGAAGCCCGGATACCCCCAGCCGTAGCCGTAGCCCCACGGCGATCCGTAGATGGTGACCTTGGGTTTGGTATCAAACGTCTGCCGCGCGATGACGTACACATCCGGGTGGGTGTCGTCGCGCGTCAGGCCTCGCGCCGCCAGCTGCGCCGCGACCGCGGCGGTGATGCGTTCGCTGACGAACGGGTTGTCGGACTTGGGAACGTCTTTGAAGGTGTAGGTCTTCAGGCGAGAGAAGTCCTGGGTCGGCCGGTAGTCGTAGGTGACCGACTGGGCGGTCGCGAGTGCCGGCAGCAGCCAACCGAGCAGGATGCCAACCAGCATCCGCAAGCTCGTAGTCATGGAGGCCTCCCCGTGCGGCGATCCGCTGATCACCGTCAGATCGAGGTGAGGCAAGATGGCTGCCGGGCGTCGTCAGCAGCTGCCGGCACTCTGCGGGACGACTCGACAGCGATCCGGCGCGACCGCTGCGGCGCCGATGACCAGCGAGCGCTGGAACTCTTCGAAGGGGGCACGCGCGTCACCCTTCCGTACGCGCTGTACCTCCGACTGGCTGACGACGATCAGCGCCGCGGGGCTGTGGTGGAGCATGTTCGCGATGGTCTGGACATCGTGATAGGACAAACCGCGCCAGAACGATCCCATCGTCTCGCCGCCGGCTGGCGGCGGATCTTCCCAGAGCAGAAACGGCGGGATGAACAGGCCGGCGAGTTCGCCGGCGCCCAGACCGATCCAGGCCTTGCCGGCGTCCGGATGTTCGGCGGTCACGATCTTCAGCTTGCCGTCGAGTTTCCTGCCGATCACGGTCGTGTCGTCGGTACGGACCACGCCGCCCGCGTAGAGCCCCGTCACGGCCACGAAGTCGGCCCGGGCATCCTCGAGTCGCGCGTAGGTCGCGACGTAGACGACAACGCTGTCGTGGTCCGGCATGCAGCATCTCCGTTCTGACTGGCGGCGTTGTTTCTGACGATGCCGAGTTTCTTCATGCGAAAGCGCAAGGTGTTGGGATGCAGGCCGAGTCGCTCGGCGGCGTTGCCGGCGCCGTTGATCCGCCAGCGGCAGTCACGCAGCACACCTTCGATGTGCGTGCGCTCGACGGCGCTCAGCGTATTGAGGTCTTCGGGCGGCCGCGACGCCGGCGCCTCGAGCGCATCGTCGAGCAGGCGGAGGGTGTGTCCGGGCGAGTGAATCAACGCGCGCTCGATCACGTTCTCCAGCTCGCGGACGTTGCCCGGCCACGAGTAGTTCTGCAGCGCCGCCATGATTCCGTCGGGCACGACCTTGATCCAGCGGTGCATGGCGCGCTGCCGTTTCTGAATCACGAACCAGACCAGCGCCGGTATGTCCTCGCGTCGCTCGCGCAGCGGCGGCAGGCGAATCGGAAACACGCTCAGCCGGTAATACAAGTCGTCGCGGAACTCTCCATTCGCGACGGAGCGCGCCAGATCCTTGTGCGTCGCCGCGACGATCCGCACGTTCACCTTCTGGGTGTGCGACGATCCGATCCGCTCGAACTCGCCCTCCTGCAGGACGCGCAGCAGCTTGCTTTGCAGGTCGAGCGGCAGATCGCCGATCTCGTCGAGGAACAGCGTCCCGTTGTGCGCCAGCTGGAAGCGCCCCGGCCGCATCGCCACCGCCCCCGTGAAGGCGCCGCGCTCGTGACCGAACAGCTCGCTCTCGATCAGCGTCGGCGGCAACGCCGCGCAGTTGACGCTCACCAGCGCCGAGCCCTGCCGCGGTCCCTGGCGATGCAGGGCGCGCGCGATCAGCTCCTTGCCGGTCCCAGTCTCGCCGAGCAACAGTACCGTGCTGTGCGTCGGCGCGACTTCCTTCACGCGGTCCAGCGCGGCCCTCAGCGCCGGACTGTTGCCGATGATCTCGTCGAACCCCGCCTCGGTGGTCCGGGTCGGCGTCGGCGGCGTCGCGTCGGTCGCGAGTTCCGCGGTCAAGCGGGCGACCTCGGCGTGACTGTAGCGGAGCGCCTCCTCTTGGCGGCTGCGATACGCCGCGCTGGCCAGGATCTCGGCGACCAGTCGCAGCCGGGCCACCAGCGCCGGCGGCCACCGGCGTTCGGCGCGCACCAGTTCCACGGCGAGCGCGTAGGCGCGCTGGCCCCCGATCGCGATCGGGATGATCACCGCCGCGCGCAGCCCCGTCTGACGCACGTGATCCAGCATCGCCGGCGTGGCCGCCTGATGCGGCAGCCCCTGCGGAATCTGCTCGAGGACGGCGACGCCGTTGTCGGTACCAACCTGATCGAGCAGCCAGGCCAGACGTTGCGCATGGTCGTCGCAATCGACCTGCGGCACGTCGTCGATCGCCCAGTGCTGGGCCGCGCGCACCGTCTCGCCCGAGAACTCGATCAGGGTGGTGCGATCGACCGCGATCGCCTCGCCGATCTGCTGCTGCGCCGCGTGCAGGGCGACTCCGACATCGTCACCGGGCAGCGTGATCAACGCTGCCGACAACTCGTTGATGAGGAGATCCGCCTGCTGGCACCACTGCTCTTCAAATGACAACCACGATGTATCCATGACCGAGCGTCCTACTTCTATGGTGGGTGGGTACTGCTCGAACATCTTGTCGATCGCCTTGTCCATCTGTGCCGTGTTCTTTTCGGGCCTGTCGCTCACTGTGTCCGTGTCCGTGCCGGTGCCGCGCCAGACGAGTTGTTGGTGTGCGCACACGCCGCCGAAGGGTCGGAATCGACGTCCACGTTCTGGGCGAACGCCGACACCGGCGCGGCCAGCTGTGCGACGACGATGATCCAGTTCCCCATGGGCAGCTCCTCCACTAACGGGTCTGTTCGTAGCCGATGAGTCCACTCTAAACAGTGCGACGCGTCGCTGGAACTCGGCGATTGTCCTGATTGATGCAGAAAAACTAACAGGGCAGACCTCGATGCCGCGGCTACGCGGCAGACGGCGGTCGTGTCGCCGACGGCGTCGCCACCGCAATTGGAACCTGCACCTCGACCACCGTGCCGCCATTGGGCTTCGAGTTCACCGTGATGCTGCCCCCCAGCAATCGCACGCGCTCACGCATGCTGGTCAAGCCGAGGCCGCCCGACGGCCCCGCCGGGTCGAAGCCGCGACCGCTATCGGCCACGCGCAGCACGATCCGGCTCGGGCCGCCGGACAGCTCGACCCGCGCGTCGGTGACGCCGCTGTGGTGGACGACGTTGGCGAGCGCTTCCTGCGCGACGCGGTACAGGCACAGCGCGATATCGCCGGGCAGACGGTTCTGCACGTTGGCCGCGGAAAAGTGCACGTGAATGCCATGCTGCGACAGTTCACGACAGTGCGCCCGAAGCGCCGAGACCAGGCCGAGCGCTTCGAGCTTGATCGAATGCAGCTGATGCGACAGGGCATGCACTTCACGCGCGATCTCGCTGGTCGTGGTGGACAGGCTGGCGAAGCCTGCCGCCATGTCCTCGGCGCCCGGCGGCACGCTGTTGCGGAGGACCTCGATTCTCATCGACAACAGCGCCAGCCGCTGGCTCACGTTGTCGTGCAGCTCGCGTCCAATCCGCGCGCGCTCCTGCTCCTGTGCGCCGATCAGGCGGCCGCTCAGATCGCGCAGTGCCTCTTCGGCGCGGCGATACTCCGTGAGATCGGTGACGCCGCCGATATAGCCGAGGAATGTGCCGCGCTCGTCGTATCGCGGCACGCCGTGGCCCAGCAGCCAGCGGTACTCGCCATCGTGCCGCCGCAGGCGGTATTCGACGGAAAACGGCTCGCGCGTCTCGAAGGCGCGCCGGTAGACAGTCCGGCAGCGGTCGCGGTCGCCAGGGTGCACGCTGTCGAGCCAACCCTCGCCAAACTGACGCTCGAGCGGTCGCCCGGTCAGATCGAGCCAGGTCTTGTTGCAATATGTGCACGCCGCGTCAGCGTCCGACATCCAGACGCCGACCGGCAGTGAATCAGTGAGCTGCCGAAATCGATCTTCGCTCTCGCGCAGCGCGATCTCCGCCCGCTTGCGCGCGGTGATGTCGGCATCCACGACGACGGCCCCGCCGTCGTCGTGCCTGAGTGGCGACACCGTCATCTGAAACCATCGCTCCTCGCCGGACACGTCGCAGCGATACTCGAGCTCGAAGGCGGCCTGCCGCCCGACGCAGACCGCCTCGACCCCGCCCAGCGCCACAGCCGCGCCGTGCCCGCCACCGCTCGCCGACACCGCCAACATCTTCAGATAGTCAACGCCGGCGGTGATCATTTCGCACACGCCAGGGCCCTGCGCGTGCCAGCGACGCCGCCATGGCTCGTTCACCGCGATGACCACGCCGCGGCGATCGAGCACGGCCACGTTGGCCGACAGCGACCGCAAAATCGCGGCGCTCAAGCCGTCGCGTGCTTCCAGAGCGTCGCCGCCGCGCTGGCGTTTCGCGCCATCGGCGAACATGTCCGCAATCAGACGACGGCCCACCCACAAGCGCCCGCTCATCGTCCGTCCCCGTGCCGATCGCCCTCAACCGAAAGGCGTGGACCAGCACCGATCCGCGCACCTTCATCGATCTTCTGGGTCACGCGGCGGATGAAACGCTCGGCGTCACTGGCACCGTAGCCGGCGGTGCGGAAGATGTCGTGCCACTGCCGGTCCGTCAAGCCGCTCAGCAACCGACTCGCCCACCGCACATCGTCTGGCGTGATTCGTTCGCGGACGAGGCTGGCATGCACGGCGTGATAGCCGAAGTCCACGTACCCGTTGCGCACGCCGACGATGAACCGCTTGCGCTCGAACACCGTCGGGTTGTTCGGAGTCGGATCGAACCGGCCGATTTCGCCGAGCGACGTCCCCAGATCCCGGACGACAAACCAGCGAGCGACGCCACCGTTTGGCGTTTGCAGATCGTAGAGTGTGTTGTTCGAGTTCTTCAGGTCGGCGCTGTTGAGCAGCACGAGAATGACCAGGAGCCCCTGGTACGGTTGGGTGCCCACGAACGGATTCTCTTCCCAGGTCCAGTGGCCGCGGCTTTTCAGCGCATCGTGGGTCAGGCGAAACCGGCCGCCGCGCTCCGTGCGCACCTTCCCGCCGTCGGCGACGGCGAACGAGGGCAGGAAATACACCGGGGGCTGGTGATAGCCAACGGCCGACAGGACACGCGACACGACAACCTCGGGCGCGGCTTCGCGGCCTTGTTTGACATGCCATCGGCGCCCGCGGGAATCGGTGACGATCAGCCCAGGGCTCGAGCCGCTGCTGGGCTTCTTGTCCCTGACGAACGTGAAGGTGTCGGATGGATCCGGCGCGTTTTCCCGTCCCCAGACGCCGTCGACGACGTTCTGCGCCGACACGTTCGCCGGTGCCTGCCACAATTCTGCGAGACTCGGCACCGGCTCCGGCGACCTGCCGATTGATGGGCAGGGCATGCCGAGCAACACGGTCAGAGTGACGATCGCGGGGACGAGCGGAGAGACCATCGGTTGCCGCCGGTTTAGACGAGGTGCCGCTCGACGGCGAATCGAATCAGCGCCGCACTGCTCTTGAGTTGCAGCTGGTCCATGATGCGGTACTTGTGAAAGGCCACCGTGCGTGCCGAGACGCACAAAATGCTCGCGGCCTCTTTCATCGATTTACCTTCGGCGAGCAATTGCAGGACCTCGCGCTGCCTGGTCGTCAGATCGTGAGGCACCTTGCCGACGTCAGGTCCGTGCATCAGCGCCTGCATCACGCCGTCGCTGACGAGCGGCGTCAGATACAAGTGATGTTTCATCACTTCGCGGATGGCATCGAGCAGTTCCGAGCCGGCCGACCGCTTCAGCAGGTACGCCGCCGCGCCGGCGCGGAAGGCCTCCGCCGCCAGATCGGGGTCCTCGTTCATCGTCACGAACACCAGTCTGGTCGACGAATTGAACTGTCTCACCTGACGCGCGGCGTCGAGTCCGTTGAGCAGCGGCATCGAGACATCGACGACGACGACGTCCGGCTGGTGCTTCCGCACCGCCGCCACCATCGCCCGTCCGTCGCCGACATGGCCGATCACCTCGCACATCGGCGCGAGCAGCGTCTCGAACGCTTCGACGACGAGTGTGTGGTCGTCTGCGATGAGCACACGGGGCTTCAGCATAAGCTCTCTCCAAAGGCAATCGTGCATCTCGTGTACCCGCGATCGCGGCCTTCGCCATTCAGCGCCGGGCATTGAACACTCACGGGCGCCTGTGACCGCATCACCGTGCCTCGTCATCGATCGGCCTGGTCGGCGCGCCGCAACGCGATCAGGGACGACAGCACCGCCGATGCGAACAACGCGATCGGACCAGACAGTGCCACCGTCGTCTTTCACGTTTGTGGAGCCTGTGCACCCGGCCATCAGGCGGGGTGCTGCGTCACGCGGACTCGGGACGAGGGTCAGGACATCCGTTCAGACTTCGACCGCGTCGTTGTCGTACGGCATGTCGCCGACTGCCTCCGACCCGAGCGTACGTGTGCTCGACGACCGCGGCAGCAGGAGGGACGAGCGCGCACAGTGTCAGCGCCCAAGGCCCACGCGCACGTAAACATTCGTTGAGGTGCGCCTGAGGAAACCATCGGCGATGAGCCTGTCGACGAGTGCATCGCACGTGAGCGGATCGAGGCCCCACAGCCGCTGGATCTGAGCTTTTGTCAAATTGAGACCCGGGATCTCTTTGTACTCAGCGCGGATCAAGTTGAGCCAATCCGAGGAAATTCCTGCCCTGGTGAGCATGATGCTCCTCCATATCCCCACGAGTCAGGCGAACGTTTACTTCGACACCGTCCGCTCAGTCGAAGCCGTGGTACAGCTACTGAGCAACGACGGTACCAATTGATCACGAGAGAAATTTTTTCTGAGCGCCCCGATCCGACCTGCCACGCAGCATACGAGCGGCGTCAGGCGGCAGCAATACAGTTGATTCTGTAGTGGTTACAACTGTGTACGCCGCCGCTATGGTCGTTGATTGAACTTACGAGTCGTACTCGCGACTCTCGGCTCAGGGTTGGATGATGTGGTTGCGCACTGCGTAGCGGACGAGCTCACTCATTGAGTGCAAACCAAGCTTCGCCATCATGCGCGCTCGGTGGGTTTCGGCGGTTTTGACGCTGATCTGCAGCAAGGCGGCGATTTCCTTGTTGGCTTTCCCTTCGGTGAGGAGCTGCAGCACCTCGCGCTCGCGTGTCGTGAGGCGGTCGCGCGGCTGTGCATCGGCGGCCAGGCCTGACAACGGTCGACGCCGCACGATGCCGCCCACGGTGTCCGACACGAACGGCTTGCTGCGAAGGATCGCGTCGATCGCCTGGACGAGCGTGCGATTCGAGTCGGACTTCAGCAAGCACCCGCGCGCGCCGGCGGTCAGCACGTCGGCGAGGACCTCCTCGGAATCGTGCATCGTCAAGATCAGAATCGAGGTCTGGATCACCCGAAGAATCCGGCGCGTGGCCTCGAGGCCGTTCAATTCGGGCATGCTGATGTCGAGCACGACCACATCGGGGCGAAGCGCAATCGCCTGGGCGACCGCAGCGCTGCCGGTGCTGGCTTCGCCGCAGACGACCCATCCCTCAACCTTCTCGATCACGGCGCGCACCCCGAAGCGCACGACCTCGTGGTCATCCGCGATCAGGATCCGTACGGGATTCATCGGTTGCGCTCCTGCAGCGGCACGCGATACGGACGAACGGTCAACACGTTGTAGCGGCCGTGCCGGTCGCGCACGTCGCGCTGCGCCATGGTGCCGCTTTCGGCCGCGCGCCTGACGATCTCGTCGACATCGTCGACGCTCACGTTCCAGCGGATGTCGCCAATCGGCCGTCCGATATC
>Ga0193696_1000146_pt1 | contig 29380 bp, 21 predicted proteins | sample L3m1metaG_FD_145074 | JGI IMG/M metagenome (GOLD analysis project Ga0193696, IMG submission 145074) | Soil microbial communities from a riparian zone of the East river system, Colorado, United States - L3m1 | ecosystem: Environmental > Terrestrial > Soil > Riparian zone | place: USA: East River... | reverse complement strand
AGGTGCAAGGGTGCCGAGTGCCAGGGTGCCGGGTGCCAGGGTGCTGGGTGCGATGGTGCCGGGTGGCAGGGTGCCAGGTGCAGCGGCGTTCGGCACCCATCGATTCGGGTAGATCCCTCCCGCAAGCACACCCGGCAACGCGGGCGATGCGGAGAACTGGCGCGCGATTTCGGGTTGCAGCTGCAGCTGCGGCACGCCGCTCTGCCCCAGCGCGTCCATGAACGCTCGCCGGACCACCTCGTGCACGAGCGATGGGTCGCGAAAGCGCACCTCCGCCTTCGTCGGGTGCACGTTCACGTCGAGCGCGTCGGCCGGCATCTCGATGAACAGGTGGACCTCGGGGCTGCGCTCCTTGATCGACGCCTGGCTGTAGGAATCGATGATCGCGTGCGCGATCGTGCGATCCTTCACGATCCGGCGGTTGATGAACAGATTCTGCGGCCCGCGCGTCGGCCCCTGCTCGGCGAGGGCGGCGATGAAGCCGGTGATCCGCATCCCGCCGGCCTCCTTGCGCACTGCCATCAGATCGTCCCGCTCGCCATACACCTGATACAGACGATCGCGCGGCGACGCGGCCGGCGGCGCCTGCAGGACCGTGCGCGCCGCGCTCGTCAGCGTGAAGCCGACTTCGGGATACGCCAGCGCCAGCTGCGTGACAATGCGCGAGACCTGCGCCGACTCGGCGCCGTCGGATTTCAGGAACTTGCGGCGTGCCGGCAGGTTGAAGAAGAGATCGTTGACCTCGACGACCGTGCCCTCGGCGGCGCCGATCTCCGTGACCGACGCCACGGCGCCGCCGTTGACGCGAATCTCGGTGCCGCTCGTCAGCCCGCGAGCGCGCGTGCGCAGCACGAAATGCGACACCGACGCGATCGACGGCAGCGCCTCGCCGCGGAAGCCGAGGGTGAGAATGGCCGCCAGATCGTCAGCGCGCCTGATCTTGCTCGTCGCGTGACGCTCGATCGCGAGCCGCGCGTCCTCCGGCCCCATCCCCTCGCCATCGTCTTCCACGCGGACCTGTTTCTTCCCGCCGAGCTCGACGTGAATCTGCACGCGCCGCGCGCCGGCGTCGATCGCGTTCTCGACCAGCTCCTTGACGACCGACGCCGGACGCTCCACCACTTCGCCGGCGGCGATCTGGTTGGCGAGGTCGGCGGGCAGGCGGTTGATTTTCCCCATCTACTCTCACGTTTAACCGCAGAGACCGCAAAGACCGCAGAGAAATGATCTTACTTTGCGTTCTTGGCGTCCTTTGCGTTCGATCGTCGGCGCGCGCGCTCAGATCCACCGTTTCCGGCGGAAGAACCCCAGCATCGCGACGACCATCGCGATGCACCCGCCGGACACCCACCAGAACTGCGCGGCGTCGCCGCCGGGCAGCCGCGGCAGCGGCACGTTCATGCCCCACGCCCCCACCAGTACGGTGGGCGGCATGAAAATCGTGGCGACGACCGTCAGCACCTTCATGACCTCGTTCAGCCGGTTGCTGACGTTCGACAGATGGGCGTCGAGCATGCCGGTGATGCGATCCTGGAAGATCATCGCGTCGTCCGCGATTCGGACCAGGTGATCGTAGATGTCGCGGAACCGGAACGACATCTCGGTGCTGATGTCGACGAAGTCGCGCCGTGCGAGGCGGGCGATCACGTCGCGCTGCGGCGTGATGATCCGCCGGAGAGAAGCGACCTGGCGCTTTTCTTCGAGGATCCGCTTGACGAGTCGTTGATCGGGAGACTCGAAAATGGCCTTCTCGAGCTCGTCGAGCCGCTCCTCGAGCTTCTCCACCTCCGGCCGGTACGAGTCGACCATCGCGTCGACGATCCGGTGGAACAACGCGACGGCACCCTCGCCAAGAATCTTCGGGTTCCGTGTCGCATGCTCACGAAGCTCCGTGATGGCCGGGGAATGACCGTCGTGGACGGTGACGAGATAGTTCGGCCCGAGAAAGAAGTCGATGTCGTGGGTCTCGAAACTGTGATCGCGGGCATGGAAGTCGATGCCGTGCAGGATGATGTACAGGTAGCCGTCGTACGCTTCGGCCTTCGGGTATTGGATCGCGCTCCGCGCGTCCTCGACCGACAGCGGATGGAACGCGAACGTCTCGCTCAAGATCAGCAGTTCGGGGATCGACGGCGCCGCCAGGTCCACCCACAGGGCCACACCCGACGCCGGACTGAGCCACCCGCGGTCGATCTCGGTCGCCTGCTCCGTCCGGCCGCTCCGGTGCACGAAGATGGTGTTCACGACGTTGAACGCGGGCTAATCTCCAACTTTCACAGACAGCGCGGCCTGTGCCGCGGCAAGCCTCGCGACCGGAATGCGGTACGCGCCGGCGGCATCTGCGGCGAGCCCGACATTGTGGAAGAAATGGACCGACGCCGCGTCGCCGCCGTGCTCGCCGCAGATGCCGAGCTTGAGATCGGGCCGCGTCGCGCGGCCGCGTTCGACGCCGACGCGCACGAGATCGCCGACGCCTTCGACGTCGATCGACGCGAACGGGTCCCGCTCGAGAATCTTCTTGTCCTGGTAGATCTTCAGGAACTTTCCGACGTCGTCGCGCGAGAAGCCGAACGTGAGCTGGGTGAGATCGTTGGTGCCGAACGAGAAGAACTCGGCCTCGCGGGCAATCTGGTCGGCAATCGTGCAGCCGCGCGGGATCTCGATCATCGTCCCGACCAGGTACTTGATCTTGATCTTTTGCTCTTTCATCACATCGGCCGCCACGCGGTCGACAATCGCCTTCTGATCGCTGAACTCTTTCAGGATGCCGACCAGGGGAATCATGATCTCGGGGACGACCTTCAGACCCTCTTTGTGCGCCTGGCAGGCGGCCTCGATGATGGCGCGCGTCTGCATCTCGGTGATTTCGGGGTAGGTAATCCCCAGGCGGACACCGCGATGGCCGAGCATCGGGTTGAACTCGTGGAGTTGTTCGACCCGAGCGAGCAGCGTTCGCTTCTCGTCGAGCTGTTTTCCCGTCTTGCCGAGCGCTTCCAACCGGGCGATGTCGACCATCAGCTCTTCGCGCTTCGGCAGGAATTCGTGGAGCGGCGGATCGATGGTGCGAATCGTGACCGGCTTGCCGTGCATGCCCTTGAAGACGCCGTAGAAGTCCTGACGCTGCAGCGGCAGCAGCTCCGCCAGCGCCTTTCGGCGGTCGGCTTCAGTGGTCGCGAGAATCATGCGCTGCACGATCGGGATGCGTCCTTCGCCGAAGAACATGTGCTCGGTGCGGCACAGCCCGATGCCCTCGGCGCCGAACGCGTGGGCGAGTTCGGCCTGATCCGGCTGATCCGCGTTCGCGCGTATCCCGAGGCGGCGGAACCTGTCGGCCCAGGACAACAGCTGCTTGAACCGACGATACAGACTCGACTTGCTGGCGTCGAGCCCGCCGTTGACGACCTGGAGAATTTCGCTGGGCTTCGACGCGACCTGCGCGATCTTCACTTCACCGCTGAGGCCGTCGAACGAGATGTAGTCGCCTTCCTTCACGCTCTGGCCGGCGACACGGAAGCGCTTTCCCGCCTCGTCGATCTCCAGTCCACCCGCGCCGACCACCGAAGGCTTGCCCATCTGGCGGCCGACGACGGCGGCGTGCGAGGTCATGCCGCCGGTGGCGGTCAGGATGCCCTGCGCGACGAACATGCCGTGAATGTCGTCGGGGACGGTTTCTCTCCTGACGAGCACGACCTTCTTGCCCTGTTGCGTCCACTCGACGGCGTGATCGGCCGTGAAGACCACCTGTCCGCTCGCGGCACCTGGCGACGCCGGCAGGCCGGTCGTCGCGGTCGGGATCTTCTTCCACTCGGCGGGATCGAACCCGGGGGCGAGCAGCTGACTGAGCGACTCCGGGTCTACGAGTAGGACCGCCTCTTTCGGCGTGATCAGCTTTTCCGAGACGAGATCGGTCGCGATGACGACCGCGGCGTAGCCGGTCCGCTTGCCGCTGCGCGTCTGCAGCATGAAGAGCTTTTCGTCCTGGATCGTGAATTCGAAATCCTGGACGTCCTTGTAGTGCTTCTCGAGACGCGTCGTGATCTCGCGCAGTTGCTTGTAGGCCTTCGGCATCACCTGCTCGAGCTCGCGGATGGGCTGCGGCGTTCGGATGCCAGCGACCACGTCCTCGCCCTGCGCGTTGATCAGGAACTCGCCGTAGAACTCCTTGGCGCCGGTTCCCGGGTTCCGCGTAAAGCCGACGCCGGTGCCTGACCGGTCCCCGGTATTGCCGAACACCATCATCTGGACGTTGACCGCGGTGCCGATGTGGTCGGGAATGTCGTAGATGCGGCGGTACTCGATGGCCCGCGCGTTCATCCACGACCGGAACACGGCGTCGCGCGCCATCTCGAGCTGGCGATGGGGATCCTGCGGGAAATCGCGGCCCGCCTTCGACTTGACGACCTTCTTGTAGCGCTCGACCACCTCGCGCAACGCCGCCTCGTCGAGATCGGTGTCCAGCCTGGCGCCGCGCGCCTTCTTCACGGCGTCGAATTCGTGTTCGAATGAGTCCTTGGGAATTTCGAGGACGACGTTGCCGAACATCTGGATGAAACGCCGGTAGCTGTCGAACGCGAAGCGACCGTTGTCCGTCCGCCGCTTCAACCCCTCGACGGCATCGTCGTTGAGACCGAGGTTGAGGATGGTGTCCATCATTCCCGGCATCGAGAACTTCGCGCCGGAGCGGACCGAGACGAGCAACGGGTTCTCGGTTGACCCAAGGGTCGCGCCCGCGGTCTTCTCGAGCTTCTTGACGTTCTCGGTGATGTCGCGGCTGATGGACGACGGGATCTTCCCTTTTTCCTTGTAGTAGATGTTGCAGACCTCGGTCGAAATCGTGAACCCTGGTGGAACCGGCAGTCCCGCGTTCGTCATCTCGGCGAGGCCGGATCCCTTGCCACCGAGCAGGTCTTTCATGGTCCGGTTGCCGTCCGCTCTCCCGGCCCCGAAGAAATACACATGCTTCCGTGATTTGGTATTCGCGATTCGGGATTTGCCTGCCACTCGCTTCGCCTTAGCTTTCTTCGCCATTCAAAACGCTCCGGTCATCAAGTCGTACGTAGTGTCCGGCCTAAGCCGGACTTTCAAGAACCGCTCGTAGCGCAGGCCTTCAGGCCTGCCTTGGCTCCTCGGGTGCGATCTCGGAAATGTCCGCGATATTCAGGATCGTGCGGCGCAGCGCGGTCAACAGCGCCAATCGTGCAGCCCTCACGGCTGGATCGTCGGCCATCACCAGCACGTCCACGAAGAAGCGATCGACCGGTGCGCTCAGGGCGCCGAGCTCGCGCATCGCGTCCCCGTATCGTTCATGCGCGACAGCCGAGTCTATCTTCGGCCATCGCGCTTCGATCTCCGCCCGCAGCGCCAGTTCGGCTGGCTCCGTCAGGCGAGCTTTCAACTCGTCGGTGAGGGCGGTGTCGAAATCCTTCGTGATGTTCTTGACGCGTTTGAACAGCACGGCGAGCGTTTCGAAGTCTTTCGATTTGCGCGCATGCGACAGGGCTTCGACGCGTTTCAACGCGGAAGCGGGATCGGTCCAGAAGCTGGCGACGGCACGCACTTCGTCTGCTTTGAAACCGCGCCGCTCGAACAGGTGTGCGGCGCGCTCCTTGAGGAACTCGAACACGGCAGGCTTCCAGGCGGCATTGTCGGCCGGGCGGCCGAACTGGCCGTACGCCTCCTCGACGAGCTCCGCGAGCGACTTCCTGGCCGGCAAATCCACGAGGATCTTCACGACGCCCTGAGCCGCCCGGCGCAGCGCGTAGGGATCCCGCGAGCCGGTCGGCTTCTCCCCCGCCGCAAAGAGTCCGACGATGGTGTCCAGCTTGTCGGCGAGGGAGACGGCGGCCCATGTGACCGCGGCTTTGCCCAGCTGCGCCTTCGCCGGCGGCGCGTCGGCTTCCACACCGACCGGCAGGTAGTGGAAGTAGATGGCCTTCCACACTTCCTCCGGCATCCCTTCCGCGCGGGCGTAGATGCCGCCCATCGTCCCCTGCAGCTCGGGGAACTCGCGGACCATGTCGGTGGTCAGATCCGCCTTGGCGAGACGCGCCGCCGTGGCGGCGTGACCCGCCACAGCCGGGTCGGCGCCGAGCGCCTCGCGGGCGATCCATCCGGCGAGACGCTCGATGCGCTCGGCCTTCTCCTTGTAGGTCCCAAGCTTCTTGTGAAACAACAGCGTGCCGAGCCGATCGATGCGCGATTCGAGCGTCGCGCGTCGATCCGCTTCCCAGAAGAAGCGCGCGTCACGCAGCCGCGCGGTGACCACGCGCTCGGCGTTTCGCGCGATCGTGCGCTCGTTGTCCGGCTCGGTGTTGATGACGGCGAGAAATGCGTTCTTCAGCTTGCCGTCTTCGCCCTCCACCGGAAAATAGTGCTGATGGTGAATCAGCGTCGTCGTCAGCACCTCGGCCGGGAGCTCGAGGAATTCGATGGCGAAGGTCCCGGCCACGACGGAGGGGTACTCAACCAGATCCGGCACTTCGTGTAGCAGGCCCGAATCGCCGGCGATCCGGCTGACGCGTCCCTGGAGCCGCTGCGCCTTGGCGTCCAGCTCGCGCGCGATCTTGTTGTGACGTTCGCCGCGCTCGAGGATGACGAAGTTCTCGAGCAGCCGCGCGCGGTATTCGTCGAACGACCGCACTTTGATCGAGCGCCCGGCACGGCCGCTCGTCGTCAGGAAGCGATGGCCGTAGGTGACGGCACCCGACGGAACATCCTGCACCAGACCGCTTTGCGCCGCCGGCGTCCGGCCGATCGCAAAGGGCACGACGCGGCCGCCGTACAGGTAGAGCATCCAGCGGATCGGGCGGCCGAACAGCAGCTCGCCGCGCCCGTCCTCGAGCATCGCATCCCAGTGCATCGTTTTTGGAAACGCGAACCCGCGGAGCACGCCGCCGAGCACGGTCGGCAGCACGTCAACCGCCGCCTTCCCGCGGTGACGCTTCCGGAACGCGAGATACTCGCCTTTCGGGGTCTGCACCCGTTCGAGAGCGGAAACCTCCACGCCCTGTTTGGCGGCGAAGCCGGTGGCCGCCGGCGTGGCCGTGCCGTCGGGCTTGAATCCGGCCGACACCGGCGGCCCGTTCAACAGCTCCTCGAAGTCGGTTTGACGCTCCGGCACCCGTGCAATGCGGACGGTCAGGCGTCGCGGTGTGCTGTAGGTTTCGGCCGGCGACTCCGCGGGCAACCGATGCTCCAGGAGCTGCGCGGACACGAGATCGCCAATCTGATTGGTCAGGCCCGGCAGCCAGCTCGCGGGCAGTTCCTCACAGCCGATCTCCAGCAGGAGCTCACGATCCATCGCCGGCTCCAGCCGCAACCGATGAGGGGGGACCTTCGACGTAGGCCTTGGCGATGCCGATGGCCAGCTGACGGATGCGCAGAATGTAGGCCGTTCGCTCGGTCACGCCGATGCTGTTACTCGAGTCCAGGATGTTGAACAGGTGCGAGCACTTGAGCGTGTGCTCGAGCGCCGGCCAGACGAGCTGCGCCTTCAAGAGCGCCGCGGCCAGCTGATGATAGCGCTCGAAGAGGTCGCGGTGAAACGCGCCGAACTCGATGCCGCCCAGGTCGACCTGTCCGAAGACGTACTTCGACTCCTCGATTTCCTCCCGCAACCGCACGTCTCCGTAGGTCACGCCCGGCGCCCAGTCCATGTCGTACACGCTGTCGACGCGCTGGAGCACCATCGCAATCCGCTCGAGGCCGTAGGTGAGCTCCGCCGAAATCGGTGCCAGCTCGAGCCCTCCGGCCTGCTGAAAGTAGGTGAACTGCGAGATCTCCATGCCGTCGAACATGACCTGCCAGCCGATGCCCCACGCGCCCAGGGTCGGCGATTCCCAGTTGTCCTCCTCGAAGCGGATGTCGTGCTGGCGCGGGTTGATGCCGCACGCCTCCAGGCTTTCGAGATACAGCTGCTGCACTTCGTCGGGCGCGGGCTTGAGAATCACCTGAAACTGGTGATGCTTGAAGAGGCGCGTCGGATTTTCGCCGAAGCGGCCGTCCGCTGGACGGCGCGAGGGCTGGACGTAGGCGACGTTCCAGTGCGCCGGGCCGAGCACGCGGAGAAACGTCTCCGGGTGCATGGTGCCCGCGCCGACCTCGACGTCGAGCGGCTGCTGCAGCGCGCAGCCGCGCGAGGCCCAGAACTCCGACAGCTTCAGAATCAATCCTTGGAACGTCATGATCACGGGCAGCCCTCAAGGGCTGCGCTACGAGTGATATCTCCTTCGGCAGCCCCAAACGGGCTGCGCTACGAACGTCTCATCTCCCTCAGCACGCGCACCGATTTCAGGTTCTTCTCCAGATGGGTCGCAATCAGCTCGCGATGCGACGCCTCGAGCTCGCGCAGCGCGTGCGCGGACACCTTGACGTCACCCAAGTTGAACGGGCTGCACGTGCGCGCCGCCTCCAGAAACGCCTGGCCCTCCGCCGATATCCGCGGGTCGGCCGCCCAGACGCCCTGCAGCCGCAGGACCCAGTACTCGAAGTAGCGCGCCAGCGGCTGAATCGGCACGCCGGCCGCCATCGCCTCGACCATCGAGACCCCGAGCCGGAACAATGTTTCGTTCGGATCGGCGTCCGGCGCCCATTCGTCGATCAGCTCGGCGAAGTAGCTCACGTATCCGAGCGCCTCGCCGTCGACCGCCGACAGCGGCGAGCGCAGCACCTCCACGTAGTGGAGGCTGACCAGCTCCCGACGCTCGCGCTCGAGATATCCGACGCGCCCGTAGGTGAGCGGCTCGAGCGCGCCACCGAACCGCCGCCGGCTCTGCCGCGCGTTCTTCGCCACGCCTCGCTTCTTGCCGCGATCGCGCGTCAGGAACACCACAATCCGATCCGACTCACCGAGCTTGTAGGTCCGTAGTATCAGGGCGTCGGTGGTGTGGAGCGGCATCCAGAGGACGGAGTCCAATTATACGTTGACGGGCTGTCAAGACCGCCTACATGCCCAGATCGTTCAAGACCCGCTCGTCCTCGCGCCATTCCGACTTGACGCGCACGTGCAGGTCGAGAAACACCTTGGTGTCGAAGAACCGCTCGAGGTCCTCGCGCGCAGCCGTGCCGATGCGCTTGATCATCTCGCCGCCGCGTCCGATCACGATCGGCTTCTGCGACTCGCGGTCCACGACGATGGTGCAGTGCAGCGACATCAGCCCGCCCGGACGGTCCGGTTCCTCGAACTTATCGACGACGACTGCGCTCGAAAACGGGATCTCGGCGCGCGTGAACTGCAGCAGCTTTTCCCGGACGATCTCGCTGGCGAAGAAGCGCTCCGGCTGGTCCGTCAGGTAGTCGGCCGGATACAGCGGCTCCCCTTCCGGCAACCGATCGAGCAGCGCGCGCTCGAGACGATCCACGTTGTCGCCGGTCGACGCCGAAACCGGCACGATCTCGGCAAAGCTCCCCATCTCGCTGTATTGCTGCATCAGTGGCAGCAGCCGCGCCTTCTTGATCAGATCGATCTTGTTGAGCACGAGGAACACGGGGGCCTTCGCATCCTTGACCAGATCGAGGACGAATCGGTCGCCCTTGCCCAGCGGCTCCGTGACGTCGACCACCAGGCACAGCACGTCGACCTCTCGAATCGTGTCGACCGCGGCGTCGACCATCCGGACGTTCATGCGGTGCAGCGGCCGATGAATGCCGGGCGTATCGAGGAACACGACCTGCGCCTCCGGATAGTTGCGCACCCCGAGGATCCGGTTCCTCGTCGTCTGCGGCTTGTCGGACACGATCGCGAGCTTCGTGCCGACGAGCCGATTCAGCAGCGTGGACTTCCCCGCATTGGGACGGCCGATGAAGGAGACGAAGCCGGCTTTCATCAAGCGGTCCGGGACTTTTCCTCAGCGTCCTCGGCCTCCAGTGGAGGTGAGAGCTCCTTGCAGATCCTCACGCGGTTGATTCGCCGGCGTTCCACTTCCAGCACCTCGACGCTCAGGCCATCGACTTCGAATTTCTCTCCGACCGCGGGGACACGCCCGATGTGCGACAGGAGGTACCCGCCCACGGTTTCGAACCCCCCGCGCTCGATCTCCACCGCGAGACGCTGGGCCAGTTCGTCGATGTTGGCCCGGCCGCTGACGACGAAGCGGCCGTTGCCCTCGTCCACGATCGGCTCCGATTCGACATCGTATTCGTCGCGAATCTCGCCGACGATCTCTTCCAGCAGATCCTCGATCGTCACGAGGCCCGCCGTGCCGCCGTACTCGTCCACCACGATCGCCGACTGCGTCTGATGGCGCTGAAACTGTTTCAGCAGCTCGGGAACACGCTTGGTTTCCGGCACGAACACCACCGGCCGCAGCAGACCGGCAATCGGCAGGCTGTCGTCGGTGCTGCTCAACGTGACGAGATCCTTCACGAACACGAAGCCGGTGATGTTGTCGAGACTGTCCTTGTAGGCGGGAAAGCGCGAGTACTCCTGCTCCTTGAACAGCGCGCGGACGTCACCGACGGCGGCCGAGTCGCGGATCGCCACGATGTCGGGACGAGGCGTCATGACCTCGCGGACCAGCGTGTCGCCGAAGTCGACGATGCTCTGCAGGAGACGGCGCTCCTCACCCTGAATGATGCCTTCTTCGGCCGCGCTGTCGATGTAGGCCTTGGCGGTCTCGTTCGCCTCGTCCACCGCCTCGTCTGGCGTTGCCGCGGGAACACCGCGGCGCGTCGTCGTGACGGTGCGCGCGATCCAGCGTGTCATCGGGCTGAGGATTCGCACGACGGGCGCGAAGGTTGGCAGCAGGAGCTCCAGAACGCGCTCGGGATCGCGGCTGACGATGGCCAGCGGCAGGAGCAGCTCGCAGAGGAGCACGAACCCGGCCATCACGAGGACGACCGTCCCCAGCGCGCTGACACTGATGCCGATGCCGACTGCCAGCAGCGCCGTTGCGAGACCAGTGACCAGGCCCAGGAGCAGCCGCGTGGGGATGAACAGCAGCAGCGGGTCGTCCAGATAGGCGCCGAGCGCGCCCGGCCGGTTGCTCCGCTCCGCGACGAGGCGAAGCGACAGCCGCATCAGCGCGCTGAACGCGGCCTCGATCACGCCCAGATACACCGCGGCCCCCGCGAGCAGGAATATCTCGAGCGGAATCACTCGGCCGCTCTCTCGATCAGTCCTTCGCGAAGGCCACCCTGGCGGCGCAGCCGCCGTTCGACCTGGCGCATCCGGCCATTATCGCGCTCGTGGTCGTATCCGAGGAGATGAAGGAGACCGTGCAGTGCAAGGACTCTAAGCTCATCCAGCTCGGTGTGGCCGGCCGCGCGGGCTTGGCGTTTCGCGACATTCCGGGCGATGACGATATCTCCCAGAAAACCTGACAGAGGCTCGTGGTTAGGGGCTAGCTGAAGAGCCTGCCTCGCCGAAGCTCCCGGAGGTTTTGAGGGAGCGAAGGCCGGGGGGCTAGGGGCTCGATGAGGGAACGAGAGCACGTCGGTCGAATAGTCCTTGCCGCGGTACGTCCGGTTCAGCGCACGCATGCGCGGATCGCTGACGAGCACGATGGTCACAGCGCCGCGCGCGCGCGGCGGTGCGATGCGCCGGAGCCACGCCGCGAGGCCGCGCACGTGCTGGCGGCGGCCGCGCGCGTCGACCACGTCAACGTGGAGCGCGCGAGCTCCCGTCCCGCCGAAGCGGCCTCGCCGCGAACGGGGATTACGTGCGGCCGCTGCCATTCGAGAACTTCTCGTACGCCTTGACGATCTGCTGGACGAGCTTGTGGCGCACGACGTCGCGATCGTCGAAGTAGATGAACGAGATTCCCTCGATCGACCCGACGACCTTCATCGCCTCGACCAGGCCGGAGGTGCGGCCCGTCGGCAGATCGATCTGGGTGATGTCGCCGGTGACCACGGCCTTGGCGCCGAAGCCGAGGCGGGTGAGGAACATCTTCATCTGCTCCGAGGTCGTGTTCTGCGCCTCGTCGAGGATGACGAACGAGTCGTTGAGCGTCCGGCCGCGCATGAACGCAATCGGCGCGATCTCGATGGTGCCGCGCTCGATGTAGCGCGCCACGCGTTCGGTGTCCAGCATGTCGTAGAGCGCGTCGTAGAGCGGCCGCAGATACGGGTTCACTTTCTCCTGCAGGTCGCCCGGCAGGAACCCGAGCTTCTCGCCCGCCTCGACGGCCGGGCGCGCCAGGATGATGCGGCTGACTTTCTTCGCGACCAGGAACGAGACGGCTTGCGCCATCGCGAGGTAGGTCTTGCCGGTGCCGGCGGGTCCGATGCCGAACACGATGTCATGCTGATCGATGGCGTCGAGATAGCGGCGCTGATTGACGGTCTTCGGCGCAATCCGGCGCTTGCCGGCCGCCGTGAGGCTGCCTTTCAGGAAGTGGTCGCGCAGGTCCACCGTGGTGTCCTGCGCGACGAGATCGGACGCCGTCTTCACGTCGGCATTCGAGAGCTTGTAACCGTCACGCATCAGGGACGCGAGTTGGACGACGACGCGATCCACCTTGTCCACGCTGGGTGTATCGCCCTCGACCAGCAGCTCGTGCCCCTGGGTCTTGATGCGGACGTTGAAGCGCGACTCGAGGTGTTTGAGGTTCTCGTCGTAGGACCCGAACAGCGTCTCGATCCCCTCTTCCGGGACGGTAATGCGCTTCATCAATTCAATTCTGAATCTTCAAATGGAGCTCGCGCAACTGCTTCGCGTCCACGACGGACGGCGCGCCGGCCATGAGATCGACCGCGTTGGCGGTCTTCGGAAACGCGATGACTTCGCGGATGGAGTGCTCGCCGGCCAGGATGGCGACGATCCGGTCGAGGCCGAGCGCGATGCCGCCGTGCGGCGGCGTGCCGTACTCGAGCGCCTCCAGAAAGAAGCCAAAGCGCAGCTTCGCCTCCTCGTCGCTGATGCCGAGGCGCTGGAAGATCCGCGCCTGCAGCGCCGCGTCGTGGATACGCACGCTGCCGCCGCCGATCTCGGACCCATTCAGGACCAGGTCGTAGGCCTTGGCGCGGACGCTGCCCGGATCGGATTCGAGCTTGCCGACGTCTTCGTCGCGCGGCGCCGTGAACGGATGGTGCATCGAATACCAGCGCCCGTCCTCGGCGTTGTATTCGAGGAGCGGGAAGTCGGTGACCCAGAGGAACTCGAAGGCCTCCGGGTTCAGCAGATTCTCTTTCTTCGCGATCGCCAGCCGCAGCGCGCCCAGCAGCTTCGACGTGGCATCCGCCGGTCCGGCGGCCATCAGCAGCAGGTCGTCCTTCGAGACGTTCGCGCGCTCGAGCGCCGGGCGCAGCGTCGCTTCTCCGAGCGACTTGACGGAGCACAGTGGCGGCTCGCCGGGCCGAACCCAGATCAGGCCGGTGAACCCCAGCTGTTTTGCCTGATCGACAAGCACGTCCAGCTGACTGCGCGTGTAGCGGTTGCCGCCAGGCACAGTGAATCCCCGGACGACCCCGCCGTCGGCGATGATCTGCTTGAACACCCGAAACTCGGCCTCGCGGAACGCGTCCGAGAGGTCGACGATTTCCAGCCCGCACCGCAGGTCCGGCTTGTCCGATCCGTAGCGGGCGATCGCCTCGGCATACGGCATGCGGCGGATCGGCAGCTTCACTTCCCTGCCGATCTCCTTGAAGATGTGCGGCATCAGCGGCTCGATGAGGCCATAGACCAGCTCCGGCCGCGCGAACGAGATCTCGACGTCGACCTGCGTGAACTCGAGCTGTCGGTCGGCGCGCTGATCCTCGTCGCGGAAGCAGCGCACGATCTGGAAGTACCGATCGGTGCCCGCGATCATGAGGATCTGCTTGAAGAGCTGCGGCGACTGCGGCAGCGCGTAGAACTCGCCGGCGTGGACGCGGCTCGGCACCAGAAAGTCGCGCGCGCCTTCCGGCGTCGACTTCGCGAGAATCGGCGTCTCGATCTCCCAGAAGCCGTTGGCGTCGAAGTATTTCCGGATCGCCATCGACACCCGGTGACGCAGCCCGATGTTGTGCTGCAGCCGCGGCCGGCGAAGGTCCAGATACCGGTAGCGCAGCCGGACGTCCTCGGAAACCGGACCATCCTCCGCAATCTGGAACGGCGGTGTCTTGGCTTCGTTCAGGATCCGAATCTCGCGCGCGAGCACCTCGACCTCGCCGGTGGCCAGCTTGGGATTGACGGTGTCGTCGGACCGCCGCTGCACGACGCCCGACACCCCGATCACGAACTCGGAACGCAGCTTCTTGGCGATCGGCATGAGCGTGTCGTTCTCGCGGACGACGACCTGCGACACGCCGGCGCGGTCGCGGATGTCGATGAACGTCACACCGCCAAGGTCACGTACACGGTGCACCCAGCCAAGCAGCACCACGTCCGCCCCCACATCGTCCGCGCGCATCGCGCCGCAGGTGTGGGTTCGAGTCAGATCACCGAGCAGTTCAGCCATTCGGAATACAAGGTTCTAAGGTTCTAAGGTTCTAAGGTTCTAAGGTTCTAAGGTTCTAAGGTTCTAGGGTTCTAGGGTTCTAAGTTTCAGTTCTAAGTTTCAGTTCTGACTTTTAAGTTTTAAGTTTTAAGTTCCGCGCCGCACGCGGGCGGCGATCGCGGTCGCGGCATCCGCCCGCGCGAGCGCGGCCTGTTCGCGCGTGGTCAAATCGCGGACGCTCACTTCGCCTTTCGCGCGCTCGTTCTCGCCGAGGATCGCCATCAGCTTCGCGCCGCGCGCGGAGGCGTACTTCAGCGGCTTCTCGAACTTGCGGCCGATTTCGGGAAACACGTCAGCGCGCAGCGCCGACGCCCGCAGTTCGGTTGCCAGCTTCAGCGCGTCGCCGCGCGAGCCCTCATCGAGAAACGTCACCACCACGTCGACCGCGCCGTGCGCCACGGCCGCGGGGAACATGTCGCGTTCGGTCATCACAACGATGATCCGCTCGAGGCCCAGCGAGAACCCGCACGCCGGAATGTCCCGTCCAAGGAACATCCCGATGAGGTTGTCGTAGCGCCCGCCACCACCGAGGCTGCCGATCCCTTCGACGGCCACCTCCATGATCGCGCCCGTGTAGTATGACAGGCCGCGAGCGAGGCTGGGATCGATGCGGATCCGGCCCGCCGCCGGTGTCATCTCGGCGAGGCGCGCGATCGCTGACAAGTTGTCGACCGCCTCGTGCCCCGGCAGGAGCGCACCCGGATCGGCGGAGGTGAAGTACGAGAGCGCCTTCGCACCCGCGTCCTCGGCGATCCCGCGCACCGCGAACTCTTTCGCCACGCCCTCGCGCCCGATCTTGTCCATCTTGTCGAGCGCGACCAGGGCGTCGCCGTGCTGCGCCGCCGGCACACCGGCGGTGTCGAGCAGCGCCGTGAGCACCTGACGATGGTTCAAGCGAATGACGAAGTCGCGGAACCCGAGGCGCTCGAGGATCTCGGCGACCGCGCCCAGGATTTCCGCGTCCACGACCGGCGACGTCGAGCCGATGGCGTCGATGTCGCACTGGTAGAACTCGCGGAAGCGTCCGCGGGCCGGCCGATCGGCCCTCCACACCGGCTGAATCTGATAGCGCTTGAACAGCGCCGGCAGCTTGCCCTGATACTCGGCGACCACGCGGGCCAGGGGGACGGTGAGGTCGTAGCGAAGCGCGAGGTCGGCCTCGCCTGATTTCTCGTGCTCGCCTCGTTTGAGGATCTTGAAGATCAGCTGATTGCCTTCTTCACCGTACTTGCCCAGCAGCGTCTCGATGTTCTCGAAGGCCGGCGTCTCCAGCGGCTCGAAGCCGTAGCGTTCATACACGTCGCGCACGACGCCGGCCACGTGCTCGCGGCGGCGGACGTCGTCCGGAAGAAAGTCGCGCGTACCGCGCGCTGGTTGTGTCGCTGCCATGATCGATGACAGGCCTAAAGCCCCGGGCCGGTCCAGCTCTACGCCAACCGGTACTTCACGTACCGGTCGGCGTAGAGCTGGATGTCCGCGACTTCCGCCTGCGTCAGCAGCCGCTTGACCTTGCCCGGGCTGCCCATCACGAGCGACTTCGGCGGCACTTTCATCCCTTCCGTCACCAGAGTGCCCGCCGCCACGATCGACCCGCTGCCGACGTGGGCGCCGTTTAGCAGAATGGCGCCCATCCCGATCAGGCACTGGTGCTCGATCGTGCAGCCATGGACAACCGCGCCGTGGCCGATCGTCACGTGGTCGCCAATCGACGTGGGGTGCGTGCCGGTCATCGCGTGCACGACGGTGCCGTCCTGCACGTTCGACCGTCGTCCGATTCTGATCCAGTGCACGTCGCCGCGGATGACCGCGTTCATCCACACGCCGCTCTCCTCGCCGATCTCGACGTCGCCGATCACCTGCGCGCTGTCGTCGATAAAGGCGGTGGGATGGACGCGGGGTGAGACTCCCCGGTATGGGCGAAGCACTGGGCGATTATAACGGTCAGGATGGGCGGGACAGGCGGGATGGGACAGTTCCTGCCTGTCCAGCCCCTCCCGCCCTTCCTGCCTAATTGTTGTTCGCCGACTTCGCCGCCCCCGGCTTCGGGCTCGGACCGCCGCGGAACGTCATGAGGTAGTCGCGGATCGCGGTGATTTGCGCCTCGGCGTCGCCCCCCATCTGCGGGTAGAACGACTTCGGGTAGTCGGGCCAGAACGCCGGCATGCGCGTGCCGGGCACGATGTCCGACGGCTTCTTCAGCCACTCCTTGATCCACGCGGGCTGCAGCCGTTCGGACGACATGCGGAGGTCCGGCGCGAGATTGGACGTGGGCTGATCCTTGGGGATCGTGCCGAGCACGTGACACTGCTGACACTTCAGCAGCTCGAAGAGCGGCTTGCCCTGGCCCTCGGTGTTCGCCGTGCGCACGAGCTCGTGCGTCTGGAACGGTTCCATCGAGTTCGAGATCGATCCGAAGTAATTGATGACGCTGTTCAGATTCTGATCGTCCAGGCCGAACGTCGGCATCCGCACGCTGAGCCACGGGCGAATCGTGATCGGTCCGCGCAGGAAGGCATACAGCCAATCGTGCTGGACGCGCGCGCCTTCCGGCGTCAGCAGCGGCGGACCCAGCGACGGGTCGGCGACCAGCTTGATGAAGTCGCCACCGTCGCCCTCGACGATGTGGCAGCCGACACAGTTCCGCCGATGGACGAGCGTTCGGCCGTTGGTGATGAAGTCGTTCCGCGCCGAGCGCGCCGGCATCGCGGCCGGGGGTTGGATTTCGCGCTGGAAGCTCATGATCGCGGTGGTCAGCCGATCGATCTCCGTCTCGCTGAGATCGTAATTCGGCATCCGCAGCTTATCGAGCGGCTGCAGCACGCGGCCCTTGTCGAAGACGCGCGGGTCGTGCAGCTTCGTCCGGAACCACCCCAGCTTCGACGAGTGCGGCACGTCAGTGATGAACGCGAAGTCGAGGCGCGTGACGAGCTTGCTGCCCTCCTCGGATAGGTCGGTGCCGATCGACTGAGCCTTCTCGAACCCCTTGATGTCGTGACAGCTGAAGCAGCCGTAGCGATTGATCGCGCGGCGTCCCAACTCGACCTGGCGCTGCGTCGCGTCCATCTTGGCCAGCTCCGCCTTCGCGTCTTCGAACGGCAGCACCGCCTTGAGGTAATCGAGCAGCACGTCGTCCGACGCCTTCTGATCCGGGGTCGCCTTCGCGGCGTCGCCCGCCGGCCCTTTCAGCGTGACGAGATAGGTCGCGACGTCCGCGACCTGCGCGTCGGTCAAGCGAAGGTTGGGCATGTAGGTCGCCGGACTGTAATGCTTCGGATCGCGGACCCAGTTGTAGATCCACTCGTAGTTGGTCTTGTTGCCGATGTTCTCGAGCGGCTGGCCGAACGTCCGGCGCGGGCCGACCGCTTCACGCGAGCCTTCACCGACGACGTGACAGCCCTGGCATCCGATCCCCTTGACGATTTCTTCCCCGCGCTTGGCGTCGCCGTGCCCGGGGTTCTTCACCGCGGGATCGTACTTTTCCCCGTTCGCGAACAGATACGCGGCGATGCCGTTGATCTCGGCCTCGTTGCGGACGGCATCCTCGGGTCCGCTGTTGTTCGAGTTGTAGAAGAACCGCGGCATCCAGGTCGTCGGCTTGACGGCCTTCGGGTTGCGGATCCAGTTCTTCACCCAGTCCTGTGTCAGCTTCGAATCGATCTTCGTCAGGATCGGGCCGGGCTTCCGGATGTTGGTGTCGAACCCCTTCGTCTTGTGGCAGGCATAGCAGCCGGCGCGCTCGTAGGTGGCGTAGGCGACGTTCAGACTCTCGGCTTTCGGAATGTACACCTGCTGCTTGTGGCACTTCGCGCACGACGCCTCGGTCATCTTGACCGGCAGCATCGGGTAGTCCCACAGATGCGGCTCTTCCCAGTGGTACTTTTTCTCCCACTCTTCCTTCTGCTTCTCGTTGCTCGGCATGTGGGCGGCGTCGCGGAAGCTGACCGACTGCCCCATCCCTTCGTGGCAGACGGTGCAGCCGACCTTGTCGATCGGATGCGGCGAGCTCCCCCCGAGGTAGGTGGCGATATCTGGATGCGTCGTGAACGGCTGCGGGTACTTCTCGTAGCCCTTCTTGTCGATCGCCAGGTGGCAGGTCTGGCAGCGGTCCATCTTCGCCACGCGAATGAAGTTCACGTCGTCGACCACGTTCGGCAGGATGACCTGCTGGACCTTGATCGTCGGCGCCATGAAATCGAGCAGCGGCGCGTTCCGGAAGTAATCCTTCACCGCGCTCGGCTTGAGCACCGTCTCGCGCTTGCCGAGCCGCTCCTGCTCGGCGTTCATCTCTTCAATCTGCTTCTGCGCCGTGGCCGCCGCGCCGGTGTACTGGCCGAGCTGCTTCTGCACTTCGGCTTTCTCGGCGATGGCTTTCTCCATCGCGAGGTTCAGATCGTTCAGCTTTTTCGCTTCATCATCAGCAAGCGCCTGCTTCTTCTTGGTGGCTGACGAGTTCGGATCGGCGACGCGCGACGTCTCGTAGTCGTAGCGGTCCTGGTCGTACGTCGCCTTCATGTAGTTGTAGTCGAGCGTCGCGCGGAAGACGACGTTGTCGGCGTCCTTCAGCTTCGCCTCCAACTCGTCGACCTTCTGCCTGTTCGCGACGACCTGCTGCTCCGACGCCTTTTTCTGCGCCTCGAGCTGGGCGATCTTGTTCTTGTCGACCGAGCGCACCGCCTGCGCGCGCTGCGCCTGCGTCACCTGGTACTCGAGGTTCGCGAACTGGCGCTGCGTCTTCTTCCAGTCGCGATTGAAGTCATCCCAGACCATCCAGATGACCGACAGGAACAGGAAGATGCTGGACGCCGCGAAGACGACGTTCAGGAAATCGACGTTGTAAGCGTGTCCGACGCCCTTCTTTTCAGCCATGGTCAGATGTTGAAGAAAATCTCAGGGATCGCCACGACGTACTTCAGGTTGAAGATCCATCTGGCGAGCATTTTCATGGGCAGCGACATCATGCTCAGGAACAGGAACACCGTGACGTAGTAGCGCGCCGGCCCCAGCTTCGCGTAGTAGGTCTTGAAGAACCCTTTAGCCAGGATCACCGGCAGCCCGAAGACATAGAACAGCACCAGCAGAATGCCCGGCAGCTCACGGACGATCCAGGCCGAGGGATACCCGGTTCGCAGCATGCGAATCCAGACGTACTCGGACAGGTTCACGTTGGTGAGCGCCGCAAGCTTGTGAATGTCCCAGAATTCGAAGGGGCCGAAGAAATTCCAGTTCGGGCCGCGGAGGAACGTGCCGAGCACGATCAGCGACGACCAGAGCACGGCGAAGCCGAAGAGGAAGAGCGTGATCTCGGCTTTTCGCTCCGTGAACGTGTAGTAACCGTTGCCCTTCGGGTTCTTGTCGATGTAGGGAATCGCGATCAGCCCGACGATGATCAGGCTGGGCAGCACAACCCCGGCCAGCCAGGGATCGAAGTAGACCAGCATTTCCTGCAGGCCGAGGAAGTACCACGGCGCCTTCGACGGGTTCGGTGTGTTCGCCGGGTTCGCCGGCTGCTCGAGCGGCGCCTTGAGGAAGATCGACCAGACGATGAGGACGACCGAGCAGAGAATGAGCGAGATCAGCTCGGTGTAGACGAGGTCGGGCCACACCCAGACGCGATCCGACTCCGCTTTCTCGATCGGCCCCTGCCCCGCCGCGATCCGGTTGTCGTTCAGGACCCCCTCGCGGACCGAATACCACACGAAGAACACGAGCAGGAAGATGAGGCCGACAATCGGGACGTTGTCCGGCTTGGTGACGATGAGGCGGAAATTCGGGTCGAGCGTGCCGAAGCCGAAGAAGACCGCCAGCCCCCCCAGCAGCCCGTAGCCGACCGCGTTGGAGGCGACGGCCTGCCGCTTCCAGACGACCACGACCAGCGCCAGCACCGCCAGCAGGAAGAACAGCCGCGGGTCGGCGACGGCGTTAAAGATCCCTTTGATAAAACCCATATCCCTCCGCCAGAGAAACTTAAAAGTTAAAAGTTAAAAGTTAAAACCAAAAGACACGCATTTCTGGTTTTGACTTTTCTCTTTTCATTTTTAACTTTCACAGAGGTCCACTAATACCGCCGTCTTTCCTGACGCGCCAGAAGTGCACCGCCATCAGCACGGCGATGCCGAGCGGCAATCCGACGCAGTGCAGCACGTAGAACCGCAGCAGCGCGCCCTCGCCCACGAACGTGCCGCCGAGCAGCGCGAACCGGGCGTCGTCGGCGGCGTGAATCAGCTTGACGTCGCCGAGCGCCAGCAGCTGCGCGCCCGGACCTTCGTGTCCGAGGAACGGCGTCGCGCGCGCCATGTTCGAGCCGACCGTGATCGCCCAGATGGCCAACTGATCCCACGGCAGCAGGTAGCCGGTGAACGAGAGCAGCAGCGTCAGCACGAGCATGATCACGCCGACCGACCAGTTGAACTCGCGCGGCGGCTTGTACGAGCCGGTCATGAAGACCCGGAACATGTGCAGCCATACCGTAATGACCATGGCGTGCGCGCCCCAGCGGTGCATCTCGCGCATGATGCCGAGCGGCACGTGCTCGCGCAGGCCGACGATGTCGGTATAGGCGTATTCGAGGGTCGGCCGGTAATAGAACATCAGCAGCAGGCCGGTGAGCGTCAGCGAGAGGAACAGGAAGAAACTCAACCCGCCCATGCACCACGTGTAGCGCAGCTTCACGCCGGACTTCCGGATCCGCACGGGGTGCAGATGCAGGAAGACGTTCGACAGCATGACGAGCACGCGGTTGCGGTCACTGTCCGGACGGCCGTGACGGAAGATCGAGGTCCAGACCTGCGTCTCCGTCAGCCAGTTCCAGAATCGCGTTCCCGGCCCTTCTTGCGGTGCGATTGTCTTGGTGTCAGCCATAACAAGTGTCAACTCTCAAGGCTCAACTCTCAGCGTTGAGACCTCAAACTTCAAACTTGAGACTTACGCTTTCAAGAATGCTTCGGGGTCCGTCCACTGTCCCAGCTCGCGCTGGAAGTGCCGGCTCTTGTCCACGAGGATCTGCCCGTCTTCGGCCAGCACGATGCGCGTCCGTTCGAGCGGCCGCGGCGCCGGTCCCTCGAAGTTGACGCCGGTGATGCGGAACCCGCTGCCGTGACACGGACACTTGAACTTGTTTTCCGCCGACAGATAGTTGGGCGTGCAGCCCAGGTGCGTGCAGGTGACGCTCAGCGAGTAGAAGCCGCTGGCGTGCTGCTCGATGTCCTCTGTCGTCCGCACCAGCCAGATCCCGTACTTTTCCTTCCACCGCTCGTCGACGCCGACGCCGTACTCGTTCGGGAACCCCGCCTTGAACTGCTGCGGCGGCTCGTTGAGCACGTTGGGGAACATGAAGCGGCCGGTGGCCGCCAGCGCCGCGGCGGACGCCGCTGAAAACGCGCCCCAGGCCAGCCCCATCCAGGCGCGTCGTGTGAGGAGCGGCGACGTGTCATCTGGATCGCGCGTGGCAGCCTTGGCGGCGGGCGCGGTGGCCGTTCGCGCGGCCGCGCCGCCTGCTGACGCCACGTTGGTGGTCTTGCCCGCGAGATCCGGAATCGGCGCGGCCGGCGGACGCGGTGCGGGCGCCGGTTTCGCCGCGTGCGCCCCGGCCGCCGCAGGTGCGGGCGTAACCGGCGTCGCACCAGTGGCCGCCGCGGCGGCTGCCGTCGCCGGCGCATCACCGCCCGGCACCGGCCGGTGCTGCGGCGTTGCCGCTGGATTCGCCCCGGTCGCCGGCGCACTCGGTACTACAGGCTTCTGCTCATCAGCCATGCTGAATTCACCAAATCACCAAATCACCAATCACTAAATCACCAGATCACCAAATCACCAGATCCACTTACCCCATCACCTTCAGTGCTTCCATCGCCGCCTGTCGCACCTTCATGCTCCGATCGTGCTGGCTCAGGCTGTCGACCGACGCTTTCAGGGCATCGTCTTTCAGCGACGCCGCGGCGCGCAAGCCGCTGATCATCACGTCCGCCACCGGATCCTCGTCGGTGTCCTGACGAACACTCCGCTTCACGGTCTGTTCGACGTACTGTCGATCGAGCATCTGGCGCAGCACCGGCACGCCTTCGCGGTTGCCGTGCCGCGCCAGCGCGATTGCCGCGTTCCACCGCACGTCGGGCATCTCGTCCTGCAGCGCACTGCGCAACGTCGCCAGTTGCGCATCGCCGGGCAGCGCGCCGAGGGAGTAGACCACCATCTTGCGGATGCCGGCGTCCGGCGACGCGTACAGGGGCTGGAGCTTCGCGGCGACCGCGGGTTCGCCGGAGGCGCCCAGCGCCCAAATGGCGCTGATCCGGACCTCGCCGATATCGCTGGCCGACCAGCCCGTGAACTTCGAGATCCAGTCCTCGCTCGCCGGCTTCGCTTCTTCGTCGAGCGCCGCGCTGAGCGCCGCAATCGCTTCCGGCGCCATCGGCGGATCGAGGCGTCCGATCGCCAGGGCGAGATACCGGCGAATCCGGGGGTCGTCGTCCTTGGCGCGCTCGAAAGCGGTGACTAGCGGCGGGCTAAGCGAGCGATCGGCGCGCACCTTCGGGTCGTCCATCAACCTCGACAACTCGTAGGCGGCGGGCCAGCGGCGATCCGATCCGCCATTCTGCACCTCGGCCAGGAACTCCTTTGGTCCCCGGTTGTCGGCCAGCAGCGAACGGAATCCGACATACACGCCGACCGTGATTGCGACAACGGCCAACGGAATCAGGAAGAACTGAACAGCGAGGGCGGGCGCGGCGACAAGCGAGCTGCGAGTCGCGGTTTCGCGCTCGACGAGTTTGTCCATGTATGAGGGAACAGACGCGTCCCGGGAAATCCCGAGGACGGTGTAAGTTTTATCATCTGAGTCTCTTACCGGTCAAGGCCGCCGCCTTCGCGCTTCGCGCTTCGGCGTGCCAGGGCCTCCGCGCCAAGGCGCGACGGCGAGCCAGGGCCTACGTCGCGCTTCAGCGGCCGGGGCCCGCCGCGACAACGCTTCGGCGTGCCAGGCGAGCCGGGGTTACACCCCCACGGCACCGGCGTTGCACCTCTGCCACCTCATGCGTACAACGCCAATTGGACTCATCACCCTGTTCGTCGTGCTTATTGGGGCTGCGCCCGCTCACGCGCAACGACGCGCGCCTGCCACCGGGATGGTCGGGGTCGGCGCATCAGTCGCGGTCGACATCCCCTCGTCTCCTGCGCTCGACAAAGGACTCGATCTCGCTGTGAATATCGAAGGCTATCTGACGCCGCGCGTTTCCGTGCGCGGGCAGCTCGGCGGCGCCTGGTGGGACATTGTCGGGCAGCGGTTTACCGGCACGGTCAAGCCGCTCTATGTCGACGGCAACATTGTGTACAACTGGGAGGGCGGCGCCGTACATCCATACGTCACCGCCGGGATCGGGATGTACCGCTTCAGGTTCGAGCAAGCCGGGCTGGAAGGATCGGACACCAAAGCCGGGTTCAACGTCGGCGGCGGCGTCGAGTACTTCTTTACACCGCGCGCGACCGTCACCGGCGAAGTGCTCTATCACAAGGTCGACTCGTTCGCGACGCCGGTCACGGCGTTCGGCGACGGGGCGTTCTGGCGGATAGCGATGGGGTTGAAGACCTACTTCTGACGCGCGCCATCTCGTGATTTGGTGATTTGGTGCTTTCGTGATCGTTGAAGGATTGGGGAATTGTGCGATTGGATGATTGATCGGGATCGGGTGATTGCACGATTGAGAATCCCGCAATCCGCAATCCGCAATCCGCAATCCGCAATCACACAATCCGGCAACAATCACTCGTTCACCAAATCCGCCAATCCCCCAACATTCACCAAATCACCAAATCACCAAATCACCAGATCACTAGGTCCCTGCGCGCTCCCAATTACTGTTTCCAGTTCAGGATGACACTCAGCGGCTGCTCGCCACCGCCGCTCTCGGGCACGATCGCGAGGAACCCGCCGTCCGCGGCCACGTCAAACCCCAACCAGTGGAGCGGGTCCCCCGTCGCGAACAACGCGAGCGGGCGGCCGACCTGCAGCGCCGGCGTCGTCCGTATGGAAACGGCGGTGATCTCTCCGGTGCCAGAAATATAAAAGAGCTCGCGGCCGTCGGCGCTCCATCGCGGCAGCCTCGCGCCGCCGCTCGACACACGCGTCGATGCCCCGCTCGGAAACGGCGCCAGATGCACGTCGCGGCGGCCCGAATCGTTCGAGACGTACGCCACGAAGCGGCCGTCGGGAGAAAAACGTGCGGACGTTTCGTCGGCAGGCGACGCGCGGTACGGCGCCGCTGCGCCGCCTGCCAACGGAAGCGTCCAGAGATCGTACTGCCCGTCCTGCGCCCGCTGAGAAAACAACAGCGTTCGTCCATCGCTTGACACATCTTCGGCCTGCTGGAGCGAGGGCGACAACGGCAACAGGAATTCCTCGGTCCCGGTATCGAGGTTCTTCCTGACCAGATTCGGAGGTCCGCCCCGCTTGGTCGAGCCGAAGATCACCACGCGGCTCCCAGGCACGACGACCGGGCCGGCTTCGACGCCCGGGTCCGATGTGAGCCGGGTTTCGATGCCACGCGCAACGTCGATCGACCAGACGTCCATGGTGCCCTGGCCGGACAGACGATCGAGCACCGCTGTCTGGCCGTCGCGAGAAACAAACAGGCGGTTGTTGTCGCCCGGCGTGCCCAGAGTGGCGCTTTCCCTGCCGGTCCTGTCGATGCGGACGATTCTCGCGACCCTTCCATGCGCCCGGTACACAATCGCACGGCCAGCCGACCCGGAAAACTGCGCAGCTCCCGTCGCGAAGAAGTACTGCACGGGATTTGCGATCGAGAACGGCTCCCCTTCTGGGCGGACAGTCTCGAGGTTCAGCCTTTGTCCCAGCAGAATCCCTTCGCGCACGAACAGCACCTGCCCGGGCTCGACGTACTGCGCCTTCGAGTCGAGCGGCATCACTTCGCGTGACGCTTTCCCGGCTTCCCCGAGCATTAGTCGTCCGTTGGCTGATGTCTTTTCCAGATACAGGAAGCGCCGGCCGTCCGGAAGAAACGACGGCCAGAGCAGGCGTCGAGCTCCCGCCGTCGCATCGAGCTTCACCACGGCAACGGGCGGCTCGCCGGCTGTCGAGGTGCGATAGATCGCGTCCCCATCGACCGCCGCGAACAGCAGGTGTCCGTCGCGTCCCCACGTGCCGCTCTTGCCAATGCCCTCGCGCACGTCGCACAACGGCACGACGGTGCCGCCCTGGACATCGATCCGCTTCAACTTGCTGCCTGCGAAAAACCCGAGCGAGCGGCCGTCGGGCGACCAGAAGACAGAATCGGCGCCTTCGGTGCCGGCGAGCGCGCGCGGCTCGGCCGACGACATGGTGCGAATCCAGACGCGCGAGCGCCCATCCGGCTCGAACGTCGCCATCGCGAGCTGCGTTCCGTCGGGAGACAGCGCGAACGGCATCGCTTCGACAGTGTCCACGAAGCGCGTGCCTGGGGGTGGTGCGACGGTGAAGCTGATCGCACTCGCGGCGGGAGCCGCCGGCGATCGAAGCGCCAGTGCCAGCGCGACGGCCGCCGCCGCAACCGCAACGCCCCACGGCAGCCAGGCGACCACACCACGGCGGCGGGCCCGGTCCGACGCAATGACCGGCGCTTCCCCGCTTCCCGCCGACAGCGTCTGCAGCGACGCGAGCTGCATGGACACGTCGCGCGCGTGCTGCCAGCGGTCCTCCGGATCTTTCGCGAGACACCCCTGCACCAACCGATCGAACACCGGCGACACCGTCGACCGGAGCGACGACATCGGTGCCGGCTGTCCGCTCAGAATCGAAGACGCCAGCGCGACGCGGCTCGATCCCGAGAACGCCCGCGTGCCCGTGGCCATTTCGTAGAGCACCGCACCCAGGGCGAAGATGTCGCTGCGCGCGTCGGCGAGCCCGCCAGTGACCTGTTCGGGCGCCATATATTGCAGCGTCCCCACGAACATGCCAGCCTCGGTCAGATTGTTCCGCGCCGGAATCGTGTCGATCGCGCTCCGGCCGGCGACCGCGAGCGGCTGAACGGCCTTCGCCAGCCCGAAGTCGAGCAGCTTCACCCCGCCCTTCGTGAGCATCACGTTTCCCGGCTTCAAATCGCGATGCACGATCCCCTGGCGATGCGCGTTGTCGAGCGCGTCGGCGATCTCGACGCCATATCGCAGCGTCTGTTCGATCGGCAGCGGCCCCTTGGCCAGCCGGTCGAGCAGCGTTTCACCCTCGAGCAGCTCCATGACGAGGAATTGCGTCTCGCCTTCGTGGCCGACGTCGTACAGGGCGCAGATATGGGGATGGGAGAGCTGCGACACGGTCCGCGCTTCGCGCTCGAAGCGCTGGCGTCCTTCTGGCGACGACGCGATGTCTGGGGATAGCACTTTGACCGCGACCGAGCGGTCGAGACGCGTGTCGCGCGCCTTGTAGACCTCGCCCATCCCGCCCGCGCCGATCGGCGAGAGGATCTCGTAGGGACCGAGCCGGGAACCCGGCGCCAAGCTCACGACGAAGAGCTTAACCGCAGGGATCGCCGAGATCGCAGAGAAATAAGGCTCTGCGGGCTCGGCGTGCTCCGCGGTGTGTCTTTATTGCGAGGCGCCGATCGTTTCGCTGGCGGCGACTGGCTTGAGAAACGGCATCATCTGGCGCAGCCGCGCGCCCACCTGCTCGATCTGGTGATCGCGGTCGGCCTGACGCAGCTTGTTGAACGTCGGCCGCCCGGCCTCGTTCTCCGCGATCCAGCCCTTGGCGTACTTGCCGCTGCGCACGTCGTCCAGCAGCTGCTTCATCGCCTTGCGCGTCTCGGCAGTGACGATGCGCGGGCCGCCGGTGTAGTCGCCGTGCTCGGCGGTGTCGCTCACGGAGTAGCGCATGTAGTTGAGACCGCCCTGGTAGATGAGATCCACGATCAGCTTCAGCTCGTGGAGGCACTCGAAGTAGGCGATCTCCGGCTGGTATCCGGCTTCGACCAGCGTTTCGAATCCCGCTTTGATCAGGGCGCTCACGCCGCCGCAGAGCACGGCCTGTTCGCCAAACAAGTCGGTCTCGGTCTCTTCGGCAAATGTCGTCTCGATGACGCCCGCGCGCATCACGCCGATGCCTTTCGCATAGGACAGCGTGAGGGCGCGCGCGGTGCCGGTCGCAGCCTGATGGACCGCGAACAGCGCCGGCGTGCCGGCGCCTTCGACGTACAACTCCCGGACGCGGTGTCCCGGCGATTTCGGCGCCACCATCGCGACGTCGAGATCGGCCCGCGGCGCGATGGCGCCAAAGCGGATGTTGAACCCGTGGGCAAACATCAGCATGTTGCCCGGCTGCAGGTTCGGCTCGATGCTCTCCCGATAAATCTTCCCCTGCACGTGATCCGGGATCAGGATCATCACCACGTCAGCCCATTTGGCGACGTCGCCGACTTCCCCGGCCACCAACCCCGCCGCCTGCGCCTTGGCGCGCGACCGGCTCGTTGCCGGCAGCCCGACGCGCACGTTGACGCCACTGTCTTTCAGGTTGAGCGCGTGGGCGTGCCCCTGCGACCCATATCCAATAATTCCGACCTTCCGCCCCTGGACGAGCGACAGGTCGGCCGCGTCGTCGTAATACATCGTAGCCATTCGGTGACTCCTACAATTGGTGATTTGAAGAATTGGTGAATTGGTGAATGGAATTCGCCAGTTCCCTCACTCACCAATTCGCCAACTACACGGAACAGTTTGAGACGTCGCCGCTGATGTCGGACGCCGTTGCCGGCGTGACGCGCGGCGCGGTGCGGCGCGCGGGTGCGAGACCGCGGCTCATCGCGACGCGGCCGGTACGCACCATTTCGATGACGCCGTACGGCCGCAGCACTTCGAGCAGGCTGTCGATCTTGTCCTCGGTGCCGGTGGTTTCGATGACCAGCGATTCCGGGCTGACGTCGATGATGCGGGCACGGTAGACGTCGACGAGCTGCATCACGTGCGTCCGCGCTTCGCCGGTCGCGCCGACCTTGATGAGCGCCAGATCGCGCGCGATCGCCGGCGTGTCGGTGATGTTGTCGACGCGGCGGCACGGCACGAGCTTGTAGAGATGGGCTTCCAGCCGGCGCGCGCCGTACTCATCGGTGTCGACCACCACCGTCATCCGCGAAATGCCCGGCGTCTCGGTATGCCCCACCGTCAGCGACTCGATGTTGAAGGCGCGGCGCCGGAACAGCGACGACACGCGATTGAGGACGCCCGGCTTGTTGTCGACGTAGATGGCAAACGTATGCAGCATAGGGATTAGGGCCTAGGGATTAGGGATTAGTCCGCTGCCGTCTCCACAATCGGCGACGGGCGTCTGATCATGCGATCGAGGTCGGCACCGGCCGGCACCATCGGGTACACCGAATCTTCCTGCTCGACCTGGAAATCGATCACCGCGGCGCGCTTCTGGCGGCGTGCCGATTCGACCGCGCCGGCGACATCACCGCGTGTCGTGATGGTCGCCGCCGAAATCCCGAAGGCCTCGGCGAGCTTCTGGAAGTTCGGCCCGCTGATCGGCGTCGCCGCATAGCGCTTGTCGTAGAAGAACTCCTGCCACTGCCGGACCATCCCCAGATAGCCGTTGTTGATGATCGCGACGTTGATGTCGAGGTTCTCCTGCACCACGGTTGCGAGCTCCGCCATCGTCATCTGAAAACCACCGTCGCCGACCACAACCCAGACCTCGGCGTCCGGGCAGGCGATTTTCGCGCCGATGGCCGCGGGCAGCGCGAACCCCATCGTGCCGAGACCGCCGGACGTGATGAGCGAACGCGACCGATTGTGCTTGTAGTACTGCGCTTCCCACATCTGATGCTGGCCGACGTCAGTGACGACGAGCGCCTCTCCATCCGTGAGCCGCCAGAGATCGTTGATGACGTGCGCGGCATAGAGGTGACCGTTGTCGGGCAGATTCTGGATGTCGCGCACCGCGACGTCGCCCTTGAGCGCCTGGATGTGCGCCAACCACCGCGAACGATTACCGG
>Ga0193696_1000145_pt1 | contig 29404 bp, 17 predicted proteins | sample L3m1metaG_FD_145074 | JGI IMG/M metagenome (GOLD analysis project Ga0193696, IMG submission 145074) | Soil microbial communities from a riparian zone of the East river system, Colorado, United States - L3m1 | ecosystem: Environmental > Terrestrial > Soil > Riparian zone | place: USA: East River... | reverse complement strand
CAAACGCGACGGACAGCGCATCGACATCGACGTCTTCAACGGAAATCCCGGTCCGCTCATGAAGTCGCCGTTCAGCTTCAAGCAGTACGGCCAGTCCGGCGCGTGGGTTTGCGAGAAATACCCGAACGTCGCCAAACACGTCGACGACTTCGGCTTCATCAAATCGCTCTACACCGAATCCAACGATCACGTGCCCGCGCTTTACCAGATCAACACCGGCATCGGGCGGCCCGGCTTTCCGAGTGCGGGCGCGTGGATCACCTACGGGCTTGGGAGTGAAAGCCGAAATCTTCCCGGTTACGTAGTCCTTGGCAACAGCCAGGGCGTCAAGGGCGGGCCGTTGAATTGGAGCGCCGGTTTTTTGCCGACCAGTTATCAGGGCACACTCTTCCGCTCGTCAGGCGCGCCAATTCTCAACCTGACCCGGCCAGAACACGTCACGCGCGAAGATCAGCGGGCGCAGCTTGATTTCCTCAAAAAGATCAACACGGAGCATCTGCAGCAGCACGAAGGTGAGCCAGACCTGCTCGCGCGCATTCAAAGTTTCGAGCTCGCGTATCGCATGCAGATCGAGGCGAGTGATCTCACCGATTTTACTTCCGAATCCAAAGAGACTCTTGCGCTCTACGGCATCGACAAGGACGTTTCGAAGAATATCGGAACCAAATGCCTTCTCGCGCGGCGGCTCATCGAGCGCGGCGTCCGCTTCGTCCAGGTTTACAGCGACGGCGAATGGGACGCGCACGCCGACTTGAAAGGTAACCATTCGCAGCACTGCGCCTCGACCGACGTGCCGATTCACGGTTTGCTCACCGATTTGAAGCAGCGCGGTTTGTGGGACGACACACTGGTGATTTGGGGCGGCGAGTTTGGGCGCATGCCCGTATCTCAAGGCAATGGTGGCCGCGACCACAACCCGAATGGCTTCATGGCGTGGCTTGCTGGCGCCGGCATTAAGGGCGGCACCAGTTATGGCGAAACGGACGAGATCGGTTACAAAGCCGTGCAGGACCGCACGAGCGTCCACGACCTGCACGCGACGATGCTCCACCTCCTCGGCGTGGACCACAAGAAGCTGACCTACTTCCATAATGGGCGGCGCTATCGGCTCACGGATGTGGCGGGCGAAGTCATTGACAAGATTCTTGTGTGATTGAGGTGTCCGCGATGCGACAACGACTTTTCGCCGCGGCGTTGACGATCCTGGCAGCGTCGGCGGCATTCGCCGCCGAACCGAAAACGAATCATTGGTCCTTTCAGTCAATCGTCCGACCAAAGCCGCTCAAAATCGAATTCAAAGGACAAAATCCAATCGATCAATTCATCATTGCGCGATTGGCGAAGGAACGGTTGACGCTTTCGCTCGAAGCGGATCGGCGCACGCTGATTCGCCGGGTGTATTTCGATCTCATCGGGTTGCCACCTTCACCTGAGGACCTGGACGCATTCGTTTCTAACAAAGACCCCACGGCGTACGAGAAATTTGTTGAGCGGCTCCTGGGTTCACCGCAATACGGCGAGCGGTGGGCGCGGCATTGGCTCGACGCCGTACGCTTCGCCGAATCGCACGGCTTCGAAATGAATCAGGCACGGCCAAACGCGTGGCAATACCGCGATTACGTGATCCGCGCATTCAACGAGGACAAGCCTTACGACCGTTTCGTCATTGAACAACTCGCGGGCGACGCGTTCGGCGTCGAGGAAGCAACCGGATTTCTGGTCGGCGGGCCGTGGGACCAGGTCAAAAGCCCAGATCCGGTGCTGACGGCAAATCAGCGCGCCGATGAGTTGCACGATATGGTGAGCACGGTCGGCAGCACGTTCCTTGGACTGACCGTCGGCTGCGCGCGCTGTCATAATCATAAATTCGATCCGATTCCGCAGACGGACTATTACGCGTTCAAGGCGTGCCTCGAAGGCGTGCAGCATGGCGACCGGCCAATGAAGATGCGCGATGCAGAAGAGCGCGAGCATGAACTCGCGATCAGGAAGCGTGAGTTGACGGAGCTCGAGTCTCGACTCGACGAATTGGAACCGCTGGCGCAGATCGGTGATTCCATTGATACGAACCATTTGCGTTCCGCTGTCTCGCCGCGCAGAAACGTGGAGCGGTTTGCGCCGGTTGTGGCGCGACGAGTGCGGTTTACGGTGAACGCCACAACGGATGTCGAACCGTGCATTGACGAATTGGAAATTTATACGACGGGACCAAATGCAACGAATATCGCCCTCTCGGCCCTTGGCACCAAGGCAACTGCTTCGAGCGTTTTCCCAAATTCCGACATTCACCGACTCGAGCACATCAACGACAGCAAGCATGGCAACAGTCGCAGCTGGATTTCCAATGAACGCGGCAAAGGTTCGGTTGGGTTGGAATTTCCGGGACCAGCGAAGATCGAGCGGATTGTTTGGGGACGCGATCGCGAGCAGAAGTTCGCGGACCGGCTCGCGACTGGTTATCGCATTGAAGCTGCGCTTGCCACCAATGACTGGGTGGTTGTCGCGTCTTCGGCAGATCGAAGGGCGTACGTGGGTGATTCCAAGGGCAGTGAGCCGACCGTCGAGAACGGAAAGTTTCGCGAACTGGCAGAGCATCGCAAACCACTGGAGCGCCGGATTCGGGAATTATCGACAGTCCCAACTGTATATGCCGGCCGTTTCGAAAAGCCGAAGCCCACGACGCGCTTTCATCGCGGCGACCCGATGCAACTGCGAGAGGAGGTTGCGCCGGCCGCATTGAGCCTCATTGCACTCAGCCCGCAACAAACATCGTTTCCGACCGGTGAGCGAGAGCGGCGTCTCGCGTTGGCGCAGTGGATCGCGTCGCCGGAGAATCCGCTGAGCGCGCGCGTGATGGTCAATCGATTGTGGCATTACCATTTCGGCCGCGGGCTCGTTGAAACACCGAGCGATTTCGGGATCAACGGCGCGAAGCCGACGCATCCTGAACTGCTTGATTGGCTCGCGAGCGAATTGATCGTGCGCGGCTGGAGCCTTAAGGCCGTGCACCGATTGATCGTGACGAGCGCAACGTATCGGCAAGCGAGTGAAATGAACCCATTCGGCGCAAAGATTGATGCAGATGCGCGATTGCTTTGGCGATATCCGCCTCACCGGCTCGAAGCCGAGGCACTTCGCGACGCGATGCTCGCCGTTTCCGGAAACCTCAATCTGAAAATGGGCGGGCCGGGGTTCGATCTCTTCGAACCGAACAACAATTACGTGAAGGTCTACAACTCGCGCGCCGACTTCGGGCCTGAGGAGTGGCGGCGCATGGTTTACCAAACGAAACCGCGGATGCAGTTGGAGAATACGTTCGGCGCGTTCGATTGTCCCGACGCAGGGCAAATCGCGCCGCGGCGCACAAGCAGTACGACGCCGTTGCAGGCGCTGAATCTGCTGAACAGTCCGTTTGTCTTGCAGCAGGCGCGATTGTTTGCGCAGCGCGTTGAACGCGAAGCCAAACCGAGCGGCACCATCTCTCGCGCCTTTCAACTCGCGTTCAATCGTGAGCCAACGAGCGAAGAATCGGCGGCAGCACGCACACTCGTCGAGGAAGATGGGCTGATCGCTTTGTGCCGTGGATTGCTGAACGCGAGCGAATTCCTGTATGTGTATTGAACCATGAGTCAACCGTTGTCACACGCGGGCAGATGGATGCTGAGCCGGCGCGATTTCCTGCGCTGGGGCGGCACGGGCTTGAGCGGAATCGCTCTGGCGTCGCTTCTCGGCGAGCGTGGCTTATTGGCTGCGGACGGCATTCCGATTCGGCCCGCGGTTGATCCGTCGCACCCGTGTGCGCCGCGCGCGCCGCACTTTACGGCCAAAGCGAAGCGGGTCCTAATGATTTTTTGTTCCGGCGCGCTGAGTCATCTCGACACGTTCGACTACAAATCCGAGTTGTCGAAGCGCCACGACACACCAATGCCCGGCAAAGGCAATTTCGTCAGCTTCCAGGGCGAGAACGGAAATCTCATCAAACCGCAGTGGGAGTTCAAACCGCGCGGCCAGTGCGGGAAAATGATTTCCGATTTGCTGCCCAGCATCGCGGAGATCGCGGACGAGCTGTGCTTTGTCCATTCGATGACCGCGAAGTCGAACACGCACGGCCCGGCCGAGAACCAGATGAGCACCGGCTTTGTTCTCGATGGTTTTCCGGGAATCGGCTGCTGGGTCACGTACGCGCTCGGGTCTGACTGCCAGGATTTGCCTGCATTCGTGGCGATTCCCGATCCGCGCGGTGTGCCACAGGTCGGGCCAAACCATTGGAACTCGGCGTTCCTGCCGGCGGCGTTTCAGGGCACCGCATTTAACGCGGACCGGCCGATTCCGCACCTGCTGCGACCCGCGGCCATCAGCGAAAAGGCGGACGTTGCGACGCGCGACTTCGTGCGCCTGATCAACGAACAGCATCTGGCGCGGCATCCCGGTGACAACGATCTCGCGGCGCGCATCGCCAGCTACGAGATGGCTGCGCGAATGCAACTGGCCGCGTCGGAAGTGGGCGATCTCTCGAAAGAGACCGGGGCGACGCTCGCGCTCTACGGCGCCGATGATACAAAGAACAAAATCAAAGCCGGTTTTGCCCGGAATTGCATTCTCGCGCGGCGTTTGCTCGAACGCGGCGTGCGCTTCGTGCAACTCTTCAATGGCGCGTACGCGATGGGCGAAGGCGTCGGCAATTGGGACGGCCATAAGAAGCTCGCCGAGCAATACGCGATTCATGCGCCGATTCTCGATCAACCTGTTGCCGCGCTGGTGCGCGATCTGAAAACGCGTGGCTTGCTCGCCGACACACTCGTGGCGTTCGTGACCGAGTTCGGGCGCATGCCGACGTTCCAGAAGGGCGCCAGCGGACGCGATCACAATCCGCATGGTTTTACAGTTTGGCTCGCGGGCGCCGGGGTGAAGAAGGCCTTCAGCTACGGCGCGACGGATGAATTTGGCTACGAGGCGGTTGAGAACGTCGCGACCATCTACGACCTGCACGCAACGATCCTTTACTTACTCGGTCTCGATCACGAAAGACTCAGCTTCTATCACAACGGCGTCGAGCGCCGCCTCACGGACGTGCATGGCGAAGTGCTGCACGATATTCTGGTCTGACTGTCCTTACTAAAAGCGTTCGATTATCCCTATGTCATTTATGAGCACTTGCCGCCAAACTTTTCTGTTTCTTGTTTCGTTGGGTTGCATCTCATCGATGGGCGCGGCGAGCTATTTTCCTCCGGCCGACCTGGCCGGCGGCTGGCGCACGGCGACGAATGCAGCGCAGTCGCGGGAAGTTGCCGGAATGGATTTGCCACGATTGGAGCAGGCGTGGGAGTTCACACAACGTTGCACGCAGAACGGCGGGTTGCTCGTGGTGCGGAATGGGTGGCTTGTGTTTGAAAAGTATTTCGGACGGGCGAGCCGCAACGCGAACCCGGACATGGCGTCCACGGGGAAGGCCTACACAAGCACCGCGTGCGGGATCATGCTGCAGGAGTTTGCCGAGAAGATTCCGGATGGGCTGGAGACGAAGGTGTTCACGCCAAAGTTTCTGCCGGAAGCGTTTTCGGCTGAGGGCAAACTCGACGACGCGCGGCGTGTCGACATCATGCTGGGGCAACTCTTGTGCATGACGGGCGGTTACACGGGGGAAGGCAACGCACCGGTCGCGGTGGTGATGGGCCGGGCATTTCCGCTCAAGGCGGTGCCGGGACAGAACATCAAGGACCTTGATCAATCATCGTTGCGATGCGCGATGTGGACGAATGCGGGGACGGGTTATTCGTATTCGTCGCCCGAGCCACACATCGCGTCGATGGTGCTGCGGCGCGTGACGGGGATGGAGTTGGACAAATATATCGACGCGCGTCTGGCGAAGCCAATGGGCTGGGGCGCGTGGGGTTATTGTCTGCATCGCGGCGGATTCACGATGCCACACGCGAATGGCGCGGGAAGCATCGCGGTGCACGCGACGGACGCGTTGCGTTTGGGTTATTGCCTCTTGCGCGGCGGCAGGTGGGGCGACAAACAACTCGTGCCAGCGGATTATGTCGCGCTGTGCAACCGGATGTCACCGCACAATCCGCATTGCCCCTACACGCTGATGTTCGAGCAGAATTCGGACGGGCATGTGGCAGGCGCGCCGCACGACGGGTTTTGGAAATCCGGGGCGGGTGGGTTTGCGCTCATGATCGTGCCGTCTCTCGACCTGGTGATTTACAAAATGGGGGGCAACAACGGGCAATACGATCCGACGCTGACTGACGTTCCCCAACCGGAACCGAGTCATGAGCGTGATGATTGGAAGCCGATTCCTGGCACGCCGTTTCAGGAAGGCAGCCGAGGGGGCGATGATGGCATCCGCCGCGTGCTGGAGATGGTGTGTGCGGCGGTAAGAGACTGAGCCCGGGAGAACGAGCAAAAAGACGTGGTGGGAATTCTGGACATGAGAGAGAATGTCCCCGCTTTGATTGGCTCGATGAATCTCATGATTGTCAGGCACATCGCCTTTGCGGTGATGGCGGGATGGTGTATCGGCGAAATCAAGGCAGCCGATCCAGATCGCACGATCAGTTCTGCCGGCACAAACACTTCGATCGAGTACATCGCCCATGCGTGTTTCCGTATCGCGTCGCCTTCAGGTAAGCAGATTCTCATAGATCCGTACGCGAGTCGGGTGTGGATTGGATATGATTTCCCCGCGAACGTTCGCGCGGATGCGGTGCTGATCTCGCATCCACACTATGATCATGACGGTGGCGAGGCGATGCATCTGAAGGTTCCGTGGTCGCCTGAAACGCCTGTGTTCCGAAATCCGGGCACAAACCACATTGGCGACGTGGTGGTAATTGGATTTCGTGGCAAACATGCCGATCCATGGGGCAAAGAATTCGGGCAAATCAATACTGTTTGGTTGATTGAGGTCGGCGGGCTTCGCATCGTGCATCTGGGCGACAATGGTCCCCTGGGTGGAGACCTGGTTCGGCGACTTGGGCGGGTGGACGTGCTGATGATGCCGATCGACTCGCAATTCCACATTCTCAAAGCGGATGAGATTGCGGCGATACGCAAAAGCGTCGCACCACGCGTCTTAATACCGATGCACTACAAACATGAAGATTTGGAACTGGCGCCGGGAAAACCGGAACAGCTCGGCGGCATCGACGAATGGGGAAAGGGGGAGGCGGGCGTGCGGCATCTGACAACGCACAAGCAGGAATTCTCGTTAGGAACGCTGCCGAAAAGCGCCGAAGTGCTGATCTTCAAGCATTCTCCTCTCGTGAAGGCGCCGAGAATGCTTGAGCCATCGAAGTAAAACCGGCATTCGGTTTATAAAATCTTCCAAAGTTAAACCGTAGACGGGTCGGCGTCTTATTTCGCTTCCTAGTGGTTAAAGGGATCGAAGGAAGTCGAGGAGGTTGGCGAGGTCAGCGGGGGTGAGGCCGGTTTCGAGGCCGTCGGGCATAAGGGAATGGCCGCTGGCCTGGACTTCTTTGATTTGCGCGCGCGGAATCGTTTCATCGGGCACACTGGGACGACGGAGGACAATCGCGTTCGCGTTTTCGGACATGATCAAGCCGGTGAAGGTGTCGCCCTGGGAGGTGGTGACTGTGTAGCTGACGAAGTCGGACGGCACCTGACGGCTGGGATCAAGGATGTCGACCAACAACGTTTCGGGCGCGCGCGAGCTGATGCCGGTAAGACTCGGGCCGACGTTTTGACCGCGTCCGTCCGTCGTATGGCATTGGACGCAAAGTTTTGCGAACAGGTCTGCGCCGGCCTTGCGGTCGCCGGAGAGTTGAAGGGCAGATGTGAATTGTTCGATGGCGGTGGCGCGATCGGTGGGGACATCAAAGAGTCTTTTAACGCGCGCTTTCAGCTCGGCGGATTTTGTTTGGAGCAGGTTCTGGCGGATTGAGGCGTCGAGTTCTGCAGGAGCAACGCGGCCCTGTTCGAGGGCGTCGAGGAGAATATTGACGGTGGCAGTGGAGCGAATCGCGCCAGCGAGGAGTTTGCGGCGGGTGGCGATCTGGCAACGGTTCCATGATGAGAGGGCCGCTTGAAACAAGGCCGGATCGCCGGATTCGTTGATGGCAGAGACGGCGGCGGCCTGAATCTGTTCGTCGTGCGGCGGGAGGAGGAATTCGAGGAGCGCGGGTACCGCGTCGGGAGTTCCAGCGCGAGCGAGGGTGGTGAGCGCGAGCTTTCGAGATGGCAACGACGTAGTGTCGCGGCCGGCAGCGTTGCGGGCATAGCTGACGAGTTGGCCGATCAGACGTTCGTAATCGGGAGCCCACTCGCGAAGGCGCTTGCGCCAATCGGGCTCATTGGCGGCTAGTCCACTGGCAAGACCGGCGAAGAGGGCCAAAGCATTTTCGGGCGGCGACGAAGCATTTTTGGTGGCGAGTGAGTCAAGCAACGCGCGTCCGTCGGCCTCACCGATCTCATTTTTGGTGGAACCAATATCAGAGGCAAGGGCGCGAATGAGTTCGAGGCGTTCGGGGGCGCTGGAGTCCGCTGCGAGGCGTTGGAGCAGGAGCCAAGGGCGGGCGCTGCTACTGCTGCGAATGGCCAGAGCAGTGAGATGGTCAAGGTCGGGGCGGCGCGCGAGTTTTTCGAGTGTGGCGATGTGGGATCCGAGAACGTCTGCGCGGACACTCAACGCGACCTGAAGCCGGACGCGGGGATCGCGATCATCCGCCAATCCAGCCATTTTGAGAGTAAGGTCGCCGGAGTGTCTCAACCGGTACCCAGAAAGGCCGACGGCGACTTCGCGGACGCGAGGGTGGCGATCGCTCAGCGCGGAAAGGAGAGTTTTATCATCGAGAGCATCAAGCGCCGACAAGGCGTGCACGGCCTGCACACGCGCTACAGGCGATTGCGCTTTCAAGGCGATTTTCTTCAGCGCAGGAACGGCGCTGGCGTCGCGCTTCTCGACCAGGAGACGTTGGGCGGTATCGCGCCACCAGGCGTTGGCGTGTTCGAGGTAGGGGAGGAGTTGGGTTGTGGTGGCGCGATCGAGGTCGAGATTGGAGCCGGGATATTTCAGTTTTGTCTCGCGAGGGCGAACACGCCAAATGCGGCCGTGCTCGGCGCCAGTGCGCCAGGCGACTTGACCGCGCATTTTTTCCGGCACGTAACCCGGGTGCTCGACCCATTGTCGATAAAAATCGATAATGTAGAGCGCGCCGTCCGGACCGGTGGAGAAGTTGACGGGGTGAAACCAGGGATCGGTCGAAGCGAGGAATTCCTTGTTTTGCTCCGCGCGGCGGGCGACGAAGGTGGCGCCATCTGGCTCGAGCACGCGGCGATGTACCAGATTGCGCAGTGTCTCACCAACAAACGCGTTGCCTCGATATTGAGAAGGCAGGGCGTCGCCGCGATAAATCGTCAGGCCGCCGAGCGCGTTGAAATGGCTGGTGGATTCCTTGTTGAAGGTTTGGGGCGCGGGTGTGAGCGGGAAAACTTCGCCGGTGTCGCTGGACGGAAGAAGGTCGTGAAGTCCCTCGGCGGCGCTGATGCGTGAATTGAGGTGGCGTTCGGGAATGACTTCGTGACGGATGGGGATGGTGTTCCACGAGAGAAATCGGTTACCCCAATCGTCGCGCGCGAGACCGAACTGGCTGCGACCCGCAACGGCCTCGAAGAGCCCAGTGTCGGGACGAAAACGAAAATCGTGACCGCGCAGTGAAACGGTCTGCGCTTCACCCGGGCGATGGACCTCGCCGTCGCTACGGCCGTTTGCGCCGTAGACCCAGCCGTCGAGTCCCCAGAGCAAGCCGTTGGCGCGGAGTTGTTGATTGCCTTCGGCAAAGCCGGTGAAGAGGACGCGACGTTCGTCGGCGTGGCCGTCGCCGTCGGTGTCTTTCAAAAACAGAAGGTCGGGAGCGACCGTAACAAGGAGGCCGCCGTTCCACGGGAGCACACTGTTTGGAAATGGGAGATGATCGGCGAAGACGGTGGCGGTTTCGTAACGGCCATCGCGGTCGCGGTCTTCGAGCATGCGGATTTGGCCGGCGGCAGGGCCGAGCGGATAATCGATCATCTCGGCCACAAACATGCGACCGCGAGCGTCCCAGGTAATAGCAACGGGACTAAGGACGTCCGGTTCCGCAGCGACCAGCTCGACAGAGAGAGATGGATCGGCGAGTTGGAACGAAGCGCGTTCATCGTTGGGCGAGAGCGGCGCGGCGTGATTTACGGTCGCGATTGAGAGCAAGGCGATTGAGGCGACGAGACGCGGGTTCATTTGGCGAGTTCCTTGAGCATGGCGACGATTTCGTCTGCGATGCGTTCGCCGGTGCCGGGTTCGGTGTAACTGTGAAAACCGGTCCAAACCTGGTAGCCGCCGAGTTTGTGTCCCTCGAGATTAGGCAAGTAACCGATCCAGTCATTGGCGAGCTCGGCGACGTATATGTGACGAAAGGGAGAGCGGTTTTTGATGTCGAGGCCGAGCTGGGTGAAATATTCGCCGGGCACGCCGACGAGGGCGACGTCGCCGATGCGCATGACTTGAAGCCAGGTCTCGCGTTCCTGTCCCTGCAAAGGCGCGAGGTCGCGGCGCATGTTGCGGACGACTTTCGTGAAAACTTCGGCTGCGGCAGGCGCGTATTTGCGGCAGTAGCGTTCGACGGCGGCTTCCTCGGCCGGCTCGTCGAAACGGCGGATGTGATATTTGAAAGGGCGTTTCAGCGCGGCGAGCGGAGTGGCGTCGCGAGGCTGGGCTTTGGCGAGAGTGTCACGCACGGTGTCCTTGAGACGCAGAACGCATTCGTCGGCTTTGAGCTCGAGATTGTGAGTCGAACCCGAAGCGCCTTCGAGGAAGGTAACGGTGCCGCCGAGTTCCTGTTCGAGTTCCTGAGCGGCAAGGCCGTAAATGCTGGGAGAACGTTTGCCGGGCTGGCGGGCGCCGATAGTGTGAGTGCTGTGATTGAAGATGAGCGCGCGGAGATTGTCCGAGCGATCGCGAAACGCGAGCACGGGGAGTTCCGGATCGAAGGGGCCGGTGGGACGAACGAAATTTGTGTGAGGACCGATCCAGAAGATTTGGCCGTCGCTAAGGAGCATGCGGCTGCTTTGGCCGACGGTCTTTTCTTCGCCGAGCGCGAAGAAGAATCGACATGGAGTGAGATTGGTGGCGGCGCGTTGCACGGCATCGAGAATTCCGCGCTGGACAGTTTTCGTGAAGGGATCATCCGGGCCGTAGTCGTGAAGGCGCATCGTGCTCGGGGCATGGTGGGTGTGGGTGCAATTGATGAGGATGTTGGATGCCGAGATGCCGGTCGAGCGTTGAATATCGGCGATGACGGGATCGAGGGTTGCACGGGTCATCATCAGCACATCGCAAGCAACGATGGCGAGTCGAACGCCGTCTTTCTCGAGCACTGTGGCGACGCAGCGCAGTTTACCTTCCTGGCCGGAGGCTTTTCCCGCGGTAATGCCGCCGGCGATGATCATCGAGTCATCGGCAGCCAATTCAGCGGCCGCGACACCGACGCGCAGTTCGACGGGTTTCGTTTGGGAAAATACCGGAGCGACGAATGCCAGGAGCGAAACGATTAGAAAAAGGAGACGGCGTGTGCGCGCCATAGGCCGACTATATAGAAGTGAGTCGGTTGAACAAGCTTCGGGCTACTTTGCCAGGTTGAGGCACACCAAACGATCCTCGCTACGCAAATAGAGCTTTTTGTCGGCAAGGATGGGGGCAGCCCAGCAGGGATAGTGAAGGCCGGGGACCTGGAAGCGGGAGATTTCTTCGGCTTTCCGCGGGTTCACTTTGAAGAGGCCGAGCAAACCGCCTTCCCCGAGCACGATGAGTTTGCCATCAGCCATGATCGCCGAACCGCGGCCGTAAACGGTCGGCGTGGGCGTGCTGTGTGGCGGCCAGCTTTCGTCGCGATCCCACATCAGCTTGCCAGTCTTGAACTCGACGCAACGGAAGCGGGCATCGGGTTCGTTGCGGCCGCTGAAGGCGTAGAGATAGCCGTCGTGCAGAATCGGCGTGTTCCAATGGATCTCGAGCACATCGCTGCGCCAGACTTCGTCGACGGCTTTGCTGTCAGCCCGGACGCGCAGCAGCACCGAACCGACTTTGTAGTACGCGCCGGAAATGAGAATGAGATCGTCCTGGACGACCGGGTTCATCGCGTTAACGGAATCGTTCAGGCGGGAGCGAAACCAGAAACTGAAATTGACATCGCCGTTTTGGGGATCGACGGAAACGAGGCCCTGGCGCATAAGACAAAGCAAATGGCGTTTGCCGTGGATGGTGGCGAGCACCGGTGTCGAATAGCTGGCCTGCTTTTCCCAGGTCTGCCAAATCACTTTGCGCTCGCCCGGCCAGGCGGTCATCGGGACGCCTTCCCAAATTTTTTTGCCGATGCTTTCCCAAATGGTCTTGCCGGTGTCGGGGTCGAACGCGACCATGCCTGAACCAGGCTGGCCACCGACCATGAGGAACAACCGGTTGCTCTCGAGGACCGGCGTGCTGCCGACGCCAAAGAATGCCTGAGGGATCGTCCATTCCTTTGCCGTGTCGCGCTCCCAAATCATTTTGCCGGATTGCAATTCGACGCAGACCAGCCTGCCTTCGGCACCGAAGGTGTAGCAACGATTACTGGTGAGAAGCGGTGTGCAGCGCGGCCCGTTGTTGTAGCCGTAGGGATCGACGAACTGGCTGGGATAGGCGTAGCGCCACTTTGGCGTGCCGGAACTCGCGTCAAAGCCCTCTATGATCTCTTGATCTTTGACTCGGTGATGAAGCACGAGCAAACCTTGGCGGATCGACGGAGAGCTATAGCCGGTCCCAATTGCTTTCTGCCAAACAATGGGCGGCCCTTCAGCCGGCCACTTCTCGAGAAGATTTATTTCGAGCGAGGTGTCGTTTGCACGCGGGCCGAGGAATTGAGGCCAATCTTCCGCTGTGGACGTGAACGTGAATAGAGCAGTGAAAAGAAGACCGAAGTATTGAAATGCTTTTGATTGCACCGGGCTCATCCTCGATCTCCCAGCAACTCCTGCGCGTGTTTGCGCGCAGCATCCGATTGGCCGCCCAGCATGCGCGCGAGTTCTGTGACACGCTGTTTCTCGGCGAGACGACCGATGGTGGAGATTGTTCGGCCGGCCTCGACCTGTTTTTCGACGAGATAATGGTGTGAAGCGTGAGCGGCGACCTGCGCGAGGTGCGTGATGCAGAGCACCTGCCGCTGCTTCGCGATCTGCGCCATTTTCTCACCGACGGCATGCGCGACCTCGCCGCCGATGTTGGCGTCGACTTCATCGAACACGAGCACCGGCACTTCATCTTCGGCAGCGAGCACAGTCTTGAGGGCCAACATGACACGCGCGAGTTCGCCCGAAGAAGCAATCGCCCGCAATGGCCGCGGCGGTTCGCCGGGATTGGGAGCGAACTGGAATTCGACGGTATCAAATCCGGTTTGCGTCCACGAGGTTTTCTCCGTCGTGATTGCGACGTCAAGATGGCTTTGAGCGAACCCGAGGGCGGCGAGTTGGTGCGTCACAGCTTTGCTCAAGTTGGGTGCTATTTTTCGGCGGCGCGTCGAAAGTTCTGCGCCGGCGTCGCGGACGGCCTTTTCCAATTTTGCAATTTGCGCATTTAAGCGCTCCAGCTCCGCGTCGCGTCCTTCAAGCGCATCGAGCTTGCGTTGCGCTTCGGCGCCGAAGGCCAGGACGTCCGCCATGCTGGCGCCGTATTTGCGCTTGAGCCCGTGCAGGAAGTTTATGCGGTCTTCAAGTTCCCGCAGGCGCGCCGGATCGAGCTCCAGGCGCTCCGCGTAGTTCGACAGTTCTTGTTGCAGTTCGCGCAAGGTGCTGGTGGCCTGCTCATGCGTGGCGACAAGATTTTCCGCGCCGACATCAATACGACGCAATTCCTGGAGCAGTCGGCCAACACCGCCGGCACGCGAGAGCAACGAATCATCACCGCTCAGAATTTCGAGCGCGCTCTGGCTCAACTCGATCAAGCGCGCGGAATGAGTGGCGCGCTGATGCTCCTGTTCGAGTTGCGATTCCTCCTCAGGTCGCAGGCCGGTGGCGTTGATTTCCTTTACCTGGTGCCGGAGCAGATCGAGTTGTTGCGCGTAAGTGCGTTCATCGACAATCAACTCTGCTTTGCGTGCGGTGGCTTCAGCGTGTTGTCGCACTAAATCACCAAATGTAGCGCGCGGGCCTTGCAGGGAACCGTATGCTTCCAGAATGGCCAATTGCCGCGGGGTGTGCAGAAGGGATTGGTGATCGTGCGGGCCATGGATATCGACGAGATATTCGCCAAGCGCGGACACCGTTTGCAGGGTGGTTGGAGAACTGTTGATGAATTGGCGGTTTTGTCCTGCGGTGGTGAAGGAGCGTTTGATCAATAGCTGATTGTTGTCGCACGGCTCCAGGCCGTTCTCTTCGAGGAATGAAGCGATAGGCGCTTTCAGTCCTTTGGTCGAGAAAACCGCTTCGACGGTGCAACTCTCCGCGCCGGCGCGAATTAGCGAGCGATCGGCGCGCTGGCCGAGCACAAGATTCAGTGCGCCAATGACGATCGACTTCCCGGCGCCGGTCTCGCCGGTCAGAATGTTCAAGCCGGACTCGAGTTCCAGCGTCAGGTCGGCCACAACGGCAAGATTTTTGATGCGCAAAACGCTCAGCATCGCAGATTTCGTTCGCGTCAAATTCTGCCCGTACGCTACGCTAGGTAAATATGTATTTTGTGGTCCTTGGCTCGGGAACCTCGCAAGGGGTGCCCGTAATTGGCGCGGAATATCCGCCGGCTTTTCTCGCCAATCCGAAGAACCATCGGACCCGCCCGTCGATTTATGTCGTGAGCGAGCAGGCGAGAATTGTGGTGGATACCACGCCGGAATTTCGCATCCAGTGTCTGCGGGAAAAAATCGGGTGGCTGGACGCGGTGATTTTCACGCACGCGCACGCGGACCACATTATGGGCCTGGACGACTGCCGGCGGGTTTGCGACCTGCGCGGCGGAAAGGCCCTGCCGGTTTACGCGAGTGAAGAGACCATGCAGCATTTGCGACGTGTGTTCGCTTTCGCGTTCCATGACGGGCCATGGCCGCGCGGCTATTTCATTCCTGAAGAACGGGTCATAAACGGGCCGTTCGAAATCGGTGACCTGCAAATTACGCCCTGCCTTTTGCCGCATGGCAAAATGGACAGCAACGGTTATCTGTTTTCACAGGCGGGCCGCAAAAGGCTCGCTTACCTCAGCGATTGCAAGGAAGTCCCTGCCGAGGTGATCGACGTTGTGAAGGGGGTTGAGGTTGTTGTGCTCGACGCCCTTCGCTACGCGCCGCATCCTACGCACATGTGCCTCGATGAAGCACTCACGACCGCCCGGCGCATCGGCGCCGCACGGACGTATTTGACACATTTGACCCACGATTACGACCACGATGTCGCCCAGGCCGAATTGCCGTCCGGAGTGGAACTGGCTTACGATGGCCTGCGCGTCCAGATATGAAACATCAAACGCTCCATACTGCGATTCGGGTTTTGGCATTTGGAATTCTTTTCGGCGCATCGCCCACAATTTTTGGTGACACGGGCGCGGATGTCGTCGTCATTTACAACACGCACATGCCCGGCTCGAAACAAATCGCCGAGCATTACGCGCGCCGGCGCGGTGTTCCGACGAACCAGGTGTGGGGACTCGAATTGAGCACGGCCGAAGCGATCACGCGCGTGGAGTATGTCGACAAAATCCAGACGCCGATTCTGAAGAACCTTGAAGACGCAAAGCTTTGGACATGGCAGCCGGGCGCAAATGAAGCGCGGAAGCTGGCGACCGCGAAAGTCAAATACGCCGCGCTTTGTTATGGCGTCCCGACGAAATTCCTGCAGGACAGCAATCTCGTCGAAAAGGGAACGGAGACAGCGCGGCCGGAATTGCGGCGCAACGAAGCTTCGGTCGACAGCCAGCTTGCGTGCCTGCCGTTGATTCATCAACCGATCCGTTGGGCGGGAGCGGTCAATAATTTTACCTACACCGCGACGAACGCCGCTTTCATGCACCCAACCAACGGCATTTTCCTCGTCACTCGACTGGACGGGCCGACGGTTGAAGTAGCGGGCAGCCTTGTCGACCGTGCCATCGATGCTGAGACGAATGGACTTTGGGGCCGCGCTTATATCGACACTCGTGGTATTACCAATGGTGATTACCGGTTGGGCGATGATTGGCTGCGGACAACGGCCCAATTGGCCCGCCGCTGGGGCTTTGAGCTCGACGTGGACCAGGAGTCCAGCACTTACAGCGCGGGTTATCCTATGAGCCACATCGCGTTCTACGCCGGCTGGTACGACTGGAACGTTTCCGGGCCGTTCACTCGGCCACAGGTTGAATTCATGCCGGGCGCGTTTGCGTATCATCTTCATTCGTTCAGCGCGCAGACGTTGCGGTCGACCAATCAGAATTGGGTCGGCCCGCTTCTTGCCAGGGGCGCTACGTGTACGATGGGCAACGTTGATGAGCCGTATCTCGCCGCCACTCCGGACATTCCGATTTTCTTCAGTCGGTTTTTCATGCTCGGCTTTAGCTTTGGCGAAGCGGCGTGGGCTTGTGAGAACTCCTTGTCCTGGCAGACGATTATGGTGGGCGACCCGCTCTATCGCCCGTTTGCGCGCAACCCCGAAGAGCTCCACAAAGATCTTGAGCGCCGAAGACTTGTCCTCATCGAATGGTCTCACGTTCGTACAGTCAACGGCAATCTGGCTTCCGGCCGCGCAACGGTCGACGAACTGATCGCATATCTTGAAGAGCCGTCGATCAATTCCGTGACGCGCCAATCCGCGGTCCTGACGGAAAAGCTCGCCGACCTGTATTGGGCGAAGAAGAAGCTTTCCGATGCGCTGGATTACTACGAAGCAGCGTTGAATCGCCAGCCTTCGCCCCAGCAAAAGGCGCGCATTCTTCTCCTTTTGGCCCAGCGGCGGATGGTTTCCGGACCGGACACAAAGGCAATCGAGGCTTATCGGCAGTTTCTAAAGGAGTTTCCCGATTATCCTGACAAATTGACGATCTACCAAAAGCTTCTGCCGCTCGCAGAAAAAGTCGGCGACAAAGCCGAAGTGGAACGTTGTCAAAACGAGATCAAACGCCTTAGCGCGCCTTCCGGAGCGCAATAAGAATTCTCGGTCGGTGGTCATCATTTTTCCGCCAATTTGATTGCTGGCACACAGTTATGCCATGCGACATAATTGGTGCTGGCATGTTTGCTCGTCGTTTAACCAGGGGTGCCACCGGGAGTTTGTTGCTGATCTGCATTCTCGCTGGTGCAGCGGTAAAAAAGGAGAAGGTAGCGAAAACACCGGAGCCAGGGAGCGGGCAAAGTGCATCAGTCGAGGAGTTGGCGCGGCGGCTTAGGCCTTCGGTTGTGGTCGTCTCTCATTTTGGGCGTGATGGCAAGGAAGACGGTGTCGGCGCCGGATTTATCATTTCATCCAACGGATTGATTGCAACGAGCCTTCACGTCATCGGCGAAGCCCGGCCCATCACGGTGCGGCTCGCAAATGGTCGGGAGTACGAAGTCACTGAGGTTCACGCGTCGGATCGCAACCTCGATCTGGCAATCGTCCGAATCGACGCAAACGCTCTGCAAGGCCTGCCGCTCGGTGATTCGGACCAACTGAGACAAGGATCGCCTGTGGTTGCGATGGGCAATCCCCTCGGCATGGAGCACAGTGTCGTCCAGGGCGTCGTTTCGGCGCGGCGGGATTTCGAAAGCGTTCAAATGATCCAACTCGCGATTCCGATCGAGCCAGGCAACAGCGGGGGCCCGCTTGTCGACATGCAGGGCCGTGTGCACGGCTTGCTCACGTTGAAGTCCGTTCTGAGCGCGAATTTGGGATTTGCCATGCCCATTAACGAACTGAAGAAGCTCATCGAAAAGCCGAATCCTGTGCCGATGAGCCGCTGGCTGACAATTGGAGCGCTCAACCTAAAGGAATGGGAGCCACTCATGGGAGCCCGGTGGCAGCAGCGCGGTGGGCGTATTCAAGTCGACGGAGCGGGCAAGGGTTTTGGTGGCCGATCACTGTGTCTGTCACACAAGCCCGTTCCTGAGCCACCGTACGATGTGACAGTGAGCGTTCGCCTCGACGACGAATCCGGCGCGGCAGGACTGGTGTTCGACGCCGATGGCAAGGATATCCACTACGGATTCTATTCCACCAGCGGACAACTGCGGCTGACGCGCTTCGAAGGGCCAGCCGTGTTTTCATGGACGATCCTGACAACCACCAACACTGCGCATTATCAGCAGGGCGAATGGAATCACCTCCGTGTTCGCGTCGAAAAGGAAAAGGTCCTCTGCTACGTCAACGATCACTTGATAGTCGAATCAGATGACCGCGTGTTATCTTCTGGCAGGGCGGGGCTTGCAAAGTTCCGCAATACCAAGGCTGAGTTCAAAGACTTCCGGATTGGGACAAATGTTGTGAGTCCGGCAACGGCCTCACCTGAAGTAGTTGCGAAACTGAAGGCAGAACTCCGAGACGTTGATCCTTCCTCCCCGAAAGCGCTCGAACCCGTGCTCGCCAAAGATCCGGAAGCGGCCTATCGCGTCGCCAACGAACAAGCCAACGATTTCGAGCGTCGTGCCGCTCGATTGCGGCAACTCGCGACAAAGGCCCGCCAGCAGGCGATTGAGCGGGAGCTGGTCAAACTCATGAAGGCGCCGGAAGAACAGATTGATCTCTTTCACGCCGCGTTACTGGTTTCCCAATTGGATAACCCCGACCTCGACGTCGCTTCGTATCGTCAGCAACTTGAGACGATTACGGCAGAAGTCAAAACAGGCCTGCCGGCAAATTCGTCCAACGATCAGCGTCTCAAACATCTCATCGACTATTTGTTCCAGCAGAATGGTTTCCACGGCAGCCGCTCCGACTATTACCACCGCGCCAACAGTTACATCGATCGCGTGGTCGACGACCGGGAAGGTCTCCCCATCACGCTCGCAATCTTGTTCCTCGAACTCGCGCGCCGCACCGGTATCAAAGACGTCTCGGGCGCGCCGCTCTCTGGCCATTTTATGGTGCTCTATAATCCCGCTCCGGGCAAAGAGCGCTTCATCGACGTGTTCGATGGCGGCAAGATGTTGACGCTCAGCGAAGCCGAAGAGGTCGCCAGCCAGGCAAGCCAGACCGCCGTGCGAGGTGACTTCACGTCGGCGACAAAGAAGGAGATCATTATCCGGATCTTGCGCAATCTCGCCAACTGGGCCGAGCGCAGCGAGTCACCCAAAAACAGCCTCCGCTATCTCGACCTGGTCGTCGCCCTCGCGCCGGATGCGCCACTCGAACGGCTTGGACGCGCGATGGCTCGTCTCGGCACCGGCGACACCCCCGGCGCTCGTGAAGATTTGCAGTTCGTCATTGAAGCCAACCCGCCCGGGGTGGATTTGCGGCGCATCGAAGATCTATTCCGCAGATTGCAACGGATCGGCGAATGACTTAACCGTTGTGCCGTTTCAGTTTCGGTTCCAGCGACAGAATGCCGCGTTCCAGCGCGTAGCGAACGAGTTCTGTTTGTGATCGCAGTCCCAGCTTGTGCATGACGTTGGCGCGGTGCGTTTCCACGGTCCGCGGACTGATGAAAAGTCTCGTCGCAATTTCAGCGTTGGTGTGTCCCTCGGCCGCCAACTGGAGCACTTCGCGCTCACGATTTGTCAGCGTGTCATGCAAATCAAGGCTGGCGGATGTGCGCGCCCGCTGGATGTAACTGTCGATGGCCGGCTCCGAAAGCGGCGGGCTCAGATAACGCCGGCCGGCGAGGGCTTCGCGAACGGCGCGCACGAGTTCAGCGGCGCTGGCGTCCTTCAGCACGTAGGCGCAAGCGCCATTTTTGAGCGCTTCCAGGACATATGCTTCGTTCGCGTGCATCGAGAGCACGACAATGCGCGTGCGCGGCGACCGCTGCGTGACCTGCCGCGCCACTTCGAGCCCGTTTAATCCGGGCATCATCAAATCCACGACCAGGATGTGCGGCTTTTGTTTCTCGACCAGGCGCACCGCTTCGAGCCCGTCGCCCGTCTCACCGACGATCTCAAAGTCCGGCTGCGCTTGCAGGAGCGCTCGGAAGCCCTCGCGCACTACCTGGTGGTCATCAGCCAAAACGATCCGTGTTTTGTTCATTCGTGCTTTCACTGTTATGGCTGAGAGGAAATTCCGCCGTCAAGTGGGCCCCCGCCCCAGGCGTCGATTCAATGGTCAGGTGCCCACCCAGAAGCGCGGCACGTTCACGCATACCTGACAGGCCGCTGGATATCCGCGCCGCGAGGGCCGCTTCGGGGTCAAAACCCGTGCCGCCATCTTCCACCTGGATCGAGAGCGCACTATCGCTCGCCCATACGCGAACGCTTACTTCTTTCGCTTTCGAATGTCTGACCACGTTCGTCAACGCTTCCTGGATCATGCGGTACGCTGCCGTCTCGATGCGCACCGGGAAACGCCGGTCCGTGACGCCGTTGTGCTTGAAGTGCACACGCACGCCACTCACCGCCGTATAGCGATCGAAATGCCAGTGCAATGTCGGCACCAGCCCCAGGTCGTCCAGCATTGTTGGTCGCAATTCGAGCGACATCTGCCGCACGAGACTCACCAAGTGATCGACTCGCGTCTGCGCTTCACGCATTGCACCTGATGTCTCGCCGCGGCCGATGCTGGCGCAACGATCCAGATCAAGCTTCAGCGCCGTAAGTTCCTGGCCAATCTCATCGTGCAATTCGCGCGCAATCCGCCGGCGCTCGGCCTCCTGCACGTCGACGAGGCGGCGCGACAGCAATTCAAGCCGCGCCCGCGCGCTTTCTACCTGGTTAAACAACTGGTCCCGTTCCTCATCTCTCCGTTTGCGATCTGTAATATCGCGCAACATCACTTGCACTGCATGCCGCCCTTTGAAAGTGAATGGACGCGCGGCGGCTTCTATTTCAACTGCGGAACCATTCCTGCGCACCAGTTTTTGCTCCATCCAGGGCTGGGCGGGCGCCCCGTTCAGCAATTCCTTGATTCGCCGCTGCACCACGCGCCGAAAACTCGGGTGCACGATGTCCATCACTGGCACGCCAATCAACTCGGACGAGTTTTTCATTTCCAGTATCTCTGCCAGGGCCTTGTTTGCGAAAAGCACGTTTCCCTCGGTGTGCACAAGGATACCGTCCGGACAAAGCTCGACCAAATGGCGATAACGCTCTTCGCCCTCGCGCAATGCCTCCTCTGTTTGCCGCCTTTCCGTAATATCGATGAACGTCACCACCGCGCCAAAAAGCCTCTCATCATCATCATGTACCGGCACCGCGCTGAAAATTCCCCAGCGGGTATTTCCGTCCGGCCGTTGGACACCCAGCGTTGTGGGTAACTGCGGCTTGCCCGTGGCAAGGCACCTCGAAACGGGATAGTCACCCGCGGCACAGGGCCTGCCATCGTCGCAAATTACCTTACGATCAAAGTCGCTGACATAAACCGTGGAGAGTTCATCGTAAGAAAGCCCCAGGAAATCCATCGCGGCTGCATTCGCAAAACAAATTGCGCCTTGCATTGATACTTGAACAACCCCGGCAGGGACTGCTTCAAGAATGCGTCGGGCCAGATCGCGGCCAGGCGTGGTGATATCGGAAGAGACGCCGCTTGACGGCGCAGGTTTCGGAGCGCGCTTTCGCCTGACATGCATCCAAAGCTAGTCTCTCCAATTCGCGGGAATAAACAATGCCAAACCAGCAGGCACTAGCGGACGATGGCGCGTCTGTCTGGCTGAATGGAGGCGCCTTTTTGTTCCTCGCCGATGAGTTCTTTGCGCAACGCCGGCGTGAGAGGCCGGTTGTCCTGTGGTGGATTGAGGATGTACCAAACCATGTTGCGGAAATCCTCATCCGGCATTTGTTCGAGGCCCTCCGGCATCACGGAGAGATCGGTGACGCGCATTTTCCCAATTTCGGAACGCGCGATTGTTTCTTCCTTCGGACCGGAGCTCACCAGCTTCACGCGTGTGTCCGTCTCCTCCACCAATCGCCCGCTAATGACGCGGGCATCTTTCGTTTCGATTTCGACGTTTTCGTAACCTTTGCCGATGATCTGGTTTGGGTCGATGATGTTCGCCAGCAGAGCATCGAGGGTCGAGCGACCCACCCCGGTCAGATCCGGCCCGACGTCTGCGCCTTCGCCGTGCAATTTGTGACAAACGAAACAGGTTTTTGCAGCTACTTCACGGCCGGCCTGCAGATTCGGTGTACCGCCAACGACAACTCTTCGCTTCTCGGCGATCAACTTGAGCTTGTCCCCGTCGCTGGCGCGATAACGGCCAACAAGCTTCGTGGCGCGGTCGCGAATAGAGGCATCGCTATTCTGTGCGAGTGAACGAACCGCGCTCGCCGAAATATCCGCAGGACCGACCTTCTTTTGTTCGACAGCCTTTAGTAACGCGCTCGCCCAACGGTTTCGCGAAACGAGCACTTCAACAGCCGTCCGCCGCGTGGCCGGCGACAGATTCTGCCAGCGGTTCAATACCGCATCGGGCACATCGTCACCGCCCGTTTCACCCAGTGCGCGAATCGTTTCCAGCAGCAAATTGTCTTTCGATTGCGTCTTCAGCAATTTTACCAACGCATTGCGTGCCGCGTCGGTTTTGAGTTGGCCGACCGATTGTATTACGCGGAGCCTGTCTGGCTCCGAAGCCCCTGGATCGTTAAGCCGCGCCAGCAAGCGCTCCGTTGCCGCGGTATCACCCCACAATGCGCCCAGCCGCTGCGCGCGCTCCGTCACTTGCGGCGTAGAATTCAATTTCGACAAAATGGGACCTGTCTCGATTGTCGGTAACTTCGCTCCTTTGTTCCCCTGAATCAGCCCATCAAGCGCGGCCACGGCTGCTTGCGACTCCTCGGAAGAAAGCTTGCCCAAAAACTCCACCGCCGCGTTGATGTATTCCGCTGACTGAAGGTCGCAGATGCGACGCATAATTTTTGTGGTGAGCTGCCCGCTCAGTGGCATGGTTTCGCTCGCATGCTCGAGCACCCAGCGCAGAGCAAAGGTTGGATTCTCAGCGAGCTTTGGCTCCGACGCCATCCATACCATGAACGGAATGAGCGGGTCCTTCGCGTCGGCGGAGTTCTGCACAACGGTTTCCAGAATCGAACCAACCTTGAAATTTGCCACTTCCTCGGGCACGGACGTATTCACCGTCAGCGATCCGGACGAATACTGCCGGCAAGCCACTGCGACCGCGAGGCGCACGGACGCGTCGTCGTCCGCCGCAAGCTTTTTCAGGCGTTCAAATGATTCCTGGTTCGGCTCACGGCGCTCGCCTGTCAAACGCGCCACCCACGTGCGCACTGCCGCTTCTTTGTCATTCGCATGCCTATCGAGCGTGACATCATCGAGCAACTCCGCACCATGCAGACTCCACAAAGCGCCCAGCCGCGCCTCCAGCGTTTTGCCTTCCAGCAGGAGCTTGAGCAGCGCGGGTTTTGATGCGGCATCGCGCCGCTCACCCAGGAGCCGCTGCGCAACGCGGCGTTGCCAAACATTTTCGTGCTTCAACAACTCCACCAGTTCCGTCGTGCTCGCTTTTGCAAGGTTCATGTCTTTCGACGGCCGACTCGGTACTTTGCTGCCCGGTTTGTTTCCCGTGTAAACCACACGCCAAATCCGCCCATGCTCGCGATCGACGCCCTCGGGGTCCGCATTCGCATTTTGATAGCAAGGATACTTGTCGTACCAATCCATCACCCACAGGGCGCCATCTGGTCCTACTTGTGTGCTCACCGGCCGAAACCAGCCGTCATTCGCCACCAGGAAATCCCGGTTCGTCGTCGCCAGAAAACTTGATCCGACCCGCTTTAGCGAATCGTGATTTATCGCGTTTTGATGGATGTTGCCCATCATGATCGTCCCGCGATATTCCTCCGGATACATGTTCCCCTGGTAAATCTGCGCTCCCGCGTAAGCGGCCCGAAAATGCTTGTGGTCCACAATCGATGGCAGCAATTGATACGCGTACGGGTTAGCCGGCGTTCCCCCCTGCCGCACATACAACCCGCCGGGTATCACATGAAACAAATGGTCGATCACGCACGCGCTGACGAAGGCGTTTCCCGCACGATCGAAATCCACGCCCCACGGGTTGCTCGTCCCGTCTGCGAACACTTCAAATCTTTTCGTCCGCGGATGATACCGCGCGACCGCGGCATCGACCTTCACCCCGCTGCCGTTCGGGTCATTCGGATCTTTGACCATCGAATACGTGAACACGCCGTGCGTCATGTAAAGCCATCCGTCCGGTCCCCACGCAAACCCATTGAGCAACTCGTGCCGGTCGTGCAGCCCGAAGCCGCTCTTCAATAGCGTGCGCTTGTCCGCCTTGTCGTCGCCGTTCGTGTCCTCCAGAAAAAGAAAATCCGGCGCCTGCCCAAGATACACCCCGCCATTGCCGATGAGAATTCCCGTCGCCAGATTGAACCCGTCCGCGAACACCGTCACCTTGTCCGCGCGCCCGTCGCCATCCGTATCTTCCAGGATTTTGATCCGGTCCCTCGGCTTCTGTCCGGTTCTGGCACCGAGGGGATATTCGTAGAGTTCCAGCACCCAGAGGCGTCCGCGCTCGTCCCATGTCATTCCCACCGGATTCACCACGTCGGGCTCGGCGGCAAAAATCCGCACTTCGAAGCCGTCGGGCACGGAGAATTTCTTTTCGGCCTCGGATGGTTTCAGCGGCGGAGTCGGGGCAGGTGCGTACACACCGGTCAATTGACGTCCCGCGCCAAATGCGCCGAGCGTTAATGCGAACACGATCACGAAAGCCGCGCATTTCATAAGAAGTGTTGCGAGTGTAATAAGCTTGAGCCCGATTAAGCAACAGAGCGTTGTCGGGTTTTCCCCCAGTTGAGTTGCCCAACCAAACCGCGAATGTAGCAGGATAAGGGAGACTGCGTGAAAAATCCGAGTGAAGACAAAACCATACTGCTCGTCGATCAGAACGATCATGACGTGGAGCTTTTCGAGGAGGCGGCAGGGCGTTCCTGCAAAGCTCACGTCCATCACGTTACATCCGGCAAAGAAGCGATCGATTATTTGGTTCGCCAACGATCTGCCAAGAGCGGCTCTTCCTCTCCTTTGCCTCAGCTCATTATTATCGAATGGGACCTTCCTTCCGCCGATGCCTTTTCCGTTCTTCGTTTCGTTAATGGGAATCCGGAGCTAAAGACAATTCCGACAATCATCTTGACTGGAGTTTACAGCCAGGAACACATCGAATCGGCTCGCGATCTCGGTGCGGAGTCAGTCTTTCTCAAGCCAACGGACATCGACGAGATGGAGAAGTTGGTCTACGCGCTTTGTGAAGTTTACATCCACTTCGCGCTTCCACCCGCGCCGGTTCGCAACGAGGCCGCGCTTGCGTAGGATAACAGTTACGGCGAGTTGCCTTTGCTTTTTGCGCCAAACATCTCTCGACTCATTTTCAATCCGATTCGCTGGATGTTCAATTGCTGTGTTTGATAATCCCCATACGCCTTCAATTGAGCCGGAGTTAAGATGTCACGGGCGCGCTCCAGCACACGGCGATTGATCTCCTCCTGCCGCTGCATTTGTTTCTCCATCATGTCACCGCTTAATGCGGTATCGAGGTTTGCGAGGAGTTCGGTCGGGTCTTGCGATATGGCCAAAGGCGCCTGTTCGCCTTCTTCACGCATCAGCCGCACAAGCTGCTTCGTCTGGCCTTCCTGGAGCGCGGCATCGGTCCCTTCAAGTTGCTTGCGAAATTCATCCACTTGCATGCGCTCGCCCATCTCTTTCTTGTAATTCTGGTATTGCGCAAAGCGCTCCTCGCCCAGCAGCGCCTTAAGCTCGCTTTCCGACTCCCTGGTTTGTTCAGCAACCGTCGCAGCGTTTGTGACTCCTCCTGATAACGCCTTCTCGCCAAGTTCGAGGCTCTTCATCTGCTCATCGAGCAACAGTTCGGAAAACTTGCTGCGCTCCTCGCTCGTGAGCGGCATCTCCTTAAAGAGCGAACCGTACATCATATTGATCGAAAGTTTTTGTTGCGACCGCATCATCTCCTTCATCGCGGGATCTTTCATCATTTTCGAGAGCCATTGTCCCATCTTCTTCCCGCTGAACGGACCCTCTTCATCCTCTTTATCACTACCTGGTGTCAACAACTCGGCATCCCTCTTCGGCGCATTTGTGTTGGCTCCTGAAGCGCGCAAAGCCGCCACGATCCCTGCCAATTCATAGCTCTGTTCCGTAAGTGCCGCCTGGCGTTTGTCGAGCGCGTTTGCCCGCCGTTGTTCTTCGCTCCGCGCTTGATTCGCTGTCTCCAATTGTCGCCGGAGTTGCTGCGCGCGCGCCTCGGCCCGGCGCAGTTGTCCGAACTGCCAAGTACAAACTCCGCCGAGCAGAATAGTGCTCAATATAAAGAGAACTGTGGCTGCTTTCATAATCGCCTTTCGCTGAATCCTCGATTCCCTTTTTACCATTCGTGCAGCGGCGCGCAATGCGAATTTCTCCACCTTGAACAGAAGAAAACTCCGTGACATTTTGGACCCGGCGCGTATATTCACGCGCGCCTTGGGTCGCGACCCTATCGTCTAGCGGTTAGGACACCGCCCTTTCACGGCGGCGGCACGGGTTCGATTCCCGTTAGGGTCGCCAACTTCCACTTCACAATCAGTGTGAACGAGCGCTACGCCGCAGCCCAACTCGCCAATGCCAGCCCGTATTTTCAATTGCTTGCGCGCACCCAAGCCAAAGTTTGGCGATGTCTTCAGCCGTTCACGAAAACGACGGCGCCGCGTCTGCGTTTCTTCCTCCGAGTAGAGCTGCTTGACGAGCTTCAGGAAACCGTTGTGCAGTTCATCAACACCCATGTTCTGCGGTCGAATATTGATGTCGAAGAGCGTGCATTTGTCCCACGCGTTCTCCTCGATGATTCGGTTTTGTCGCTTCAGTCGCTGGTAGAGGGGGGTGCCCGGAAACGCCGTCAGAAATGTGACCTGCACTTCATACAGGCCCGACTGGCGGACGAACCGCAGCACATCATCAAAGACTTCGGGAGTATCGCCGTCGAGTCCGAGAATAAAGCAGCCATTCACCGTAATGCCGAAGGACTGAATCTTTTCGATCGCGGCCTTGTAACGGTCCTGCTGGCGCACCTTCCAGTTGCCGTTCAGTTCGATGCCGTCGAGGCTCGCCGGTCGCGGACTCTCCAGACCCACCAAAATCTGCTGGCAACCCGAGTCACGCATCAACGCAAGCATCTCGTCGTCACGCGAGACATTGATATCGGCCTCGGTGAACCACCGAATGTTTTCCCGCGCGAGTGCGCGCAACAGGTCCTTCGCGTGCGACATGTTGACGAAGCTGTTGTCGTCCGCGAACTCGATGAATGGCCGCGGCCAAATGCTCTTGATCGCCCGAATCTCCGCGATGATTTTTCCGACCGGCTTAATTTTGTATTTAGGCGTCAGTAGAATTGAACTGGCGCAAAACTCGCAACGGTGCGGACAGCCGCGCGCCGTTTGCACTGTAATGCGGTTGTATTTTTCCGGGTCGAGCAGATCGAAGCGCGGCATCGGCGCAACACGTAGATCGAATGTGCCTCGCGGCGATTGTTCGTAACTCGCTTTAAGCTGGCCCGCTTCGAAGTCGGCCAGAATTTCCGGCCAGAGCGCCTCGCCTTCTCCAACGGCGACGCTCGTGCAATGTTGTTGCGCTTCCTCGGGCAATGACGAGACATGCAAGCCGCCCGTCACTACCGGCACACCGCGCGCGCGATACAAGTCTGCAATCTTGTATGCTTCGTAAATTTGCGCGGATAACGACGTGATCGCCACCAGATCGAAGCGATCGGGCAGTTCGGGCGCTGATTTCAGATCGGCCACTTCCATGTATTCGACGTCGAACTGCGACGGCGTCATGCCAGCGAGCGTCAGCAGCGACAGGCTCGGCAGCGAAGCGATGACTTTGCTCCGCTCAACGAATCCGGGCAAGGTCAACCCGAGCTTCAGCAGTTCCTGGTTCTGCGCGCGGATGCCGCTCGTCGCGATAAACCCAATGCGTTTGTTCATAGCGAAATCAGAATCCAAACAGTGAACAACGCCCCCGCCATAAGGCTCAAAACGGGCACTGCGAAAACCGGCTTGCACTTCGGGCGGTGCGCCGCGAGCACGCAGCAAACAGGCATTGTTAGCGCGCCGACGACGAAGCCGATCGACGCGATTTGAAAGGGTACGGAAGCCACGTTCATTCCGCGCACCGTCAGAAAAAACATCAGATTGAGCAGCCCCAGCCCGAAGAACGATACGTGCGCCAATCGATACAACCGGCGCATCCAGGATGCGTACCCACCGAGCCACTGTTCATCATGGAAACGCAAACCCAGCACCGCTCCGCTGGCAAAGCCGAGCACCACCCACAACCACCCCAGCACGAGATTCAGTTCGCCTGCTGTTTTCATTTGAACGGACGTTACCGCGGCTTGCTCCAGAGCGGGTAATTGATAAAACTGCGGCCGGCATCGTTTTGATCAATCGATGAACATCCATCATTTGGAGTTGTTCTATTACGTCGCGAAGTTTGGTGGGATCAACAGCCGGCCATGAGTGGACAGATCATTCAATTGGAGGAATTTCTCGGCACGACGCTCTTTCACCGCCGCCCCTTTCAACTGACGACGCAGGGCCAGGAACTCTACCAGTTCATCTGCCCGTTTTTCGACAACCTCGATTCCATGGCTGCCCGTTTGCGTGGCGGCGAAGCCCAACATATCCGCATTGGCGCATCGGAAATTGTCTTGCGCGACCATCTGCCCGCGATTCTCCAGATAATGGGCCAAAAGTACAAACGCCTGAAGGTCACCTTGCGCGAAGGTTACCAACCGCAGCTCGAGTCATGGATCGGGCGCAACGAACTTGATATCGCGATTACCATCCTCAGCGAAAAATTACCGCCGGGCATCAGCGGTTTGCATCTCTTCGATTTGCCGCTCGTGCTGCTCGTGCCAAAAGAGAGCTCGATCAAATCTGCGAAGGACCTTTGGTCGCGCGATCGCATCGATGAAGGTCTCATCAGCCTGCCGACCAGTGAACCGATCTACAAAAACTTTCAGGAAGGTCTCGCCCGCCTCGGTGTGGATTGGTTCACCAGCATCGAAGTCAGCACCGTTGAGCTCGTGCAGACATACGTGGCCAGCCGCCAGGGCATCGGCCTCTCCGTGATTGTGCCCCTCGCGAAAGAAAACTCCAACTTGCGGGCCCTGGCACTCGAGGGCTTCAAGCCTGTGACCTTCGGCGTCATGTATCACAACAATCCGGTGCCGATCGTCGAAGCTTTCCTCGCCGCAATCCAGCAAGCCGCTGCTGGAGTAAAATCCGGCTTCGCGCTGCCAAAGCCGCGCAAATCC